>JACCED011908104.1_pt1 | contig 12122 bp, 12 predicted proteins | sample 7455021 | NCBI WGS metagenome assembly JACCED01 (sample SAMN15323456, study PRJNA562643) | freshwater metagenome | isolation source: river surface water | place: USA:Blue River Watershed | collected 2017-08-19
GAGATCGTCGCCAATGCCGGCGACGAGCCGAGCGTGGTGGTCAACGCGGTGCTGGCCGGTTCGGGCAACCACGGCTACAACGCCGCCAACGGCACCTATGGCGACATGGTCGAGATGGGCGTGCTGGATCCAGCCAAGGTCACCCGTTCTGCGCTGCAAAATGCCGCGTCGATCGCTGGCCTGATGCTGACCACCGACTGCATGGTGTCCGAGTTGGTTGAAGACAAGCCGGCAGCCGGTGCTGGCGGTATGGGTGGCATGGGCGGCATGGGTGGCATGGGCATGGATGGCATGATGTAATCCAGCCAGGACCTGACCGTCTGTCAAAAGCCCGCAGCGATGCGGGCTTTTTTATTGCCGGAATCTTTTCTGTTACCGATGCAACGTGTTGCTCATCGGACCAACTGTTTTCTGATCGAACTCCTAAGCTGAGTCAGCTTTTTGTCGCACTTTTGAAACGATCATCGCCTGTTATCTGGCACTCAGATATCAAGAAATAATTAACGGCCATGGTGGCCGATTAATAGAAAACAAGGTCTGAACGGACAGGAGGGTGACACCATGCTTAGCAAAATTTCCTCAAGAATTGGTCATTATTCGCACATCCCTGGAAACGTCGCAAAAAATCACAAAACCCAGCGCCTGTTACACACCAAAGCAAAGGCAAACTCACGACTCGCACAACTGACACAAGACTGCATGTCGGATCTGAGGAAGCTGAAGGCCACTCCAGCGCTGCAAACAACAATGAACGAGCTTAAACAGCTGTACTATTTAGATCTTCAGCTACTGGCGGAGGCCGACTATCAGGCGCTTCCCGATCATGCAATCTTTGAACCCGACAGCTCCGAACATGCGAAAGAACGGGCTCAAGCGAATCAGCTAGCGCGAGGCGTGGGAGCGGTCGCTGCATTACTGGAGTCCTACGCAATACACGCTCCCGGCATGACGCTTGTTGATGCGATTGGCGTGGCGCACAGAGATTACCTGCTCAGCGCATTTCATGGCGGCTTCCGGAAACTGTGCCTCTCAGACCAGATAGCACTCACCAGTGTGATACGCCCCGATGTACTGTGCACACTGGGAATTCCGTGCCCCTCGGAAGGCAAGCGGCTTTCTATTGCAAATCAAAAATTGGGCACACCTCAGCTTGACGAGAATCATATCTTTGCACTTGCCGATTATTGCAGCTCCCAGACGGGGCATTTCAATGCAATCAATGACAGCAAGCGGGTATGGCAACTCTGTGGCATCGACAATCTGGCCGTGATCACTTCCTTTATTTCCGCACCACTCGACGAAGCACTGCGGATTTTATCGATGCATAAGGCATTTGTTTATGAGGGCCCGGCATGGAAGGGGATAGCACTAATGACCCCCGAGGGACCCTATCGCCTGTCAAAGATTCAACCGGGCATGGAATATACCAGTCCGCATTGGTCTTCAGTCACTCGGAAAGAGAGCGAAAGCTACAATAACAAAGGAGACTACCGCAGCAGCAAACTCCATATCTTGCATGCGCAGGGAGTACGCGTTCACATGTTCAACGACTCGAACAGTATCGACGAATGTGAAGTGATGCTGCCTCCCAAACCTATGTATTTCATAGAGGGGGCTGAGAAGAGGACAAGCGCGGCGGGAGCTGCCACGCATGTTTACTGCACGATGAAGCCGGACCAGTCAGAAGCCGACAACCGTCCCAAAGAGCCTCATGCGATTCGGGTCTGATCTGGCTAGCGTTTCCACGCCGGAGGGCGCTTTTCAATGAAAGCCTGCACACCCTCCAGCGCCGCCTCGTCCATCATGTTGCAGGCCATGGTCTCTCCCGCCAGCTGGTAAGCGGCAGCAATGCCCATTTCCAGCTGGCGGTAGAACAACTGCTTGCCCATTGCGATCGCCACCGCTGGCTTGGCGAGAATACTGGCGACCAGCGATGCAATTTCCTGATCAAGCTGCTCTGACGACACCACGCGGTTGACGAGTCCGCGCTCACAGGCCGTTTGCGCATCGATGAATTCACCGGTCAGCAGCATTTCCATGGCCTGCTTGCGGGGCACGTTACGCGTCAGGCCGACCGACGGCGTGGAACAGAACAAGCCATAGTTGACGCCAGAGACCGCAAATCTCGCCTCGGCAGAGGCAACCGCCAGATCGCACATCGCCACCAACTGGCATCCTGCAGCGGTCGCAATTCCCTGAACCCGTGCAATCACAGGCTGAGGCATCTGCTGAATGGATAACATCAGCTTGCTGCACTGATCGAACAGCTTCTTATAGTAGGCCGCCGACGGAGCGGCCCGCATCTGCTTCAGATCGTGCCCGGCACAAAAAGCCTTGCCGCTGGCAGCAAGAATCACGACCCTCACCGCAGGGTCGGCGGCGATCTTCCCGATCTCTGCTTGCAGCGCAGCGAGCATTTCCTCGGACAGAGGATTGAACTTGTCTCCGCGATTCAGGGTCAGTGTGACTACGCCTTCCTTGCGGTGGTTCAGCACATAGGGGATGTCCGGCTGGGCCATGATGTCTCCTCGTTGTTGTTATCGTTGGGCAGAAGGCTGTTGATAGTGCCGCCTGTCGTCAACGCGATTTTATTCAGGTTCGTGCTCTTCCTGTTCCCTTCCGAGCGCCAGCGAGGGCGGCGGCTGGTAGCTTGCCAGCAGCGCGGGGCGATTGTCAGGACTCTCCAGACTGATGCGTCCCAGCGTGCCGCTTCGGTAATCCTGCAACAGGGTATGGGCTGCCTTCTCCACATCGGGATCGCCGCCGCGCACACGAAAACCACGCCGCGCTGCAATGCTCTCCAACACACCAATGCCGTCCATACCCTCCGGCGCGAGCCCATAGCGCGCCGCGAGCAGCGCGGGGTAGCGCTGCAACAGCAAATCTGCCAGAAAGGCGGCCACTTCTTCCTCGATGATCGCATTGACGCCGATCGCATGGCTCGCGGCCAGCATCAGTCCGTCGGACGGGTACTGTATCTTGGGCCACATCATCCCCGGTGTATCGACCAGCACGATGTTATTTCCCAAAAACAGTCGCTGCTGCGTCTTGGTCACTGCAGGCTCATCACCCACCTTTGCAACTCTTTTCTTCAGCAGCGCATTCATCAAGGTGGATTTACCCACGTTGGGTATGCCCATGATCATCACGCGCAGCGGCTTCAATGCGGTGCCCCGATGCGGCGCGAGCTTCAGGCACAGATCAGGAATCCGTGCGACCTCCGCCGCCTTCTTGCAGGACAGCGCCACCGCATGCACCTGCGCCTGTGCGCCGTAGTACTTGAGCCAGGCGCTGGTCGCGGCCGGGTCGGCAAGATCGCTTTTGTTCAGTATTTTCAGGCAGGCTCGCTGGCGTGCGCGCCTGAGCTCGCCAATCATGGGATTGCTGCTGGCCTCGGGCAGGCGTGCATCCAGCACCTCGATCACGAGATCGGTTTTTTCCATGGACTCTGCGGCCTTCTTGCGCGCAGCGTTCATGTGACCGGGGAACCATTGGATGGACATCGGAGAATTCAGCAGGAGTCAATGTTGAGCGGAGAGCGCCACGGACATGACCGCAGCGGCGATGGCGATGACGAGCACAGCCATATCGCTATTCTACCCGGCGACGGCGCGCGGACCCTCCCTCGCACGGTGAGCACGCCCGCGGGCGACACCAGCATTAGTCGAGACCGGCCAGCACCCGCAGGTGCGCGGCCACGCTGCGCCCCAATGCGGACAGGCTGTAACCGCCCTCGAGGCAGCTGACGATGCGCCCCTCTGACCACTGATTCGCGACGGCGACCAGCTGGCGTGTCATCCATGCGTAGTCGGCTTCCACCAGCCCCATGGACGCGATGTCATCCTCGCGATGTGCATCGAATCCGGCAGAAATGAAGATCATCTGGGGGCGATGCTCGTTCAGGGCCGGCAGCCAGTGCTGCCGCACGAGTTCGCGCACGACATCGCCGCGCGTGTAGGCGGGTACGGGAATATTCACCAGATTTTTCGGCGTCTTTCCCTCGGGGTGCGTGCCCGTGTAGGGATACAGCGGATGCTGAAAAAAACTGACCATCAGCACGCGCTCGTCACCGGCAAAAGCATCTTCGGTACCGTTGCCGTGATGGACATCGAAGTCAACGATGGCGATACGCTCCAACCGATGCACGTCCATCGCGTGACGTGCGGCAATGGCAACATTATTCAACAGGCAGAAGCCCATCGGGGTCGTCGGTGTTGCATGGTGCCCGGGCGGCCTGACCGCGCAGAAGGCATTCCCTACCTCTCCGGCGATCACGGCATCCGTCGCAGCAACCGCAGCACCTGCCGCGCGCAGCGCTGCCTGCCAGCTATGCGGGTTGAGCAAGGTGTCGGCATCCAGCGCATAGTACGGGCCACCCGCGACCTGTGCGGTACCAGTCGTACCAGTCGTACCAGTCGCGCCAGCCTCGCCGGTACCGGGCACCTGCTCCCGTACCCGCGCAATGGCCTCAGGCGTGTGGACACGCAGCAACTGCGCGTGTGAGGCGAGCGGCGCTTCCCGGCAGTCCAGCAAGGGCAGCAGACGGCTGGCGATCAGCTGATCCTCGATGGCCTGCAGACGGGCCGGGGACTCGGGATGCCAGTCCCCCATTTCGTGCAGCCGGCAGTCGGGATGCGAAAAAAAAGCGGTGTTCATGGTTTTATTATGCACGCGGTCGTTGAGCTGTCCATCCTCCAGCCCGCGCGGCCTGCCGGCAAGGGCGATGCTCTATACTGGACGGTCATTTGTCCTCACACGACCAGCCACCGCCGATGCAGTCCATAAAACATTCCCCGCTGTTGTTATGCCTCGTACTGTCCTTGTCTGCCCCCATGACGACCCTCGCGACAACCGGGACGGCATCATCAGAGCGCCCGCGAAAACATATCCCCACGAAGGCGCACAAGACCACTCTCGCTACACATAAAAAATCTGCAGCGCACAGGGGCGGCGAACATGAGCCGGAGTTCACCAATTTCGGTCAGTGGAAGGCTGTCGGTGAATTCATCGACCAGATGAGCAGCGAGCACGGCTTCGACCGTGCCGATCTGCATGCGCAGTTCGCCAAAACACATTATGTTGACAAGGTCGTCAAGCTGATCAACCCGCCGCCTGCCAGCAAGGCCAAGAACTGGACCCTCTACCGCGATCGCTTTGTCGAGCCTAAGCGCATTCAGGCAGGGCTGGCGTTCTGGAGCCGTCACGAAAAAGAGCTGCTCCGCGCACAGGCTGAGTTCGGCGTGCCGCCCGAGATCATCGTCGGCATCCTCGGCGTCGAGACGCTCTACGGACAACATACCGGCAATATCCGCGTGATGGACGCGCTGACGACCCTGGCATTCGCTTATCCGGAGACGCCGAACCGGCTCGCGCGCATGGAATACTTCCGCAGCGAACTCCGACAGGCCATGCTGTATGCGAGAGAGAGAGCAACATCGATCCCTTCACCCTGTCCGGCTCATTCGCAGGCGCCATTGGCCTGCCGCAGTTCATGCCGGGCAGCATACGGCGATTTGCGGTTGATTTTGATGGCGATGGGAGGATAGACCTCAGGCACTCGACGGCCGATGCCATCGGCAGCGTCGCCAGCTTCCTCACGCAGCACGGATGGACGACCGACCTGCCGCTGGTATACCCGGCACAACCGGATCCGGCCAGCGAATCGGTGTGGAAGCCGCTGATCGGGATTGCGCTGGCCGCGACGCACTCGGTCAATGAACTGAGTCACACCGGCGTCCTGGTGACGGGCGATGCAACGGTCGATGTGCCGGGCGACCTCATGGTGGGCCTCGTCGACCTGCAGGACGGCGAACGCCCGACCCGCTACTTTGTGGGCACCGAAAATTTCTTCGCACTGACCAAGTACAACCGCAGCTATTACTATGCAATGGCCGTGATCGAACTGGGCAATGCGATCCGCCAGCAGCGTCGCTCGTGATTACGCTATCTCTTGCCGATCCCGCAGCGCCCGAGACTGCCATCGCGCTGACCCGCGCGTGGGTCGAGCAGGCAGTGATCGGCCTGAGGCTCTGTCCGTTCGCCAAGCCAGTCCACGTGAACGGACAAATTGACTATCGTGTCAGCCGGGCCACCGATGGAGAAATGCTGTCACGTGACCTGCTGTCCGCGATGCAGGCGCTGATGGACATTCCGGCAGACATCACGGATACCTGCCTGCTGATTCATCCCTGGGTGCTCAGCGAATTCACCGACTACAACGATTATCTCGATGTGGCCGACGCCCTTCTTGACGATGCAGGACTGACGGGGGTGCTGCAGATCGCCAGTTTTCATCCGGACTACCGCTTTGCAGGTACTGAGCCTGACGACATCACGAACTGCACGAACCGATCGCCCTTTCCCACGCTGCACCTGCTGCGCGAGGACAGCTTGGACAAGGCGACCACTGCCTTCCCCGACGCCTCGGAGATTGTCGACCGCAATCTCGACACGCTCAGGCGACTCGGCCATCCCGGCTGGGCGGCGCTGCAACAGCGCCTGCTGAAACGCATCAGCAGCTAAGCCTTCCCACCGGGTGCCCAGCCACCCCCCAAATTGCCGGGCAACATTCCTCGCAGAAATAGTTATTTCAAATCAGCAACAGGCTCTGCCTGCCCACTGACAGGCGCATCCCGAACACTTCACAGGCAAGGCTTCCCGACCGACGCGCTCGGACTGAAACCTTTTCGCCGGAAACTCATCCGACGCAGGCTCTGTTGTCGTAATCGCCAATTCTCTGCCGACTTGCGAATGCTCAAATAGCATCGAAAAGTAATTAACTAGAATCAAGTTTGAAAAAGGGCAACCTGGCGGGGGTCGATAGATTTAACAATCCGCTGAGATCGCGATTACCGGAAACGTCTGAGAGGAAAAAGGATTAATTCCTACAAAGCACATACTTATCCAGCCCTGTGAAATGCAATACCCCTGTATCTATTAAGTTTTTTGCAAAAAATAATTTTACTTTGTTACTAACACCCAATAGAATTTGTTAATAAGTTGGGAATAAGAGCCTCTGGCCGGGCGACGGCGGAGCGGTCATGAGATTGCTGACCGGACAGGTGCAGGGAGGATGCTCAGGCAGATTTCAGGCACTGACGGGTGGGCGGTATCGGTGATCGTCGTGTCTGACACCAGCGATCAGCGAGCGCCCATCGCCCACAACAAAGCGTGCAAAGGTTGGACGGTACAGCGGGGAACACACCTGTCACCAGAGGAAGCCAACTGGCGTGTTTCAATCAACATCAGTTATAGGGAATGCTCAATCAAATGACGACACAGTTTGATAACCAGGACAGCAACCGGCTTGCAGATCAGGTCGCCTATGATCCGAACAACCTGCTCGATTCACTGATAGAAAAGCTTCACCTGAAAAATGATGCCGCTCTGTCACGCGCGCTGGAAGTCGCTCCGCCGGTCATCAGCAAGATCCGGCACCGCCGTTTGCCTGTGGGTGCCTCGCTGCTGATACGTATGCATGAAGTCAGCGACCTGAGCATCCGGGAGTTGCGTATCCTGATGGGCGACAGGCGAGAAAAATTTCGTATCAGCGACAAGCAGTTCAAGCCCAAGCAGTCCGGCCAATAAGCGATGGGCGCGGATTCAGGCAGAGCGGTTAATGGCTGCGATTTTCAGAGCCGCTCTGCCTGAGGATGTGTCCGGAGAAGTACACCTGCATCAAGCCCGCTGGCAATGCAGCACTGCACTGCCAGCGGTTCCTTCGCTGAGGCCTTGCGCACTCAGCGCATCACGCAACTTACCGATAGCACCACTGACCGCGTCATCGTCCGCTTCAGGCTGTCATTACGCGCAGGCCTGCGTGCTCATCCGTTGCCTCAGGCCGGAAACACGCCGGTGGACAGATAGCGATCACCCCGGTCGCAGACGATGAACACAATCACCGCGTTTTCAGTCGTCTGGGAAATGCGCAGAGCAACCTCGCAGGCACCGGCTGCAGAAATCCCCGCAAAGATGCCCTCTTCCACTGCCATACGACGCGCCATCTGTTCCGCCGCAGCCTGCCCTACATTCTCGACCTGATCGACCCGGCTCCGGTCGAAGATTTTTGGAAGGTAAGCTTCCGGCCATTTCCGGATGCCGGGAATCTGCGAGCCCTCTTCGGGCTGAGCGCCAATGATGCGTATCTCGGGATTCTTTTCTTTCAGATACTGCGATACGCCCATGATGGTACCGGTCGTTCCCATCGCGCTGACGAAGTGCGTGACTTTCCCTTCGGTATCGCGCCAGATCTCAGGACCGGTCGATTCGTAATGCGCCCGAGGGTTGTCGGGATTGCCAAACTGATCGAGGATCAGGCCCTTGCCTTCTTTCTGCATCTGCTCGGCGAGGTCGCGCGCATATTCCATGCCGCCAGTCTTCGGCGTCAGGATGATCTGGGCACCATACGCGGCCATGCTCTGACGACGCTCCAGGCTCAGGTTTTCCGGCATCACCAGAATCATCCGGTAGCCTCGCATCGCAGCGGCCATCGCCAGCGCAATGCCAGTGTTGCCGCTGGTCGCCTCGATCAGGGTATCGCCAGGCTTGATATCACCACGTGCTTCGGCATGCCGGATCATGGACAGCGCCGGCCGGTCCTTGACCGATCCTGCCGGGTTATTCCCCTCCATCTTGCCGAGAATGATGTTGTTGCGGCGCGCAGCGTCCTCGCCGGGTATGCGCTTGAGTTGTACCAGTGGTGTGTTACCGACCAGGTCCTCGATCGACGGGAATCGCATGGGGAGGTTTGTCCTTCGTCACAGAAAACCGCATTTTAATCGGTGTGACGAGGGCTGGCAGAGACCTGCCTCTGCCGCAGAAGCGCCGGGCTGCCGCACGGCAGCGCCGCAGCCCGGGCTACGAACAGCAAGAAATCAGCGCTTTACCTCACCTCCCTTTGGAGCATCTGCTGCCTCGGCAGTGTCTTTGGACTCTTTGCCTGCGCCTTTCGGCTCTTTCACGGGCTTGGCGACTTTGACGGCCTGAGGCAATTTGTCCGACGCGGGCATCGTATTGCGCGGCTGTCCATTGACCTGCAGCCCCGCTGCTGACAGTTTCACCGCGTTACGCTCACCGATACCGCGTACGCGCTGCTCCAGATCAGCCCAGTCCTTGTAGTTGCCGTTTTTTTTGCGCTCGTCCAGGATGGCGCGCGAGGTGGCCGGGCCAATACCCGCGACGCTATCGAGCTGCGCCTGATCTGCCGTGTTGATTTCAACTGCAGCGAATGCGTACTGCATTCCAAACAGCGATACTGCAATCGCGATGAATTTCACCACTCTGCTCAGCATAAGTTTTCTCCAATCGAAAATTAAAGATACTTCACAATACTGCTTATAAAGTCCATACCGTCTGTCGTCGGCACAGGGCGACATTACGTTTTTCCAAGAACGCCGTCATGCCGGATCGTATTAAACTGCAATAGCATCATTCAAGTGACGAAAGAAATCATGATTAATTTGCATAATTCGCGCTTCTGAACACATTGATCTATCAGCGATCAAGCTTGTCGGAGTTTGCTGCAGACCATCGATGCATGTGATTGCTCAAAAAAGATTGGAATGATTTCCGGAAAATCCTGAATCAACAATGGATGAAGAGGTGGCGTACGACTGGCGCCACTTGTATCGAGAGTCTGGTCGTTACTGATTACAACTGAGCTCAGAGGCTCGCGATGCAGAAATGGCGGGAGCGCAGATTCAGCAAGAAGATCACGGTCACTGCAGAGAATTGACAAGCTCATTCATGGTGACTGCCGCCGTGCCCGTGCGCGACACGGCGATGCCGGCGGCGCGGTTGGCCAGCCAGGCTGACAGGCGCAGGTCGATGCCGGCGGCAAGCAGTGTCGCCATCACGGCACCGGCGGTATCACCGGCACCGCACACATCAAAAACTTCTCTCACCTGCGCCGGAAAATGATGCTCGCCCCGGCTGTCGAACAGGCTCATGCCTTGTTCAGAACGCGTCAGCAGCAAGGATTCAACATTCAGTGAGCGCCGCAGGGACTGCGCTTTTTCCGCGAGTTCATCTTCATCGGCCGGGAGCCCTGCTGCACGAATGAATTCCGCCAGATTCGGCTTGAGCACGGTCGCGCCGGCATAGCGACTGAAGTCGCTGGCTTTCGGATCGACGATCACATGAAGCCCCAGATGTCGGGCAGCGGCAATCCATGTGCCGGGGGCGGTGATACATCCCTTGGCGTAATCAGAAAACACGACCGCATCATGCGATGCCAGCAGCGGCAAGAGCTGGTCGTCATTGAGCGGAGCCGTCTTGTTCGCTGATGCATCAAAATCGATACGCAGCATCTGCTGCCGCTGGGACAACACCCGAAGCTTGACCGTCGTGGAGACAGCAGGATCGACCTGCAAGCGGGCAGTAATGCGTTCACGGACCAGCAGCGCCTGCAGGCATTCGGCCGCTTCATCAGCGCCGACAATGCCGACCAGCGTGGCCTGCGCGCCCAGCGACACCACATTGCGTGCGACATTAGCCGCCCCGCCGAGCCGGTCGTCGCTGTTCCTGATCTGGACCACCGGCACAGGTGCCTCGGGAGAGATGCGACTGACATCACCGAACCAGTAACGATCCAGCATCACATCCCCGACCACAAGCACGCGTACTGAAGCGACCGTCTCGGCCAGCTGGTGACGCCACTGGCCGGCGCGCAGATATCCGTCGGATATCAGGTCAGAGGAGGTCATCGCGGTCCCGAGACATCGGGCCGCGCATGAGGCTGCTAGCCCTGGTTAATGATCGACAGCTCTTCGGTGCGCCGGGGCGCGTAGCTTTCCCACTGGCTGCAGCCCGGGCATTGCCAGTAGAACTGCTTGGCCTTGAAGCCACAGTGGCTGCAGCGATAGCGCGCGAGTTTCTGCGCATACCCACCGACGAGCCCCTTGACCAGCGACAGCTCGGCACGACCTTCGGGGGGAGCGTACATCAGCCGCGCCTCGATGAGTTTGTCCAGCCCCAACAGGGTGGGCGTTCTTCTCAGCTCATCGGACACCAGCTGGTTGGCACTGTCCGGGCCATCCAGCTCCAGCACGGCCTTGAAGGCGACTTCCATCAGGTCGATCGACGGCGCTTCGGCCAGATAGGTCTTCAACAGATGAACACCCTCGCGCGCGCGACCCACAGCGCAGTAGCCGTCCATCAGCCGCTGGGCCACGAGGGCGACATGAGGCACGCTCTGCTGCTCCACACGACGCCATGCGCGCAGCGCGCCCTCGGCATCGCCTTTGGCCATCAGCGCATCGCCCATCAGCATCATCGCGCGCACATTGTTTCGGTCGTGGGCGAGGGCTTTCTCCAGCGTCTGCAGCGCAGCGTCCGGGTTTACGTGCACCAGCTCATCCTGCGCCAGTTCGCAATGGAACTGGGCGATCTCTTTCTGATAGGCGCCCGCGCCCGAGGCCTGCAGGGCGAGCGCGGCATCGATTGCGCGCTTCCACTCTTTTTCGCGCTGATAAATTTCCAGCAGTGCGCGACTGGCCTGACTGGCGTACTGCGTGGAAGCGAGTTGATGAAAGGTCTCTTCGGCGCGGTCGAGCAGCCCGGCCTTCAGATAGTCTTGTCCTAGCTCGTAACGCGCCTTGCTGGCGACTTCCGGCGAGAGATCAGGGCGCGAGAGCAGATTCTGGTGGACGCGTACCGCGCGCTCGATGTCGCCCCGGCGACGGAACAGATTACCCAGCGCGAAATGCAGTTCGGCGGTCTCCGGATCGAGCCGGGCAATGTCAACGAAGATGTCGATGGCCTTGTCCGGATCTTCGTCGAGCAATGCATTCAGGCCCTTGTAGTAGCTGCGGGGCAGGCTACGGGATTCGGCGATCACATGACGAATGTCGATGCGCGCCGCGATCCAGCCCAGACCGAAGAAAAACGGTATGCCCAGAAGCCACCAGGTTTCAAATTCCATAGAAAGATCTGCTCAGTTCGGGATGTCGGAATCGCGGTGGCTCAGAGGCCGACCTGTTCAATGATGGTTTCCGGTGGCGGCGGCTGCTCCCGCACCCGGGCAGCGACTGCGGCATCATGCGTCTTCTGCTCCGCCTCTTTCTTCAGCCGCACCAGTTCGCGCCGGTAGCGCAACACGGTAGTCATCATGGCCAGCACGCCCA
>JACCED010741438.1_pt1 | contig 12120 bp, 8 predicted proteins | sample 7455021 | NCBI WGS metagenome assembly JACCED01 (sample SAMN15323456, study PRJNA562643) | freshwater metagenome | isolation source: river surface water | place: USA:Blue River Watershed | collected 2017-08-19
AGAGGCTGAAGCAGAGCGCGCGGGCAATGGCTTTGCTAGCTGGGACGCGACAAGCTTGGTGCGTCGCTATCAAGCGTCCTCTGCTCACGACGTAAGCAAGCCTTTTGGTGGGGATTTGAAGAAGGCACTTAGCCAAGTGAAGGCGAGAGTTTTGGTATTGCCTTGTTCGCAAGACCGGTTGCTGGGGTTGGAGAATGCTAGGAAGATTGCGCAAGGGATTTCGGGCGCGCATTACTTTGAGGTGGACTCGAATAAGGGGCATTTAGCTTGGCGGCCGGTCGTGGGGTCGGAGGAGACTGAAGAAATTGCACGCGCATTAAAACATTTTTTAGTTTGAAGCAAAACTCACAAACTAAAGTGTGCCATGAGCGTCGCGTCCAAAAAATACACGTACCGCGATTACATCCGGATCATGATCTTGATCGGAGTATCTATATTTTCATCGGTCTTAATCTGGGAACGTACCATCAGCGACCCTGCCCATTTGAACTGGAATAGCTGGGCTTACTACGAGTGGCTAGTCAACTACGAAGGCGGTTTTGTCCGGCGCGGCTTTGTCGGGTCCTTGATTAGCACATTTTTTTATGAACACGAATTGTCCGCTATAAATATACTAGTGGGATCGAACGCGATAATCTTTATCGGATTAGTAACAATATTTGCATTAATTAATATTAAAACACTTCGATCAACATTACTATTTTCGTTTTGTCCCGCTGGACTTTATTGGATGGCAGTGGGGAATGAATATTTTTATCGAAAAGAAGTTTTTTTCTATATTGCAATTTTCTGCTGCGGCCTAGGGTATCAATACTGGAAAGAAACGAAAAACAAGTTTGTTCCACCAGCACTAACTCTTTTTATTTTCATTGCAAGCATATCGCTGCCTTTGATTCACGAAAGTTTTATATTTTTCTGCGGTCTCTTTTTTTCGCTATTGCTGTTTTCGTTGTACGACCACAATACCGTGGCTCAACGCCGAATCGTGGTGAGCTACGTTGCATTGCTTATTGGCACTTTCCTTCTAATGACTACTCACAAGGGAGATGGTAATGCTAGCTCGATAATCTGGCAGTCGTTGTCGGACTCCGCCAAGTCAATTTCGGAGTCGAGAGACCCAAGCGGCGGTATCGTCGCCATTGGTTGGACTCTACTCGAAGGACTGCGCCTATCTGCGATTGCAGTACTGAGCGGGGTCGCAAGTTACTACCTCTTTGCAATCGCATTAGTCTACCTCGTGCTAGGCTTCCTAATTGCAGAGATCAGATCTGTCAGCGCGAAGATTTTTTATCTTTCTAGAGACTTCATCGCCCCATTCATATTGGTCACGATAACGTTTCTACCGCTTTTCATCGCAGGATGGGATTGGGGGCGGTGGGTCATGGGCATATGGTACGTTGCGCTTTGTATTTTCATACTTGAGTTAGATAAGCCGTTAAGAACCCTCTTTATTTATTTATGGCAACCATATATAAAGAAGATCGTTCCGAGCTTCTTTTTTTTGTTACTTTGTGTAGTAGTTTTGACACGCATACCAGAATGTTGCTTCTCGGGAAGCGGAGATTCTCTACTAAGCAATCCGACTGCAGTATCGATCAGAGCTAAAATAAAAAAATTTACTGAGTGATTCTGTGATTTTTTGTCTTTTCTCTTATTTTAATTATCCAAAAATACTCAGTTGTACTACCGGGCCTTACAGTACAGAATCCAGATTTGACTAAAATTCAGCGACATTATTAAATTGAAAACTATGTTTCTGAGTCCATCGACGCACGAAATCACAAGAAAATTTGTACAAAATACGTTTACAGTAAGTCAGCATGAGCATTCTTTATCGGATGGCGATCACAGTTGGCTTTTTATGTGTCGCTCTATCATTTTGGTTCGGATCGCGCTTTACGGCAGATGACTCATTCATCACCTGGCGGTACGGAAAAAATCTCATAGACGCTGGGATTTGGAACTATAACCCTTCTGCTCTCGATCCAACGCAAGCGTACACGAATCCAATATATGCCCTGATAAGCATAGCCCCGCATTTAATTAACTTTGATGTGGTCTTGTTTTTTAAATTATTAGCGGCTGTCACGCTAATCGCATTCGCCGTTTGGTTTCTGTCGATCACAAAGAGATCTCTCCTCGCTCTTCTCCTGTTGCTAGCTCCCCCCGCAACGATGATCCATATTTTTGGAGGACTTGAAACATTTTTATTTGTATTTTTAATGTCTGCTCTGTTGGTGGCGCTCGACAAAGAGCAAGTCCGAGCGTCGATCATATTGACGCTGCTACTATTTGTTACACGGCCGGAGTCTTGGATCTTAGTGGCACTTGTACCAATTTATTTGTCTTCCCAATTACACAGCACTAATTCAAAGAAATTCTGGAGTAATTTGCTATTAAACATCACTAGAATTCAATTAAACATTAACAAGCTCCTTACCACTTTTCTCTTTCTTGCTATCCCGTTAGCGTTTTATTTTTTTATTCATTATCAGATTTTTGGCAATCCACTACCAAACACTTTTTACGCAAAATCAGGTGCTATTTTCCTATTTAAACTACTGATTGCGTATTCATTTTTTATGTTGCCCGCCGTCCTTCTTTTAATGCTAGGGCGAATAAAAATTTTTTTATTTATCTCTGTATTTTTTGGCATTGTCGCATGTAGCTACGCCAAATCTTACTTAATGATGAACTATGCATCACGATTTGCATTTCATATTTTTGTGCCCATTTACTGCTTCATGATTTATATTGCCGCTGAACAACGCGGAAAGATTATGACCGTATCTACAAGCACTGAAAATTATTTTCAGTGCAGCGTCGAAAATTTTGTAAAAGCAGTTGCTGTAATAATTCTTTGCTTTTTTGTGTGGACTAGCGGGATTCGCGCTATCGGTCTTTTTACCTCCTACCCACGGCTTCTGGCCTCGCATGGTCAACTTGGCAAGGTCATCACGACGGTTACAGAACAATATGGCTTGAATGATTTTGCTATCGGAGACGCAGGTATCGCGCCATACCAAACAAAACTAAATAATTTGGATATCGTCGGACTAGGTAGCTCAATTGTCATAAAAGATGGTGTGGCCGCTGCACTTGATAGCGGCTACTCAATTGATTTAATAGCCTTTTACGCAACGCCACACTACATTCAGACAGATTTATTTTCGCAACATCTCTTGCTGGAATGGGCAACAAAAAAAGGCTTTTCCTATTTGTGCGATATCTACTGGCAACCGGACTACGTGCTCAGGCTATACACAAAGCAGTCGATACCAGAACTCGAGCTGTTATGCAAAAAAACACGCCTCGAAAACAGCATTACTGATCAAGAATATTTCAAAAAAATTATGTTTATACCGCCATGGCATTACTGGCATCAATAGTCTAATCACAATAGCTGGACTAACAACAGCCTTTCGTTTTAATCCTTCACACACGGCTGTAACTGAACCAGCTGTACCTGTTTAATTAATTTCTCGCGATTTTCTGCCGACACGTTACGGAAATTAAAATATCCCTCTAGTCGACTCGCAACATTCACACAAGGTTCGGGATACTTATAGCCTGGCGGCGTACTTCCCGAATAACCGTTTAGCGTCTTCACGTGATGATCCTGCGCGTAAATCATGGCATCTAGTTCGGTTATGTAGAAAGGCTCCTGCATCGGCTGAGTCACATAGAGTATTGAGTCAACTGGCACTCCCTCTCCAACCGCTTGACTGAGCCCGCGTTGCCGCATCGCCCAAGTCTCTTTAGCGGCATGATGTGATTGATACGAAATCGTTTCAGCCGTTAAGCCGCCTAGGACTAATACCGAGACGGCTATGCGCATACCCCATGACCGCAACGTAGAAAACAGCCATTCAACCCCCACGGCCACAAGCACTGCCAGTGGCAATAGCATCACCAAAATCACTCGCGACACCGCGCGTATCGCGTCCAGACCGGGGATTTGAATCACCCAAAAGTAGAACGAATGCCCCCCAACTACAACTGTCATCCCCAGTAGTAAAAAGATACTCGCAACACTCGTTAGCCCTAGCTTGCCGAACTTGACTGCGATACCTTTAGAAAAAATCGAAGCTCCCCATCCAAGAACTGCGAGAACGAGCACGCCAACACCCACAAACATCTGATGCTCCGGCCGTGTTGGAAAGTTCGGTACCCCGCTACCTATCCAGCTGCTCAACCCAGAGCGGTCTGCCAACAAGTAACTCGAGAGTCTTGGGATCAAGGGATCTACCGCATCAAGCGGTCTACTAAGATGATAGACAGCCGATACAGATTGATAATGTTTCATCATCCAAACTACGAGTGCCGCAGTAACGACTGCGGAAACGATCCAAACAACTCGGCCGCGCTCAGACATCCACGTAGAGCGAAGATGGACTGCTTCCGCTGACAACGACTCAGGCGTTGATGCGCCGATTCCTACCAAAAAACGACCCGCATAGTTAAGCACTAAATAGCTCAGCGAAATCGCTGCTAACAAATACCCAAGGAAAACACCCAAGTAAATCGAACACAAAAACTGCATCGCTACCCAGAAGGTCGTTATAAAAATGCCGAGAAGCCTTCTATGCTCTAACACCTCCCACCAAGCCCACACCGCGAATGGCATCGCAAACCTATAAACCAATTGCGCATGCCCTTCTTGATGCAAAACGGGCAGCGAAAACGCAAAAACAAACGCCCCACATGAGGCGGCTATCGCTCTAAGACCAAAACGTCTTAATACCCACAGACACGAGAAAAAATTGAGCGTATTGCCCACCAAAAACCAAAACAAAAACGCATTTTCACGCGCAGCACCAAAGATTCGGGCTACGGCATAAGCCCAGACAGTTCCGAAATGATTGTCGCTAAAGCCCAGCACTCTTTCGAAGGGATAAAAGAACCCTGGGCTCCACAAGTTCTCCACTTGACCAGTGAGCCACTGATAGCCGTGCTCTAAAATGACACTATTAAATCGAGCATCCCCCAGATCCCCGGGCATCATCGTGAAATAACCGATCGCTGGCAACAAATAGCCAAAAAATCCGATACAAAGGACTACTAGCGGCGCTGTTAACGAAGGCATTGGTGGCTATATCGCAGTACATGAATGAATTGGATCGATCGGCTCAACAATCTAAGCGCCGGCAGAATACAATCGACGAGTCTTTTATATCTAATTTGACAAGCAATTATGCCCCAATTTACTCCTCGCCCATGAAAGTACTGATCGTTTTCGGCACTCGTCCCGAGGCCATCAAAATGGCACCGCTCGTTCACGCATGCAAGGCTAACCCCGAGCTTGACACCATAGTTTGCGTCACGGCTCAGCACCGCGAGATGCTGGATCAAGTGCTCAAAATATTCGACATCCAACCTGATATCGACCTTAACATTATGAAAGCTGGGCAAGACTTGTTTGATGTCACCAGCGCAGTGCTCTTAGGAATGCGAGATGTATTAAAAAAACACAACCCCGATGTTGTGTGTGTTCATGGAGACACAACAACGGCCTATGCTGCTGCCACCGCAGCATTTTATCTGGGCATTCCCATAGCACACGTCGAAGCAGGGCTCCGGACCCACGACGTACGCTCTCCTTTCCCAGAGGAATTTAATCGGCAAGTGATCGGTAAAGTTGCAAGCTTTCACTTCGCTCCCACAGAATCTACCCGCGAAAATTTAATTCGCGAGGGTGTTCCTGCAGAGCGTATTTTTGTTACGGGAAACACAGTAATTGATGCCCTATTTTGGGTGATTGATAAACTCGAGAACAAGGGTGCCCTACTCAGCACGTCTATCAAACGCCTACTAACAGAGCAGCTAAATTTCGATTTGAAGAGAAACAAACTTGTCTTGATCACCGGGCATCGTAGAGAAAACTTCGGGAAAGGGTTTCTCTCAATCTGTTCAGCGATCAAACAGCTTGCGGTAGCCTTTCCAGCCGTTCAATTTGTTTATCCAGTCCACCTAAATCCGAACGTCCAGGGACCTGTTAAAGAGGTGATAAGCGGCTACCAAAATATTCATTTAATTGAGCCTCTAGAATACGAGGCTTTCGTTTACTTACTTAAACATGCCTACATTGTATTGACCGATAGTGGCGGCATACAAGAAGAAGCCCCAAGTCTAGGAAAGCCGGTGCTAGTGATGAGAGAGGTTACAGAGCGACCGGAGGCGGTGACTGCCGGTACCGTGAAACTGGTGGGTGCCAACACAGAAAACATCGTCAAAGGCATATCGATGCTGCTTAGCGATGAAACTGCCTACCAAGCGATGGCCCTTGCGCACAATCCTTATGGAGACGGCAAGGCAGTGCGTCGTATTGTCAACACACTATTAAAAGTAACAAGCCCATAAAGCGTAGGATATTAGTGCCTTGAACCTTTAGCCCGAGAAGGAGGCGAATAGGATAGATAAGCCAGCCTCTTTACTTCTTGCCGACCCCGGACAACGTTATCAAGTATCAACCCAGCCAAGAAAGATAGCCCCGCGCAAATCATCAACGACGCGCACAACAACGCAGTCGGTAAACGGGGGACCAAGCCGATTGCCAAGTACTCTGAAAAAACTGGAATTGCTAACGCAATTGCTAACAATGCCAGCAAAAGTGCGCCAATACCAAAGAAAGCAAGCGGACGCTCACAGATGAATAGTCTAAATATCGCCCACGATATTCTGAGTCCGTCTTTATATGTGGACAGTTTGCTTTCAGACCCTTCTAGCCGCGCGCCGTAGGGGGTCATCACCTCACCGTAGGGAGCGCGCAACTCAAGCGCGCTCACCGTCAATTCGGTCTCAATTTCAAAACCACGCGAGAGAATAGGAGTAGCCTTCAAGAATCGCTTCGAAAAAACTCGATACCCTGACAACATATCAGTAAAGGACCCACCAAAGATCCGCAACACCATCTGTGTAAAAAGACGATTACCCCATTGGTGGCCATTTCTATACGCCGCAGCACTAACGTCTGGTGCTGTTTGCCGACAACCGACAACCATATCCAAACTCTCATCAATCAATTTATCAACCATCGACGTGACGGCAGTCGCATCGTAGGTAGCATCTCCGTCAACCATGACATAAATATCGGCGTCAACATCTGCAGCGATACGTCGCACAACATTACCCTTGCCCGGCAAAGCGACATGAATAACGCTCACCCCTTCGCGAAGTGCTATTTCCTTAGTTCGATCTGTGGAGTTATTGTCAAAGACATATATATCTAAACTGGGCATTGAACGGCGAAAGTCGTTAATGACCTTTGCAATAGCAACTTCTTCGTTGTAGCACGGTACAATTAGAGCGACATGCAGACCTCGGTAAGACAAAGTGCTTCTCCAGTCAGTCATTGGTTATTTCAATATTAAAACGACGCTTATTTCTTAAATAAGGGAAGAAATAATGCCGTTTTACCTCATCACAAAAACAATGTACAGCAATATGACATCGCGTAGCGCCCACATGCTCTCGCTTTTTCTTGTGATTTTTCTAGTGTTAATTTCGATAACACCCCCTCTTCAATCGCCAGACGAATATGATCACGTTAAGAGAGCTTATGCGCTGGGGGAAGGTAATATTTTCTTTAAGCCTCTAGGCAATCAATCATCCGGGGCAATGATTGACGATGGCCTAATTAAATACATTAATTTATATGAACCGTTAGGTCTTGATCCCGAAAGAAAAGTTAACGCAAAAGATTTAAAAACAGCTCGCGAACTCCGTTGGGAAGAGACAAAAAGCTTCAGTGCCACACCGGCTACAGCTTTTTATTTCCCGTTGATTTATGCGCCGCAAGCTTTTGCACTAAAGCTTGGGAAATTAACTGGTCTATCCATTAATCAGTCCTACTTTCTCACGCGGTTCGTTACGAGCGCAACGGCTTTGATCATTATTGGCATTGCATTTACCATTACCGCACCATCACCTGTAGCCTTGGCACTCCTGGCAATGCCGATGAGCGTGTATCAGTTTTCATCGGCAAGCCTAGATGGAATCGCGACAGCTCTTTCAGTATTAGTTATATCAATCTTTTTAAAACTTTTTCGTGATCCTCCAAATACAAACAAAAAACTTTTTTGGTTAGCGCTCGCTTCATTTGGCCTACTCGCTTCAAGCCGCTTACAACTCCTTCCACTATTTCTATTATTTTTTGTCTTGTTCATCCGTGATAAAAACAAGGTGCAATTTACGGGCGCTCTAATTGCAGTAGGCTTAGTGTGCACTTGGATTCTCGTTGCAGGCAAGTACACGATAGATCATCGAGTGCCTAGCGCAATCTCTAGCGGCCAAGTAGCCCTAGCATATGCACAAAATCCGTTAAGCCTCTTTCAAGTCATTTGGAATACGCTGACCGACGAACCGACATTGCGAGGATACTTCAGCTCATTTTTGGGGATGCTAGGTTGGCTTACCGCACCATTCCCCGGCAGAACTTATATTTATTTAACAATCGCAATACTAGCTGTAGTTTCAGTTTCAGTCTCCGTGAAACATATCAAAGCGAATTGGCAGGTGCTCGTTCTCTTCTTATTTATAGCCCTACTTTCAGTGCTCTTGATACTATTCGCGATGTTAACTACGTGGACTCCCTACCCAAGCGATAAGATTATCGGTGTGCAAGGGCGGTATTTCCTAGTACCAGTAATTTTAACGAGCTATGCATTGTTTCCGCCCATTACTCAGCTCAGTCATCACCGCTCATTATCAGCGCATGTTTTAGTTCTAGGTTTTGCACTTTACAGTCTATTTATGACGATCAATTTACTACTCTCGCGCTACTACATAGCAATATCGTAATAAACAATCATTTTTCTGAGTAATTTAGTTAGTGACATATTGACACCACCGCACAACTATTTAGTGATCACACCACAGCGATTACCAACTACTTTGGGCTGAATTCCTCGTTCTGCACAAAACTCCATGTATGCCTGATATGCCCCATCATAAGTCGTGTTGTTAAGTACATCATCGACTACGATGGATCCTCCCACAATGAGTGCATCGTAAAGCTTCGGCAGCGTTTTCTGGATGGGTAGGTACAGATCTACGTCCAAGAATGCAAGCTTTACAGCACCTAACGTGTTGTAGTCAAAAGCTGAGCAATCCGCCTTTATAGCTTTCACAAACGGGAAGTTCATAAAGTGCTTTTGCCAAATCTCAAAGTCGTTATATTCAAACCCCCTCAACTCCGAAAGGTCCTTGCCACGAGATTCAACCTCGTAATCCAAGTCTGCCTTCGTAAACGATTCAAAAGTATCGATGGCGTAGTATGCCGTCCTATCCGCTTGCTTTTGATTCTTTATGTGCTCTGCCATAAATCGAGATGTCATCCCGCGCGCAACGCCTATCTCAATCACACAACCTTCAGCATCTTTCACGCGTTCAAATTCATTAACTAACGTAGCCAACTGTATTGGCTCTATGCAATAAGGATATGTCGGCGCACCAAGTCCGAGATGCTTGAATGCAATCGATTTAAGCGTTTCTTTAATCGGTTTTAACAGAGAGGTCATATTTTCTAAATAGCTCTTGATTAACGTTGAAATAAAAGTTTATGGATCGCGTGACGCGGCACCGAGGCGATATCATGCCCAATAAAAGACAATATCAACTGGATACCAATCAAAATTGGCATCGCAGCGATCATCACATTCCCAGCAGTCGCGGGCACATTCGTCTCGGCTGATAACATCCAGGCCTGCAAACCAAAAGCCAAACCAAAAACTGTAAGAAACATCCCCAGCACCAGCTCAATGGATGCTATCGACATGTCTCGGAGAAAATAGTTATATCCGATTCGCTTTATAAAATTACGCATATGCTTCCAGAGGAACTCGCCAGCGACACCAGATACGCTCAAATTACTGACTTCTGATTCATATTTTGCATCCATCGGAATATCCAACACCATCGCGCGCAATGTGTTTAACCTAAACAACATATCTGTCTCAAAAAAATAGCGGTTACTGATTTTTGAGAATGGCAGTCGTTGACAAACATTAGCGTGGATTGCCGTGTATCCGTTTGTTGGGTCAAAAACCGTCCAGTAGCCAGAAGAGAGCTTATTTAATAGCGACAGCGCCGCGTTGCCAAAAACTCGCACCTTTGGCATCTGCCTTAACCCAGTCAAATCATAAAACCGATTACCTTTGGTGTAGTCAGCCTGCCCAGATAGGATAGGTTGAATAAAGTATTGAACAAGTGAGGCATCCATCTGCCCGTCACCATCAATTTTCACAATAATGTCCGCGCCATCAGCTAACGCAGCTTGATATCCCGTCATCACTGCACCGCCAACACCTTTATTCTCGTCATGAAAAAGAACTTTTAGCCGAGGATCGTAATGCTTTTCCATAACTAAATATCCTGATCGCTCCGGACATGCATCATCTACAACATATATTCGCGAGACAATATTCGGTATCGATTGGCAAACATCAATAATATGCTTCGCCACTCGGTAACAAGGAATGACAACTGCGATAGAGGGGGAGGAAGCGTTGTCGTGCATAGAGCCTTTTATTACGTTGGCGCTGGTTTGGTCAAATACGTCCAATTACAAGCCGCTTGAATTCTAGATTTTCAATAATACAAGTTTATGAGTTTTTATTACGATTAGACCGTTGCGGCGGCATCAACGTTTTTCGGAAATTACCGGTGCTATCGAGCATATACACCGTGGTAAAGATACGCAATACAGAAGATCTCAATTCAGTTCGACGCGAGTCAACTGAATTTGACCACCTTTTCGATTAATCTTATACAAACCACGAGGATCGCCTATTGAGGCCGACTCAAAAAAAGATTGATTATTTCTCCAGAACTGATCATCCCCTCGATATATCGCGAGGTACTCAAAGTCGCCTAATAAATCCTGAAGCGACTGATCACAGGTCCAAACATCTCCTTCAAAATATTTTTGGCCAAGGCTCCAGCACCATTTCGTAGATACTGTATTTGGCAACATCGCGTAATAGAACATTACTCGCTCGAGTCCATTTGAGTTCTGTGCGACGAAATACGTCTTATCCCCCGGGCGTATCTGCTTTTTTATTGCTGCTGCAAAAGACTCTATTTCCAACCTTAAACTATGGTCAGGACCGCCTGATCGAATGCCACGAAGCTCCTTCAGAAAGTGCCCGCTCGTAGTGGCGGTGAGCATCAGAAAGCAAACCAGCGCGAGGATAGTCCCCCTTCCTCTGCGCCAAACATCGCTGTCGTCGAATAATTTAACGAAGACAAAGCTTGCCCAAGCTACGAGGTATGTGGATAAGTAGCGCTCGAAAGATGCAAGACGTATCCCCTCATACTCCGTAAAAATGATCAAATAACTCAATAAGAGTGCTGCAACGTAACCGCAAAACCCAAAAAATATAATGCTCATCACGACACCGCTAGACAAACGGCGACCTAGCCTCGCCAATTGGACCGACAGAGCGCTGAGAGCGATTAGACCGACTAACACCATCAAAATGGTTGGGTGTCTCTGAACAAAATAGGCCGAGATACTTACAAAGTCTGCCTCCACTGTTCGTCGCACAAACTCATCTAGCGTACTGCTCATTCTTTTCTGAAAGGCAGCATCACGCCACAGACTTATTGTTGGAGCGGAAATCGATCGGCTCGCACCAATTCCCTCTATGTACCAAGCCCAAGTCTGCATCACACAGACAATTACCCCAAAGATTGCGAACAGGCGAATCCAATGCGTTTTGATACTCGACCACAACGCCGTGAGCAGGCCGCATTGCGGAGGCACACGCGACGATAACAATAGATTTGTGGCATACACTGCGGTCGTGACTAGAGCTAACAAAATGCCAATCTCTTTAAGTAAGATCAAGACGGTCAAAGAGAAAACCACAGCCAGCCATACTCCAGTATCAGGCGCATTTTTTGCCGCAAAGGTTAACGCTGCCGCAAAGCAGATGCCCAGCAGTGCATCAGAGTAAAGACTCGAAAACGAGTATCCAAAGGCGTAGATCAAAGTGGCTAACGAAAGAAACAAAAGGACTTTGGTCGATGTGCTAGCCTTGGGAAAACTCGCGATACAAAGCAATCCGGATAAGAGCCATACATTCTGTGCAAAAAGTGTGTTTTTCTCTGACCAGGAGA
>JACCED010676007.1_pt1 | contig 12118 bp, 10 predicted proteins | sample 7455021 | NCBI WGS metagenome assembly JACCED01 (sample SAMN15323456, study PRJNA562643) | freshwater metagenome | isolation source: river surface water | place: USA:Blue River Watershed | collected 2017-08-19
ACGACCTCAACGCCTACATGGCGCTCCTCAAACTCGACGGCACGCTCTGCCTCGTCGGCGTGCCGGAGAAGCCCCTCGCGGTCCACGCCTTCAGCGTGATCATGCCCCGCCGCAACTTCGCCGGCTCCTGCATCGGCGGCATCGCCGAGACCCAGGAGATGCTCGATTTCTGCGCCCAGCACGGGATCGTCTCGGACATCGAACTGATCCCGATCCAGCAGATCAACGAGGCCTGGAACCGGATGATCAAACAGGACGTCCGTTACCGCTTCGTGATCGACATGGCCTCGCTGAAGTCGGCGTAAGCCGGCTTTTTCGGAGGAATCTCCCCGCTTCCTTCCGCCACGGACCAAGGTGGGTCAGGTTAAGGTGATTCGGCGGAAGCCGAGGGCCTTTGACACCCTTTTTTTATTGGCGAAAATAGCGGACATGAAACCTGCGCCTGTCGTCCTGATCACCGGTGCCGCGGCAGGCATCGGCAAAGCCACCGCGCTTGCGTTCGCGCGATGCGGGTATCGGCTGGTCGTGACCGATCTCCAAGCCGGGAGCGGCCCGGGCCTGCTCGAAGAACTCCGCGCCGCCGGCGGCGAGGCTCGCTACGTGGTCGCCGACCAGTCCAAGGAAAGCGACGCGATCTTGGCCGTGGATACGGCGATGGAGACCTTCGGACAGCTCGACGTGGCGATCAACAACGCCGGCACCGAGGGCAACCAGACCTTGACCCTCGAACAACAGACCGATGCCAACGTGCGCCGCACCTTGAGCGTGAACACGGAAGGCGTCCTCTGGTGCCTGAAGCACGAGATTCCCGCCCTGCGTCGCTCCGGCGGCGGCGCGATCGTCAACGTCAGTTCCGTGGCCGGCCATATCGGGCTCGAAAGCTGTGCGGCCTACGTCGCCAGCAAGCATGCCGTCGAAGGCCTCACCAAGGCGGCCGCGCTCGAAGTCGCCCGCCACGGCATCCGCGTCAACGCGGTCGCCCCGGGCGCCATCCAGACCGGGATGATCGACCGAGCCGTGGGCGTCGGTGACACCGAAGCGCGCCGAGCCATCGAAGGCATGCATCCCCTCGGCCGCATGGGAACCCCGGAGGAGGTCGCCGCGGCCATCCTCTTCCTTGCTTCGGAGGAAGCCTCCTTCATCACCGGCCAGAGCCTCGCCGTCGACGGCGGCTGGCTTGCCCGCTAGACCTGCCCCCATGCTCGAATATCACGTCAGCGCCCACCGGATCGACAGCCACGGCAGCCTCGTATCAACGAAGGAAGCCAGTCTGCTGGCCGATACCGACCTGGCCGGACGACGCGACGCCTTCAATCCGGTCGAACTGCTCCTCGGGGCCCTCTCCGCTTGCCTTATCAAGGGAGCCGAACGCGTCCTCCCGGTCTTGGATTTCAAACTCCGAGGCATCGAAGTGAGCCTCCATGCCGTCCGCCAGGACAGCCCTCCGAAACTGCTCTCGATCGACTATGTCATCACGGTCGAAACCGACGAGCCCGAGCACCGGATCGAACTCCTGCATAAGAATATCCGCAAATACGGCACCATCTCCAACACGCTCACCATCGCGGTCCCGCTTTCCGGCAGCATCGTCCGGAAAGCATGAGTCGGTCGCCTACTTCTTGAGGTCGGCGGCGATCGCGGCGCGGTAATCCGCGAGCGCGGTGAAGAAGTCGGCCTGCGCCGTGACTTCGGCGAACTGGGCCTCCAACAAGGCCTGTTCGCGGATCTGCAGGGCGAGGAGATCCGTCGCTCCCTGCTGGAAACGCTTCTGTTCGGCCTTCACGAGGAGGTCGGAAAGCTCGACGTTGCGCCGGGCGACGGCGAGCACCTCGTGAGCGGCGGCCAAGGCGGACCAGCCGTCCTTGACCTCGACGCGGATGCGGTCGCGCACGAAATACAGGTCCTGCTCCAGACGGCGCAGCTCCGCTTCCGAGACCTGCGTGCGGCCCAAGGCTTCGTTCCGCTGGAGGGGCAGACGGAACTCCAGGCCCGCGCGCGTCTCCTCAGGCAGGCGGTCGGTGTAAGGTCCGCCGCCTTGGTTGCGGGTGATCCCGAAGGTCAGGTCCAGGTTCGGCAGAGTGGCATTGCGCGCGAGGCGCAGGTCGACCGCCGCCTTCTCCTTGAGAAGACGGATGCGCCGCAGCTCGGGCCGCAGTTCGGCGACGGCTTCGAGCAACGAGACATCCCCCATGCGCTCAGGCAGCTCCGCGACGGGCAGGTCCTTCGGCAAGCGTTCCCGCGACGGCGTGATGGGCTGGTCGTCCGGCCCGCGGAAGAACAAGGAAAGCTCCAGGGAAGCGGCCTCGAAGCGGCGGCGGGCCTGCGTGGCGAGAAGCTGGCGGCTGACGATCAGGCGCTCGTTGTCCGTGACGACGATCGGGGCCACCATGCCCTTCTTCGCCTGCTCGGTCAGCGCGGCGGCCCGATCCTGGGCGACCTTGAGCTGGTCGCGCGCCACTTCCTCGCGCAGGCCGGCGGCGGCCCATTGGTAATAGGCCCGGGTGGCCGAGCGGATCATGTCGAGTTGCTGACGCTCGATGAACGGATCGGCCAGGCCGAGGTCGAGCCTGGCCTTGAGCCGGTCGGCGCGCTGGCGGTCGATGGGACCATCGCGGAGGAGATTGAAGCGCAGCCCCGCGCGGAACTCGCCGTCGCGCTGGGTGCGCTCCTTGTCATAGTCGGCCAGGAGACCGCTGCTGCGACGGTAGCCGGCGAAGACGTTGGCGCCCCAGAACGGGAGACGCTGCTCCAGCGCGACGTCGCCGGTCGAGCCATCGTAATAGCCCTTGGGGGTGATGCCGGCGCGAAGGCTGAAACCAAGGTCGAAGGCGCCGTCGGCCTGACGCAGGCGGCCGGCGGCGATGTCCTGCTCGATCATCGCGATGAGCAGGGGCGGATAACGTTCCTTGACGGACGCGAGGACCTCCGGGAGACGCAAAGGCTCCGCCGCGGCCAGCCAGGCCGGGAGGAAGGCGATGAGCGCCAGCCACCTCATTTCTTCGCCTCCTTGCCGGGCTCGTCCATCGCGACGACCGGCGGGAAGCCGTTGAGCTGACGCCAGATCTCCTTCCAGAGCGGCACCTGCTGCAACAGGACCCAGCCGTTGGCGCGGACGCCCTGGCGCAGCCAGCGGTTGCCGGGCCATTCGACCTGGGTCGGCTGACCGTCGCGGATGACGACGTCGGGCGAAGGGGCGACGACGACGCGGAACTTGCCCGAAGGGTCGCCGGCGGCGTCGACGAAGACGACCTCACCTCCGAAGGTGCCGATGGCGCCGCTCGGCCAGCCGACGAACTGGATGGCGGGCCAGCCTTCGAACTGGAGGCGCACGGGACTGCCGGGGATGACGGTCCCATCCGGCTTGGTGACGCGGGACTGGAGCAAGGGCATGTCGTTGCCTTCGAGCCAGATCTCCACGAAACGACTGTCGGTCTCCGGGATCACCACGCAGATCGGGCTGCCGGGACGGAGATAAGTGCCGTCCGTCGCCTGGACGGAGAGCACGATGCCGTCGCGCGGCGCGCGGACGAGCTGACGTTCGTTCTGGCTGATCTGGACGTCGATGACGCCGAGGTCGCGTTCCACGGACGCGAGGTCCGACTGGGCCGAACCCCGCTGGGCGCGGACGCCCGCGATGGTCGCGCTGAATTCGCTTTCGGTGCGCCCGAGGGTCGCCTGGGCCGCGAGCAGCGCGGACGCCGTGCTGTCGCGGGACTGGATCGCGAGTTCGTAGTCGCGCACCGACACCAGGCCGGCCTCCTTCAGCTCCTTCACGCGCGTGAAGTTGAGGGCGGCGGTCTCCGCGGCGATCTTGTCGGCCACCACGCGCTGCCGGGCGGCGTCCACGGACTGGCCGCGGGCGAGCTCGAGCTGCCGGACCTGGAGGTCGAGGTCCTCGATGCGGCGGCGGGTCGCGGCCTGACGGTCGGACAAAGAACCCTTCTGGGCCTTCAGGTTGTTCAGGAGGTTGGGGTCGTTGTCCTGCAGTTCCGCGAGCACCTCGCCGGCCTTCACTTTCTGGCCTTCGACGACGTACATCTTGCGCACGAGACCCGCGACGGGGGCCTCGACGTTGACGCGACGTTCCAGCGGGTCGAAGGCGATCACCTTGCCGGAGCCGCGCACGAACTGCTGCCAAGGCAGGAACCAGATCGCCAGCAGGATGGCGACGAAGCCCGCGGCGGCGATGCGCGAAAGCAGGCGGATGCGGAAGGAGGAACCGGCCAGAAGCAAGGCGGGCAGACTGCCGCGCAGGGCCGGAACTGAGATGTCGGTTGGCTTGCTCATGCGAGGGAAGCGTTGAGTTGGATGACGGACGGGCAACGGCGGAGCAGCTGCGGGTCCCGCGTGGCCACCAGCAAGGTCCAGGGACGCGCCGGCGCCATGACGAGGTCGATGAGCTGGCTGGTGTTTTCCGGATCCATGCCGTCGAGGAACTCGTCGATGACGAGGAGGCGAGGACGGTGAAGGAGCGCCCGGGCGAGCAGGAGACGGTTACGCTGGCGGCTGGAAAGCGGCAGCCCTCCGGTGACGAGCTTCGTGGAAAGTCCGTCCGGCAGCGCGAGGACGTCCGACAGCAGGCCGACCTCCTGCAAGGCGGCCTGCACCTGCCCGAGGGTGATGTCCGGCCGGCCGAGCCGGAGATTGTCCATCAGCGTGGCGCTGAGGATGTCCTGCGTGCGGAGCACCATCACCTGGCAACGATAGGCTTCGAGGTCCCAGGAACGCAGGTCCAGTCCGTCGACGAGGATGGAACCGGCGGTCGGTTCGCGCATCGCCGCGATGAGGTCGATCAAGGTGCTGCAACCGCTGCCCTGCGCGCCCGCCAGCGCCACGCGGGCCCCCGGCGCGACCCGGAAGCTCTTGCCGCCCAGGAGTTCGCGTGAGCCGGGATAGGCGAAGGAGACCTCGCGCAGTTCCACGGACACGCCGGCCGGATCGCCCGCGGGGATCTCGCCGCCTTCGCGGTCGGTCTCGAAGTCGACGAGGTGACCGAGCTTGTCGACTGCGGCGAGGGCGTCGTACCAGGCTTCGAACTGCTTGCCGAGCTTGGCGAACGAAGCCACCACCGCGCTGACGATGAGCTCGCTGGCGACCAGCTGGCCGAGCGTGAGCTGCTGGCTCAGCACCAGGCCGCCGCCGACGATCAGCAAGGCCGCCGTGGCGAGCACTTCGAGCGTCAGCAGGCCGATGATCTGGCGCATGAGCACGCGGAAGTGCCAGGCGCGCGCCTCGAGATAATCGCGGGCGAGCTCATCGGTGCGGGCGCCGGCGAGCGCGAGGCCGGAAGGACCCTTGAAAAGACGCGGATAACGGGCGACCTCTTCGAGCCAGCCGACGGCGGCGTACTTGCTGCGCGACTCGGCGAGGCTGGAGGCGATCGCGCCGCGGCCCAGGACGTAGACCACGAAGGCCAGCCCGAGCAGGGTCACGAACATGTAGGCGAGCAGGAACGGGTGGTAGAAGCCGAGCACCACGAGGCCGACCACGGCCCCGACGACGATGTTGATGCCGTTGAGGAGGAGCATCGCGGAGCTCTTCTGCACCGTGACGACGTCCAGGAAACGGTTGACCATCTCCGGGGCGTGCAGGCCGTCGAAGGCCTGCGTGCGCACGCGCGGCAGCCGCCACGCCAGGTCGGCGGCGAGCCGCACGAAGATCCGGCGCTGGATGTGCTCGGCGACGACGTATTGGAGACCGCGGATGATGGCGGAGAGCACCAGGCATCCCGTGAGCGCGAGGGTGATGAAGATCAGCGCCTGCTGGAAGGGCGTCGATTGGGTGCCGAAGGCAAGGTTGCCGACGACGCCGTTGATGGCCAACGGCAGGGCGAGGTAGAGCAGGCCGGTGACGAGGCTGAAGATCAGGATCGTGGCGATGTCGGAGGCTTCCGGACGCATCAGCCCGAACAACCGGTTGATCGGCCCGGGATGGTGGTCGTGGTGATGTTCGTTCTCGTCGCGTCCTTTGAGCCCCTCGGCCGGCATGGCCGGGGAGACGAAGGCCACTTCCACCTCGGACTGGGCCGAGGCCAAGCCGAGTTTCTGCACCAACGCCGTGCGGGTGACGACGTAGGTGTCCTCATCTCCGTCGAAAGAAGCGATCCGTTCGCGGAAAAGACCGCCGCCGACGACCACGGTCCAACCCTGCTCAGGAGTATGGATGATCAGAGGCAACGAAGCCCGGGCCTGCCAAAGCGCGGAGGCGAGAGGCATGCGGCACACGTCAGCCTTGAGCCCGGCGGAAGGCAACGAGGCCGCGACCCGCTCGAGCGGTTCTTCCGCGGCGTGCGCGGAAAGCGACCCGCCGATCCGGGCGGTGTCAGGGGTCAGCCCCGCCTGGCGGGCAAGGAAGCCGATCAGCCGAAGCTCAAGGGCGTGAGCTTCTGCAGGACCAAGGGTCGACGACGAAGAACTTCCCGCATTCTTGGAGTCAGCCATGAGGCCTTAAATCGTTGGGTGTCCGACAAGATGCAAATCAAACCCGACGAAAAAATCGCTGCCGAAAACTAAGCCCGGCGACCTATATAAGATGCCCTATGGCATCCATAGGAGAATCAGCGTAATAGGGCCTGGACTTCGGCTTTGATGGCGTCCGTCCAGATCTGGTAACCCTTCTCATTCGGGTGAAGGAGATCCGGCATGATGGCCTTGGAGAGCGTGCCGTCGGGCTCGAGGAACTTGGGGCCCACGTCGAGGAAGAAGACCTTCTGGCCGTCGGCGAAACCCTTGACGATGGCGTTGGTGGCCTCGTTCTGCTGACGGAACTTGTCGTCCTTGCTCGCACCACGGGGGAAGATGCCGAGGACGAGGATCTTGGCGTCAGGGCACTTCTTGCGCAGCTGGCCGACGATGGCCTTGATGCCCTCGGCGGTCTGCTCGGCGGTGCACCGGTAGACGGCGCCGTCGAGTTCCTTCTGGGGACGGCCCTGGTGGCCGGTATTGTTCGTGCCGATCATCAGCACGATCGCCTTCGGCTTGAGTCCGTCGAAGTTGCCATGCTCGAGGCGCCAGAGGACGTGCTCGGTGCGGTCACCGCCGATGCCGAAGTTCGCGGCCTTGAGGGGAGCCCAGTGCTTCTCCCAGACGGCCTTGCCCTTCCCTTCCCATCCGTGAGTGATCGAGTCACCCAGGAAGACCAGCTGCGCCTCACCTTTCTTCGAGATCTCGTTGAAGCTTTCATGACGCTTCTCCGTGCCCGGATGCAGCACCGGCTGGACGGCGTAGTGGGAGGACAAAGATGCGCAGCCGGAAAGCAGGCAGGTGAACGCAGCGAGGGAAGCGAGGCGGGAGATCATGGGGTTACGGGAAACCTACTCCGTCCAACGAGGCTGGCAAGCCCCGGCCGGCCCGACCGTCGGCATCTTTGTCCAAAAGCACCGATGTGGTGTCTTTTCAGGCTACGCCCATAAAATCCTCTTCCCTGCGTCCCCACCCATGCCAGCGTCGGAGCATGAGCAAATCCTTGAAGATCTTCATCGCCGTCTTGGTACTGGGCATCACCGCCCTCGGCTACATGCTGACGCGTCAATCCGCCAAGCCTGACTGGGATGGAAGCACCCTGCTCGCCAAGGCCGAGCAGTCCCTCGAAGGCCTACCGGCCAAGGAGGCCGAAGCCATCCGGGCCCTCCTTGTCTCCACCGGCCAAGCCCGCTACGAGGATCGCACCAGCGCTTGGATGAAATCCTTCTTGAAGGACGAGCTGATGCCGGTGGCCGATTACGCGATGGCCAGCCTCCGGGCGATGGCGGCAACCGGCGACGCCGAAGCCATGTGGTATCTCCACTTCGTGCTCACGCAGCGGATCGCGACCGGGGACGAGGGGTTTGAGTGGCTGGAGAAATCCGCCAAGCTCGGCTATCCGCGGGCGGTCTTTGACGTGACTTCGCACAAGCTTCGGAACCAACCCGAAAAGCTCCGCGCCGCGATGGAAGGCTTTTCAAAGCAAGAGAACGACGCCGGACTCCAGGCGCTCTACTGGTTCGCCTTCGGCCACGAGAAAGGTCAGGACGGCCTGCCCAAGGATACGGCCAAGGCGGAAGACTACCGCAGGCGAGCCAAGGCCCTGGGCGACAAACTCCGTCCCCCTGCTTCCTCGAAGTAAGCCTTACTTCGCCTCCGGCAGGGCGTAATAGGCGAACTCCGCGAAGAAGAACTCCGCCATGTTGAGCTTGGCGTACTCGTACTGCCTCACGGCCTTCAGGACAGCCGGACGGGCTGACGTCTCCCCGGCCAAGGCGACGATCGCCGCGGCCGCCAAGGGGTGACGCATCCAAGTGGCTTCGTAATTCTTACGGGGTCCGCGCTTCTGGAAGTCGACGATCTTGGCCAGGCGCTCGGCCTCCGCCTGCGTCGGCTGCGGAAACCAGGTCGGATGGGCGGCCCGCCAGTCCGCGGTGCCGAAGAAACCTTGGTCGGCGTTGTCGAATCTCGCGTGGGTATCGACCAAAGCGAGAGCGCGCTCGGCGGTCACGGCGAGGCCCTTGCGATAGGCGGCCCGGGTGGCGGCATCCCCCTCGACGGAAGCCAGACGGGCCAGTCCCGCCTGCGTACCGACATAGATCCAGAACTGGTTCTTTTCCAGGCTCGGGATGAAACCGAGGTCGCGCGGGCAGCCCAAGGCGCAGATCTCCCGGCGCGTCTCCGCCGAACCCGCCGGCTTCTCCTCCAGCGCCCGACGATATCGCTCCAGCCAGACGACGTCGCCGGTCATCTCATAGGTTGCGCGCAAGATATGAAGATATCGTGCCGCGTCGCGGAAATGCTCGCCCTTGAAACCTCCGCGGAAGCCGCCCTTGAAAGCACCGTCGCCCGGCACCTTCCACCCATACGACTCGAGCGCGCCGGCGACCTCGCGGACTTTCGCGACGAACACCTCCCGCTCCGCGGCGGTCGGGATATCGCTCGCGAGATAGGCCTGCAGTCCGAGGAACCAAGGGTGCATCTGGTCGTCGGAACTCAGCGGGTAATGACACCTGCCGTCGGAGCCGACGCCTCGGGCGACGAATCCGGGCACCTCCGAAACCGACGCGCACTTCAGCAGCCCCTGCGCGAGCTTACGGGCCTGCCCGCGGTCGGCTTCGGCGCCTGTGCGGCGCGCGCGTTCGACGACGGCATGGAGATACATGCCGGTGAACATCGGCCCGTTCTCGATCGGACTCCACCAGCCGATCGCGTTCGGGCGGCCCAGCCGGCAATCCTCAGGCGTGGGCAGTTCACCGACGTAATCGCGCATGATGCCATGCCCATCGACGAACCGACGCCAGGTCTCGGCATGCGCGCGTTCCACCGCCGGCTCGGTCTCGGCGGCGGCCGCGGAGGCGACCGTCACCGCGAACAGCGACCAGAGTCGGAAGAACGTTCGCAGACCGCGGGGCATGCCTCATCTGAGGCCGAGGGGCCCGTCGTCGCAACCGGATTCCCCTTCGTTCAGGCGACGAGGCCGACGATCTCCTTCGCTCCGACGATCTCCTTCGACGCGGCGATGAGATGAGCCTTGAAGGCGGCGGCCAAGGGCGAGAGCCGTCGTCCGGAGGGGTGGACGATCTGCCAGCTGGACTGCAGCGGGAACCCTTCGACGGGGAGCGTCACGAGTCCAGGATGGGACCCCTTGCGGATCGCGTGGGCGGAAACGATCGCGATGCCCATGCCGCCGGCCACGGCCTCGAGGATCGCCTCGTTGCTGCCGAGCTCGAACCGGACGGCGGGGTCGAAGCCTCGCTGGCGGAAATAATCGTCGGCGGCGAGGCGCGTGCCCGAACCACGCTCCCGCGTGATGAAACGGACCTCGCCCAGATCCTTGAGCAGCACGGCGGAACGGCCCGCCAGCGGATGATTAGCCGGCGCCACGACGACGAGCGGATTGGGCATGAAGGCCGTCGCGCTGAGCGCGAGGTCGGCCGGCGGACGCGACATGATGTAAAGGTCGTCGTTGTTCTGGCGGAGCCGGTCGATCACGCCGTCCCGGTTCAGCAGCACCATCGAGACGTCGACGCCCGGCCGGGACGCACAGAACGAGCCGAGCAGGCGCGGCGCGAAATACTGGGCGGTGTTGACCATCGAGACCTTGAGCAGGCCGCTTTCGCCGCCGCGCAAGGCCTGGATGTTCTGCTCGAAGGCGTCCCATTCGACCTGCACGCCGCGCGCGGCCTTGGCCAGTTCGCGGCCCGCTTCGGTGAGGAAGACCTTCCGGCCGATCACTTCATAGAGAGGCAGACCGACCGCTTCGGAGAGATCCCGCAGATGCACCGAGGCGGTCGGCTGGGTGACGTTGGCCTCCTTGGCCGCTCCGCTGATGCTACCAGTTGAAACGAGGGCACGGAAAAGTTGGAGCTGGCGGAAGGTTACATTCATAGTATTAATGCTATGTTTATTATTTTTAGAATAGCCTTTAACCAATTCAATGACTGTCCATCGGTTTGGCGATGCAAAAGTTACTCGATCCTACCCTTCTCTTCTTCGGTTTCGGCATGTTCGCCGGCTTGGTTCGATCGAATCTCGAAATCCCCTCTCAAGCATCTCGGATGCTTTGTCAGATGCTCCTGATTTCCTTGGGTCTGAAGGGGGGCTTCGCGCTCGCTAAGTCGGGTTTCGACCAAAGCGTCCTGACCGGACTGGGTTGCGCCATCCTGCTGGCGACCTTGGTGCCGATGCTCGGCTACCTCATACTCCGCAAGTTCCTCGCGCCCTTCGACGCGGTAGGGGTCGCGGCCAGCTTCGGATCGGTCAGCGCGGTGGCCTTCATCGCCGCGACCCAGCGCTTGGAAGACGCCGGACTCGTCTTTGGCGGACATATGTCCGCCGCGATGGCCATCATGGAATCTCCGGCCATCATCCTGGCGGTGATCGCCGCCGGGTTCCTGCGCAACCAGACGGGCGAAGCGACTAACAGCGGCATCAAGCCCGGCAAGATCCTGCACGAATCACTCACCGACGGCACCCAGATGCTGCTGCTCGGCTCCATGGTGATCGGCTATGTCTCGGCCGAACCCGGCAAGGCCGTGCTGCAGCCGGTCTTCCTCGACCTCTTCAAGTGCATCCTCGCGCTGTTCCTCTTGGACATGGGCCTCATGGTCGCGCGTAACCTGGGCAAGGTTTCCTGGGGACAGGCCCCGGTGCTCGCCTATGCGGCGATCTCACCCTTCGCGCACGCCGCCCTCGCCCTGCTGCTCTGCCGCTGGCTTTCGATTCCTGCCGGCGACGGCGCCCTGCTGATGACGCTCGCGGCGAGCTCCTCTTTCATCGCGGTGCCCGCTGTCCTCAGGCTCGCGGTGCCCGAAGCCAATCCCTCCCTTTATTTCGGGCTCTCTCTTACGATCAACTTCCCGCTGAATCTCCTGGTCGGCATCCCGCTTTGGATCGAACTCGCTCGCCGATATCTGTCGCCCTGAGCGCACCTTCAGGAGACACGTCCGTTCAACGACGCAGCCACCGGGAGACGACCAGAACAAGACCAAGGGCCGCCAGCTGAGACAGCAGGAACGGCCCGATATCCGCCGGACGGATGCCGACGAAGGTATCAGTCAACCCGCGTGCGACCGTGGCCGCAGGATTCACGAAGAAGGTCGATGAGGTCGCCCAGTATCCGGCGGTCACGGTGAGCGCGACGTAAGCAGGGAGTTTCGCATCCTGACGGGACGAAGCGACGCGGATAAGCATCAGGAGCACGATGGTTCCGAGGAGTTCGCTGAGCCATAGGCCGGCGGAACTCCTGGGCTTGGCCGAGACCTGCAAGATCGCCTGACCGAACATGGCGTGTACTGCCCAGACTCCCACGATCGCCCCGGTGAACTGCGCTGACAGGTAGGCCGCGACCTGCCGCGCTTCGGACGTGCCATCCGCCCAGGTCATGAGGGTTACGACCGGATTGAGATGCGCGCCCGACACCGGCCCGAAGAGGCTGATGATGACGTAGAGAGCGGCGCCGGTAGCGAGGCTGTTGGCAAGCAAGGCGACGGCCACGTTACCGCCGGCCAATGATTCGCCCATGACTCCGGAGCCGGCGACGGCGAGCAGCAGCAAGGCCGTGCCGAAGAACTCCGCGGCGACCTGTCGCTTCATGCTCACTTGGCGCGGGCGGAGGCTTCCTTCAGGCCCGCGGCATAAGCTTCGAAGACGAG
>JACCED011578660.1_pt1 | contig 12111 bp, 9 predicted proteins | sample 7455021 | NCBI WGS metagenome assembly JACCED01 (sample SAMN15323456, study PRJNA562643) | freshwater metagenome | isolation source: river surface water | place: USA:Blue River Watershed | collected 2017-08-19
AAATTTTCAAAAACTTGTTTTCTTCCAACTTTAGGCTTATATTTGTAAAGTAGGCGATATGATATATTCATTACGAGAACAACCCAATCAATTTATTCCTGAAAATAAAAAAGACGCAACTTGGTATGCTGACTGTGTTAGATATGTTGCTTCTAAGTATAATACTCAAATGAATAATTTGGGATATCGTAATGAAACAACCTACGATAAACCTGTTGATGAGATGCTAAGAATGTTTTCTTATTACTTAGGCAAACAGGAAAATAGGGATTATTACTACACCACACAAGACCAAAGTAACTGTGATTTACCTACAGTGTGGATAAACGGTCAAAAGCTTACCTCTATGATTGACTTCATGTTAGGTAATGCAATTAAGATGATTGAAAATATCGAACCATCTGTTCGAGCTACTGCAAAAGCCGTTGTAAATAGAAAAACCAGAAAACTCGAACTTGCTCTTTTGAAGTTGGAGTTGAGTGGTATTTTTAACGAATTGGAAAAAAGCGGTATCTTCTTTACTCCTACTGGCTCAAAAGAATTCGAAACTCCCGAAGAGACAATCAAATACATGCAATTTGACTACAAGGAACGAGGAGAAGAAATTGCCTACCGTTTAGCCAGCGACATTCTTTATCGTAATAGATTTATTGATAAATACAAACAGGCTTTCTTTTATACTCTGTTGGGAGGAGTTGTTGGTATTGAAAATAAGGTAGTTAACAAAAAACAAGTAAAAGACATTATCCTTCCCTACAACTTGATTTGGGATAATTCATTTGATGATGATCTTAATACTAAGGCTCGTTTTGCTGGTAAAGTAGACTGGTTGACTCCGGGTGAGATTCTTTCCAATCCCTACATGATTCAACAACTTTCACAGGCTGAAATTGATGAAATCAAAACAATTACTACTCAAAATATTGATAAACTGTTGGGAGAAGATAACATTACAACTAATAAGTTGAAATGGTATTATAATACAAACGGAGTACCTTCATTAGCGGCCGTAACTACTTACTGGATAGGCTATAAGGAACTTCGCTACGAAAAGACCAAAGATAAGTTTGGAAATACTCACTACGCAAAAATGCGAGGTAAACAACCATCTACTTATTGGACCAAAACAGTTTACAAAGGCACACTAATTGCAAACAAATACCTAGTCGAGTATGGTGAACAACCTAACATCGTTAGAAAATCTGACGACATGAATGAGGTTGATTTGCCTATTACAATCTTTATTCCGAATATGGTTATGGGTGAGTCTCGCTCAATTGCTTCTCGCTTGCACAAACACCAAGACAGGATTGACTTCTTGACTAACGAGATTACCAAGATGATTACTCGCTCTAAGGGTAAAGTATTTGTTTTGAACAAGCACAAGTTGGGAACAGCAACTGCTCAGGAAGTATTGAATGACTTTGAAAGAATGGGCATTCACATTACTGATGGTAACGCAACAGGTGAAGATTACAACAGCGCAGACAACAACAGAATTGTTGAAGTTGTTGATATGACTCTTGATCCAAACATCAATCAGCTTCTTAACCTGAAGAACGAAGAGGAAAGGATTATGGAAGAGATTGTTAACGTTCCTAAAGTTGCAATGGGTCAGCAAGCAGGTTACTTGGGAGCAAAAACTCAAGCGGGTACTATTGCTCAATCTAACTTGGGTACTGCTTACTTATATCAAGGCTTTATTCACTTTATCGAGAGAGATTTGCAATACGCTCTTAACCAATATAAGATTTCTCTTTTGGCTAATAAAGACGAGGATATTCCAGTTATCGGAGACCGAGGTCTTGAGTATTTGAAATTGACAGAAGACTTCAAGTTTGAAGATTTTGCTATTTACATTAAAGTTCGTGACTTCATTGATGAGGCTGCAAAAGAAAGGTTGATGATGATTGCACAGGCTGCAATGCAGAACCAACTGATTGATATGATGGACTTCTTGAAAATTGAAACTGCAAAAACTTATAGCGAATTGATGAATCAAATCGAGTACGCTATGAACAAAAAGCAGAGAAAAGCAGAAGAACAACAACAGATGCAGATGATGCAACAACAAGCCATGATGGAACAACAAATGGCTATGCAACAACAACAAGCACAAATGAAGGAGGAAGGACAGAACTATAGAACAGGAGTTAAGGCTGCTGTAGATATGGAGAAGAACGGAACACCTGCTGAAGTTGCTGCTACTGGTGAACAAGTTGCTGCTGAGGCCCCAGCCCCTACCGAATAACTTGATAATTTAAAAATAAACAACTAATTTCGAACACTATATGTACGATCAAATTGTAAAAGAGATTGAAGCGAACGAAAAGAAGAACGCTTTAGAGAATCCAACACCAGCAGAACCAGCTCCAGCACCAGCTGAGCCAACTCCTGTTGAACCAACTCCAGCTGCGGAACCTACTCCTGCGGCCTCAGAACCTAACGACAAAACCTCGGATGAACCGGCACCTAAAGCATGGTACGAAGATGAACCTAACGAACCTGCTGAGCCAAAACCAAACGATCCTCCAAGTCCTCAAACTATAGTAGAAGACGAAGACGAGGATATCGCATTGATTAAAGAATTTAAAAAACAAGGCAAGACATTAAAAGAATTTGTAGAACAATACAAAGTAGAGGATGTTAGTAAATATACTGACACTCAAATTATCGAAAAAGCCCTAAAAGAATTAGAAGGCTTTGAAGGTGATGAGTTTGACCAAGCAATGAGCGAAGTTGAAACCATGCCTTTGTTCCAGAAGAAAAAATTGATTCAGGAATACAGAGCGAAGTACAATGAAATGAACCAAGAGAAGTTGAAACAACTTTCTTCGAGTTCAAATAAAGCATCGGAAAAGCAAGTAGAACTAATGAATCGTTTTCAGACAGAATTAGGTCAATCAACCGAATCATTGAAAGGACAAGAGAAGTATGGGTTGAAAATTACAGACGAAATGTCAAGTAGAATCAACAAGTTTATTTCAGACGAAATTTCATTAACTCGCAAGGATGGCTCTATGGATGTCGACTTTTTAGTTGATGTTGCTATGTGGAGGCTTTACGGCAAGGATGTCGTTAGGGCCAACGTCACAAAAGCAAAAAATGAGGGAAGGGAAGAAATGTTGCGTGCAACAACTAATCCTTCTACTGGAATGCCGAATTCTAACAACAGTCCTTCTTTTAGTGGGAATGAAGTGGAAGATGCATTCAACGCTTACTTAAACAAAAAATAAAAAACTAAACAATGGCAAGTCCAACTACTACCCTTGATATTTCAAAGAGTTTGTTACTCAAGGGACTTTCATTGCCTAACAAAATGGCAATGGTGTATGCTCAAGATTATGGGTATAACGTTTTGACTCAGTTGACCTCTAAATTAGGTCCTTCTATTTCTACTAACCAACCAAAAGTAGAAATCAGTGCACTGGGTAACCTTTCTGTATTCTCTCCTGTAACTGCTGTTGCAGCTGGTGGATCAACTGGTGAAATTTTGGTTACTTTGGCTAACGCTGAAAACTTCCGTCCTGGTGACATCATTGCTGATGCTAACTTGGCTCAAGGTATCGTAATCGAGAAAACCACAACTGCTAACCAATTGCGCATCAAGAGTGTAACTACTACTTTGAGTTCTTCTTTGCACTTCCAGGCTGGTCACGTTGCTAAAGTATTCTTCGATGCTTCTGCTAACCGTTTGAGCTACGGTAAACCCACTTTGAACGCTGTTCCTAGCACTGACTTCACTTACACTTCTGTAAGTCGTGAAAGTTCTACACAGGCTCGTCGTGACCGTACTGCTTCTTTCGTTAAATGGCAGGGCGATTTCTGGTATCGTTCTTATGACGATATTACTTTGCGTCGTTTCGCAAAAACTTTGGAGTACAAATATGCTTTCTCTGAGCGTGGTATTTTCTACGGTCCTCAAGGTGAAACTTATGGTACTGCTGGTTTGCGTTGGTCTATCATCAACAACGGTGGAACTTATTTGCCTTTGACTGCTGAATTGACTCAGTCTGTGTTCAATGATTTCTTGGAAACTTTGGTACGCAAAACTGCTGACAATGGTCGTCGTATGGTAGCTATGATGGGTAGCGCAGCTATGGCTCGCTTGCAAACCATCTTGGGTGACTACATCAAATACGCTGGTAGCAACAACACTTTCGGTGGTGTTTCTGTAGACGGTTTGAATGTTATGACTTATGCTTACGCTGGTATGACCATCGACTTCGTTCGCTGGGCTTTGTTGGATGACGAGATGTTCCGTGCTGATTTGAGTTCTGTAACTGGTAAGCCAAAGCAGTCTCACTCAATCTACTTCATCGACATGACTCCATTGCCTGCTGCTGATGGAAGCGGTTCTTTGAGTCCTTTGCAGAAGTACCACTTCAACAACGACGAAATGATTGCTAACTACGTTCCTGGTATGATCGGTTTGGAGGATTCTACCCCTTCTTCTATCAAAGCTACTGTAGCTGGTTCTCAGATCGTTTCTTTGGGTACTATTGATGTGGATGGCGTTAACTCCACGTATTGTCTGATTGTGGTTTGTACTGCGCTGCTGACCGCATGGGCTTGATTGAATTGACCCTCTAACTTTAAGGAGAAACAAAAAATGGAAAATATCGCATTATTCGCTGGAAACAGCACCGCTACTGTTGACGGTGGTAAACTGTACTTGAGTGACAGTTACAACAACTGCTACACCCCTTTGGAAGTTACTTTCTTGAGTTCTTTCACAAAGCAAGTAGGTAGTTTGGGTACATCTCGTCAAATCACTGTAACTCCTGTTGCTGCAAACAACACTGATTACAAGTTTCAGTTGACTGCGTTCGAAAACGAAATCACTAGTCCTTTTGGTCCTGGTGTATTGAGTAAGTTGTTTGTGTACACCTCTGACGCTTCAGGAACTGTTTCTGAAATCGTAGACGGTTTGTGTGCTGCAATCGTACCCGGTTTGCCTGCTGCTACTAACAGTGGTTCTTTCGGTGGTTTCACCGTAACTAAAACTGGTGCTGCTGGTTCACGTACTGCATTTGTTATCACCACCACAAACACTGCCGAATTTGACTTCTTGGGTACATCTTTGGTTGGTAGCTTGATTGGTGTAGTTAACACTACTGCTGTTTACGTGGCTCCTGTAGGTGTTGGTGCATCTTTGGCTGCTATCGGTGTTCCCGGTGCAACTGCTGGTGTTCTTTACACTGTTTACAAGAGCTTTGTATCTAAGCCTAAGTTGAATGGTGGAGTAACTAACGGTATCGACAACGTTCCTGTTAGCTTGTACTTTGCTGCTGGTTCTACTGGAATCACCGCTATGGATGCTTTCATTGCTGCTGCAATGACTAGCCCTGCTGCTTACAACTTGTAAGCCACTAAATAAGATTGGGGGAGGATTTAATTATCTTCCCCTTTTCTTTTTCTAAAAGAAATAAACTATATTCGCAATATGATTCGTAAACTATTGATTCAAGCGTCTGTTCCAAAAGGAAACGCTACACTTGTCGGAAACTACTACGACAAAAAAACTAGAAAGAATTTGTATCTCGTAGATGGCGGCAAGAGAGTTTGCACCGATAATGACTACGAAGATGAAAAAATCCACAATGTTTTAATTTCTGATGGTCAAGTACATACTCACGAGTATGATGACGCCATTAAATCAGAATTGGCTGTTGTTGATTTCTACAAAAACCATCCTCTGTGCAGAACAGTCGGATCTACTAATCCTAATTTGGTAAACGGGTTGTTTACTATTGTAATTCATCACGAAGTTGTTGAAAAAGATATTTTTGAGCTTGATAGGAATTTAGATATTGCTATTGAAACTTTGAAACTTTCTTTTGAAGAAAAGTACGAGTTGGCCTTTGCTCTTGGTCTAGATCCCAGAGGAATGACTCACAAAGACTTAGTTATCGCTTTGGTTGGTCCAAACCTTTTGGGTAAGGCTATTACAGAACATGACTCTTTTGATATGTACATGAGAGGTGTCGAAAGTGATCGTAAGGCTAAGGTATATGCTAACAAAGCAATTATTGCTGGAATCATTCCATTTACTGATGGCTACTACCGTGTAGCGGGTCGTACATTGGGTGCAACGCAGCGTGATGTAATTGATGTTTGTGTAACTGATAAAGAGTTCTTCTATTCGTTTATCGTTCCTGAAGTAGACAAGTTGCATACTGCACCTTCTGCAAAACAAGACGATTACAAGCCAAGTAAAGATTACAATAAACTTGATGGTATTCCCAAGACAATTGACGAAAACTACAAGGAAATCAAAAAACAAGGTCGAGGAAAGAAAGATGCTCTGATTTCAGAGATGATTGAAACAGAATAAAGAGAGACCCCGAAAGGGGTCTTTTACTTATGATAAGAAGAAGCGAAAAAAAGATTCCTGTAAAGGGAGCCCCAGAACCAAAGCCACTAAAACAACAATGTTTGGGTTGCGGTAAGACTAAGGCTATCTCAAACAAAACTAGAAAGTTATGTGCTAGTTGTGTGGCCTCAGAACGAAAAGAAAAACAAAAACTTCGTAAGGAGAAAGAGAAGAAAAAGAAAGCCGAGTCTATTTCTACTCTAACCAAGAAGTTAGATAGAGTATTCTCTGTTTACGTTCGCTTACTCAACTCAGATAGTCACGGGAACGTAAAGTGTTTTACTTGCGATAGAGTTGAATACTGGCGTAAGATTCAGAATGGACACTTTCAATCACGAAGATACTACTCAACTAGATTTGAGCCTCAAAATTGTCAAAGTCAGTGCTATTCTTGCAATGTAGGATTGAGTGGAATGCAATATATATTTGGAATCAATCTAGATAAGAAGTACGGAGAAGGTACAGCAGAAAAGATGATTAAGTTATCAAGAGAGGTAAAAAAGTTCACAGCATATGAAATGATGGACTTGATTGAACACTACGAAAAGCTGGTTATGAAACTCCGTAAGGAGAAGGACCTTTGGGATTGATAACAAAATTCGCTATATTTGTATAGATGACAGGTGCAGAATTCTATACGATTTTACAACAGAAGATAGATAAAGCCTACTCTGCGTACATTGATACAACGAAGGCTGACCGTCTCATTCGTGAGACAATCTATCGTTTAGTTGAAAAGCTGTACTCAGGTTTAATTACTCAGAAAGAGACAGATGAACTTTGGAGTATGATTGTCAAAGAACAATCTGTAGTTACAGCTGGTGCGCTTGCTATTTCGAGTTTGACCAGTTATTCTCACTTGTTCTCGATGAAGTTTATTTACAAAGATCAAATTACTGGATTTACATACGCTAATGGCAAGTTTACAAAAACAGGGCACACTGTTAGAAAAGGCGATATCATTGAGTACTCGGCTACACAATATGTTGTTACAAGGGTTACAAGTACTACTTTTACTGTGGCTATTCCTTATACTACAGGTAATATATTTCTTTATAGGGTTTTCGATGCTTCTCCGAGGTTTAGCGATAGGAAGAAAGATATTTTTCACACGCCTACGAAAGAATCGCCAAGATACGAACTAACAGGAACTCCCGCAAGACAATTCAATCTGAGTCCTCAGCCCGCAAGTGTATTGGTTGATTATATGAAAACACCCACAGATATCTCATCTTCTTCTGGTACCACTATCACTGCTTACACAGATAAGTTTTTGTACCGTCTTTTGGATGAGTGTGTTATGAACTACGCAGAGCAAGTTAGAGACTTTGAACTGAAGCAAAATGTAGCACAGACAATTGCAATTAACCCATGAGTACGCTCAAAGAAATAGTAGATAAAATCAAAAGTAATTTAGAGTCAGGCTTTACAACTGATGAATCTAGATTAGACGATTTGTTTATTGAAAATAAAATCCACAGTGCAAGAGGAACAATTCTTTCGAACTTGGTTCGTGCTGGTATGAGAGATAGAATCAATGAGTCTTTTGTACAGGCTATCAATCCTGATTTATTAGAGTATGATGAAGAGTGTGAGATGGTTACATTTGAGTGTCCTTCAGTTATTCACTTGGATGATAGACACGATGGGTTTGCCTACGTTGGTCACGTCAGTGGAATGAAACCTTTTATGAGAGTTCGTTCTAATTACACCGCATTGTCAATGCACTCTTTGTATCAAAAAGAAAAACAAATTGTTTGGGATTTTGTGGTAAATACTACTGGTTCATACGATATCAACATTTACAAAAATCACAGATTGAGAAAGCTTTTGATTAAAGCAATCTTCAACAATCCAACAGCAGTTCCTAACTATCGTAAAGATGTAGACCAATATCCTTTGGATGCAGTTACTGAGAATGAGGTTGTTGAGATGGTGTCTGTAGATTTGCTTCGTAAGATTACATCTGTAGCCCCTGACTATATTTCTGATTCACAAAATACATTACCTAGACGATGAAAATTGAAGATATTATAGCTGCTGCCTCAGAAGAACTACAAGTTTCCTACGGAGAAAATGCTCTGTGGTTTAAGGTATTAATTCACCAGGCTGTAAGAACATTCAAGAGTGCAAATGCATTAATGATGTTCAGCGAAAAAGTAGAGACTGGGGACTCACGTATAAAACTTCCAGAGAACTTCGTGAAGATGGTATGCTTAGTTGATTTAGCTGGCATTACTTGGTGTGAAGATATTGACTACTGTATTCAAGATAACTACATTCTTTTTGATTCTTCTTATAAAGTAGAAGACGGAATAGAATTTACATTAACATATAAAGGACTTCCTGTAGATTCAGAAGGAGATATTGCTCTCAGAAACGAATGGGAACGAATGTTAGTATCCTATATTTGCTGGAAATATACTCGCAGGCACTTTGATAGATATCCTGCATACATAGTTAACGACTTCAAAAAAGAATTCCAATTACAAAAACAAGCCTTTACATGAGTCAATTCGTAAGACTAAACACCACTGGAGTAATGGACAAGGATACCGATTCTCAATACTTGAGAGAAGGTAACTATGAAGATGCTAATGATATAAGACATCGTAGTTTAACAGGAAGCGAAAACCAAGCAATTGTTCCTGTTGTTGGAAATGCCCTCGGAGTAACAATTCCAAATACTACAGTTACTGCTCGCGTATATCGTGTGTTTATTGACATCAGTGCAGGTTCTGCGTCTGGAACACTTTATTATAAAGACTCAGCGACCAATACAATATATCCAGCGGCATTGAGTTTGTCATTTACAACTCTGGCTAATTACTATACCGACTTAACAAACAACACTACTGGCTTGTTTAATAGTATTGTAGCTAGTCCTGCAAATCCATTTCAATTTACTGCACTTACTACTACTTCAGCAACTACTGGCTATTTTGATGTTTCCTTGAACCAACTTACCGATAATGAATACTTACTTTGGCAGGTCGGAACTCTTTTTGATATTCAACTACTTACAGAATACATCAATAGTGCAAAGTCATTCAAGGTAATCGGAAGCGAAGAGTTAAACGGAGATGTGTTTGTTTGGAGCGTAACAGATAGAATATTTGATACCTCAACTAGAACTATTTCGGAAGTTGGTGTAATCACATATAACGAAGGCTCTAACACGTACTTATATACAAGATTACTCAGAAGTAAATTATTAGACTTTGATCCAAACTACAGAGTTCAAGCACAGGTTGAAAAAACAAATGTAGACCAAGTAAATCTTTATTGGACAGATGCTTTCAATAAACCAAGAACAATAAAGATAAAAGGAGCATATGTAACAGACATGGCTCTTCGTGCATATGGCGGAGATTATGATTTGGACTACATAGAAAACCAAAGTTCATTTGTTCTTCCTAACACATCAGCAATATTGAGCGTAGTTTCAGTAAACGAAGGTGGTGGTTCAGTTACCGCAGGAAACAAAAGATACATGGGAAGATTTTTAACAGATGATTTAGTTCCTAGTGATTTTCTTTTTGCTACTAACCCGATAAATATTTATTCTGCACCTGTTGGAATACCATCAGAAATTCTCGGAGATGTTGCGGGAAATCAAACGAATAAATCAGTTACTTGTCAACTTTCAAATATACCTTCAGGTGTTTATAAGTATTTTGAATTTGTAGCCATTGAATATGCCGGCGGTGGATTTTCAGCTAAGATTTTAGAAAGAGTTCCTATTGCACAAAGCGAAACTACTCTCACTTTAGAACACACAAATAGGGGACAACTTAACCAAACACTTTCTAGTGCAGAACTCTTGGCTTTAACAACTAAGTTTGAGCGTGTTCAGACAATGAAAATCTTCACAAATAGAATGACATTGTCGAATGTAAAAGAACAAGTAGATTATAATTTAGATGCGTGGGCCTCAGCTATAACTCATTCTCTTGAATATAAATCAATTTCTTCAATAGGTAAAGTATTCCCAAATGGCACTTCAGTAAAGCTTTCGTATCCATCAACGGTATTAGGAGAGTATCTTGACTCTCTAAATACCTATAATTATACTGGATACATGATGAATGATACATATCGTTTCGGTGTTCAGGTACAATGGAAAGATACAGGAAAGTGGAGTCAAGCGTATTGGGTAGATGATATTCGTTTTGACACACTTGCAACAAACGTAGTGGGGTCAAGAAGAACGGCAAACAACATAACCACTAACATAACAAACTCAGATAATACACAGACCTACGTTTATTATCCCAAGTTTGGAAATATCAATTTAAACTATTCTGTTTCTGGAACAGGAAAACTCTTATTTGAATTAATTTCTGCAATTAGATTTACTAGAGCAGAACGTATTCCTGAAGTGTTGGCTACAGGTTTGGTTCTTCCTGGAACTAGATGGAGTATTGATTCTTCTACTGTAATGCCTTACACTAGAGATTTCACTATTGGTACATCAACATTTTCAACATTTCCCAATAGCTTTGGAACAATAGTATCTTCGGGAACCAGATTGCCGATTGGTAATTTAGACGAGTCAAACTTTGCATATTTTTATTCTCCAGATCATTTATTTTCAGTAAATACATACTCATTTCTGGCATCAGACAAACTATTAGTCTTAAATAAATCCAACGGAAACTTAACTTTTCAAGGATCGACAAACGGAGAATACTATTCAATATATGAAGATACCAATGGTTATTATACAGCTGCAAATCAAGCGTATGTAGAATTTGGAATAGACGAAGGCAGAAGATTTGAATATGGAGAAGAGGTTTCATCTTATGGTTCAAGACCCGTAAATAACAATGTTAAGATAGACCCAAGTGTAACCGCAGACTTAACAGCACACCATGTACCGTGTTATGTGATGAGACTAGATGCCAAATTAACACAAGTTGGCAAAATACCAGCGGGTGTTGCGACTAATTCCAGCGGATACTATGCTCAAGTATTTAGAAACAAAGGAGCTAACTTAAAATACCCTAAAAATAAATACGAAACGATTTATCAATCTACTGGACACATTAGAAACCTCGTAGATGGAGAAAATGGTATTTTAGTTGAGTCTGTTTTTGGAGGAGACGTATTTAATCAAAAAACACACTTACACCTAAGAAGAACATCATTAGAAGACCCAAGAAGAGGATTTGGATATATGATATCAATGTATTCTCAAAACGTGGGTAATATCCAGATGTTTAATAAAATTGATTATGACGAATCCGATACTGGTTCTGGATGGGTATTTCCTCAATATCAAGATAAAAATGCATATGTTGCAACGTTTAGATTTCCTGGTTCTGGTCCAGATACTGCCAACAAAGGAACAATAGGGGCAGGTTTATTTAACACACTTGAACAGTGGCCAGAAATTGATGGTCAAAGAAACTACGACTTGGGTTACAACGCAAAAGATGGAACAATTACCGATACTGGATTTGATTCAACTATTTCATACAGTGGAGAAAGACCATCTACTATTTTTTGGTCTCAGAAAAAACAAATAGACTCAACTCAAGATAACTATCGCATATTCAAACCAATTGATTACGCAGACTTAGATCAAACACACGGAGATATTTCAACACACGAAATTGTAAATGGTAACTTATATACTTTTCAAAATAAATCAGTTCAGCGTCAGTATTTCAATGATGCCACAACAATCAATTCTGCAAATGGCTCAGACATTGTTATTGGTGCGGGTTCTA
>JACCED010868650.1_pt1 | contig 12110 bp, 9 predicted proteins | sample 7455021 | NCBI WGS metagenome assembly JACCED01 (sample SAMN15323456, study PRJNA562643) | freshwater metagenome | isolation source: river surface water | place: USA:Blue River Watershed | collected 2017-08-19
ATGCGGTTGCCGATGAAACCATCACAAACACCGGAGACCACACCGGTTTTACGAATTTTTTTCGCGAGCGCCAGCGTCGTGGCAAGTACATCCTTGGCTGTTTTTTCTCCGCGCACAATCTCGAGCAATTTCATGACATTGGCGGGACTGAAAAAGTGCGTACCGATTACATCCTGCGGGCGCTTAGTAAAAGCAGCGATCTGATCCACATCCAACGTTGAGGTGTTTGAAGCCAGAATAGCTCCGGGCTTCATGACCGCATCAAGTTGTGTGAATACTTTTTCCTTGACCGCCATGTCTTCGAATACCGCCTCAACCACGATATCTGACTGGGCAAGATCCGCATAAGACAAGGTACCGGTGATCAGTCCCATTCGTTTATCGAGCTGCTCTTGTGTGAGCTTGCCCTTTTTCATGGTGTTTTCGTAGTTCTTGCGTATCGTTGCTAGACCTTTATCCAGAGCTTCCTGTTTCATCTCGAGCATTTTTACGGGGATGCCGGCATTGGCAAAATTCATTGCAATGCCAGCACCCATCGTGCCCGCTCCAATCACACCGGCAGATTGAATATCGCGTAACGGGGTATCTGAGGGCACATCAGGTACCTTGGAAGCCGCACGTTCGCCAAAAAATGCATGGCGCAGCGCCTTCGATTCCGTCGTCTGCACCAGTTCGAGAAAGAGATCGCGTTCGTAGCGAATACCGTCATCAAATTTCTTGCTGACCGCAGCAGCAACCGCATCGACGCACTTTAGTGGAGCAGGAAATTTGCCTGCGACAGCGCGCACGGTATTTCGCGCAAATTGTAGATAGCCATCGGCATTCGGAAAATTCAGTCGTATGTCCCTGACTTTGGGTCGCAGCCGAGTATCAGCCACTTTTTTGGCGAACACCAGTGCACCCTCCATCAGATCGCCTGCAATCATCTGATCAAATAATTTGGTTCCTGAGAGTTTTTCAGAGAGCACGGTATTACCCGTCACAATCATGTTCAGCGCCGCCTCTACTCCGAGTACGCGAGGCAGTCTTTGAGTGCCACCGGCGCCGGGCAGAATGCCCAGCTTCACTTCAGGCAAGGCAATCTGAGCTCCTGCAGTCGCGACGCGATAGTGACAACCCAGTGCCAGTTCCAGACCGCCGCCCATGGCAACACCATGAATCGCCGCGATGACGGGCTTATCGGCCTCTTCTATCACTCGAATGACCGTGTGCAGCGAAGGTTCCTGCATGGCTTTGGGTGAATTGAATTCGCGGATATCGGCACCGCCTGAAAATCCTTTGCCGGCACCCGTGATAACGATGGCCTTGATGGCTGGATTGTCCAGGGCACGACCGACACCGTCGACAATACCGGCTCGCGTTGCATGGCCCAAGCCATTGACCGGGGGATTATTCAGCGTAATCACGCCAATGTCGCCGTGTTCCTGATACGTCGCGCTCATGTCGGAGTTCTCCTGTGTTTTTGGGTGTAAGCAGTATACCTTGCCAGCCTGCAAATATAACCCAGAAAAGCACGACCGTATTATTCAGATTTGCTAACAATTTCCATCAAGATGCCGCTACAACCATCGAGCCCCCTTGGGGGGCACGGCAAGATCGTTTACGGATTCGCCTTTTGCTTGATCTTGAGAAGCGCACCACGTTGCTGATCCTCGTGATAGGCATAGCCCACCCGCCCTGCCGTTACCCTACCAATCACCATCATATTGGCCGTGATGGCGTCATGATCGTCAGTGCTGAAGGGTTTTTCGTAGCTGGTGACCACCCCCTGATATCTGAATTCAAGCGACTCCAGCGCTTGTCGCAGCGTGTCGCCATCGAGTGATTTCGCTTGCCGCATTGCCAGCGCCAGCAAATGCATACCGTCATAGCCTTGGGCGGCGCTCATCGGGGAAGGAATGAGATCTGTTTTGAAGCTGCGCCGGTAGGCTAGCAAAAAGCTGTTTTTCGCAGTAGAACCTGCGTCCTGTATGAAGGTTTGTGGCATCAGTGCACCTTCACCGGTTGGACCTGCTGCATCAATAAAGTTACGCATGGACAGAGTCCAGCTACCCATCAACGGTACGCGCCAGCCCATCGTATGCATTCCGCGTGCGATCTGCGCCAGCTCAGGACCGATGCCCCAACCAACCACTGCAGTAGCACCTGCAGTACGAGCCCGTTGCAAAAGACTGCTCATGTCGGTTTCACCAATCTTGAATCGCAGCTGCGCCACCACATCGAGTCCCGATAGGCGTGCCTGTTCCGAGAACGCCTGCAGACCGCTTTCGCCATAAGGCGTGACATCGGTCATCAGCGCCACACGCATCAGCCCACGGCGCTTGAGATCAGCGGCGATGATTCGCGCTTCCAGATCTAGCGTGGGTGCTACGCGAAAAATGAAATTGCTACCAGAGGCAGGTGGGGCGAATTTTCGGGTCAGTGCTGGTCCTGTGGAAACGGCGACCATCAGAGGAATCTTTGATTTTTGATAGTAGTCGATCGAGGCAAGCCCAACACCGGTGTTGACAATGCCGATGGTGGCGGTGACCTTCATTCGCGTCAATTCATCTGCGATTCGAGCTCCCAGTTCATTATTTGCCTGATCATCGCGCTCAATTAGTTCGATCAGGCGCCCATTGACGCCGCCGATACCATTGATTTCTTCTACAGCCAGTCGCACCCCATTGCGCATACTCTCGCCCATTGGGGCAGATCCACCAGTGAATGGACCCGACAATCCAATTCTTATCGGTTCATACGTTGCCGACAGCACATTCACGCTGAAGAACATCGTCATGAAAAAAATCGTGCGGCTTACTGGACAAAACAGAGCTGCAGTCATTGTGTATCTCCTGTCGTTGTTTTGGCAGGACGATTTTAGGCAGCTCGCAGCAACTGTCTATCAAGATGTCTCAAATGTGGTGAATAAATCACCTATTCGTAAAAACGCTTGAAAGAAAACAAAAAAGCCTGCGTGATGCAGGCTTTTTACGCAGGGTCCGATCACTCAGGATGGGCGCTTCATATTGCAGGAGGTTGGCTGCGAAGCAATGTAGGAATCGACTTTTTGGTCTGTTCTCCAGCCATATCCCGTGTTTTCCTGATCAAACTTCACATCCTTGCCGTTGGCTTTTACCCAAGTGGTGATGTAAAGCGGTTGTTGCAGCTGGTGGTCGGTCTTGCGCATTTCAACCTCGCCATTCAGTGTTTTGAATTTTTGACCTTCCATCGCGAACGCAACCTTCACAGGATCCGTTGACTTGGCAGCTGAAACCCCCCTACCCAGCAGCTGTATGGCCGAATAAACCGTCACCGCATAAAAATCGTCATTGAATTTTTTCTTGAAAGACTCCACCAGATCCTTGCCAGCGTAAGTTTCATTATTGACGTTCCAGGTGCCGACATAGCGCACGTGATTGGCACCCGCGGCTCCCATGACGGTTGGCACGCCCGTCGTGTAGCCGTAATAGGTATAAAAGTTGGCTTTCAAATCAGCTTCGCGGGCAGATTTCACGAGCAGCGCCAGATCCGAGCCCCAGTTGCCGGTGATGACGACATCAGCACCGCTGGCGCTGATCTTTGCCACATACGGCGAGAAGTCCTTTACGCTGCCAATGGGATGCAAGTCATCGCCAACGATTTCGATATCAGGACGCTTGCGCTTCAAGTATTCCTTAGCCGCGCGAGTCACTTGATGCCCGTGTGCATAATTCTGACCGATGATGTAAACCTTCTTGATACTCTTGTCCTTGGCCAGATAAGTCGTCAACGCCTCCATCTTCATGTCGGAATTGGCATCCAACCGGAAATGCCAGAAACTGCATTTGCTGTTGGTCAGGTCAGGATCCACAGCGGCGTAATTCAGGAAGACCACCTCTTTGCCGGGATTGCGTTCATTGTGTTTGTTGATCGCATCGATCAGCGCACCTGCCGCACCTGATCCGTTACCCTGCACGACATAACGATAGCCTTGATCAATCGCGGCCTTGAGCACAGTCAAGGATTCTTGTGGACTCGCCTTGTTGTCAAAGCCAGTCACCTCGAAGGTATGGCCAGTCGCCCATTTTTCGCGATTTGCAATCTCGGCCACCGCCTGATAGCTGCGCAACAGATTTTGGCCTACCGGCGCAAAGGGGCCGGACAGCGGGTCAATGAAAGCGACTTTGATCGTGTCAGCCAGGACGGCCGGCGAGGCCATCGCGGCTGAGAGCGCTATGCCTGCGATGAGTGAGCGGGTCGGATAGGTCATGTTTTCTTCCTTGAGAGAGGTTGAATATTATTTTGTCTCACTACACTTCCAGCCATTCCTTGCGAATGTCGGGATTACTGCGCAAATCGTCAGGCGAACCTTCAAACACAATACTGCCACGCCCCATCACATAGACGCGCTGGGATATGTCGAGCGCGATCGCGAGTTTTTGCTCAACCAGAAGAACCGAAATACCACGCGCCTTGAGCGCTTTCAGATAATCGGCTACCAGGTCCACAATTTTGGGTGCGAGACCCTCGGTGGGCTCGTCAATCATAATCAGATCAGGATCGCCCATTAGTGTACGGCAGAGCGTCAGCATTTGCTGCTCGCCCCCGGACAAGACACCTGCCGCCGTGTGCTGCCGCTCTTTGAGGCGTGGGAACATCTGATACATATCGTCCATTTGCCACCGGGAGCTTTTGCCCTTTTTTACGCCGAGCAGTAAATTATGCTCAACACTGAGCGTGGGAAATATGTCCCGGTTCTCTGGTACGTAGCCTAACCCACAATGCGCGACTTTGAATGCAGGCAATCCCAGTATTTGCTCGCCCTTGAATTCGACCGAACCCGTTGCATGCACCAAGCCCATCGCCGCCTTCACCGTCGTAGACCGCCCGACACCATTACGGCCAAGCAGACTGACGATTTCGCCTTTTTCCACGTGCATATTCACGCCATGCAAAACATGACTTTTGCCGTAAAAGGCGTGCAAGTCGCGAATGGCCAATAAAGCGCTCATGCTTTCACCTCATCGGGTGCATGACCGCCCAGATAGGCTTCCTTCACCTGCGTATTTTCACGGATAGCCATCGGCGTATCGCAAGCCAGTACTTCGCCATAGACCACGACAGCGATACGGTCGGCCAGTCCGAATACCACGCTCATATCGTGCTCGACCATGAGCAGCGTTTTCCCTTCGGTCACACGCGAGATCAAGTCCACTGCGGCATCCGACTCTGAGCGGCTCATGCCCGCAGTAGGTTCATCAAGCAGGATGACGTCAGCACCGCCGGCAATAGTGATACCAATTTCAAGCGCGCGCTGCTCGGCATAGGTCAACAAGCCCGCCGATGTATTTCGTCGCCAGCCGAGCCCAATGGACTCCATGACCTGCTCTGCTGCTTCGCGAGCATCTTTCAGCGCACTCAGTTTGTGCCAGAAAGAGTAACGGTAGCCCAGAGACCATAACACCGCGCAGCGCAGATTTTCAAAGACTGACAAACGATGAAAAATGTTCGTGATCTGAAAACTGCGTGACAATCCCAGACGATTAATCCGATATGGTGGCAAACCGGCGATGGGTTGACCATTCAGTAAAATCTCACCACTGGTGGGTGCAAATCGACCAGAAATCAGATTGAATAATGTCGACTTGCCGGCGCCATTGGGACCGATGATCGCTATTCGTTCCCCTTTTTCAATTTGAAGATTGACACCTCGAATGATCTCAGTGTTACCGAAACGCTTGCGCACCTGGTTGAGTTCGAGCGCGTAAGAACTCATCGTCCACCTCGCGCATCCGATTTATCAATGTCGGCATTGACGCTGTCCCAGACCGCCATGAATCGTGACCTGCACAGCAGAAAACCGGACACACCCACCAGCGAAAGCACAACACCCGTAAACCAAGCCGATGGCGCTGCGGTGTCAACTACCTGCCCAAACAGGTTCATCTCCATCCCCATCGCTGACTCCAGTGTGCGGTGGTACAGCAACTCAATCAGGATGATCTGACCCAACAAACCAATCGCACAGGCAAGCAACAGGCTGAAACCCAAAGGAAGAATACGGCGGAAATAGCCATGAGCAGCTACGCGGATATTCATCATGATCAGGCTGGCCAGACCGCCAGGCGCATACATCACAATCAGAATAAAAAACAATCCCAGGTAGAGCTGCCACGCTTTGGTGAATTCAGACAGCATCACCGTCAGGAATACGCCGACGATCGCACCAAGCATCGGCCCAAAGAAAAAGCCGATACCGCCGATGAAGGTAAACAAAAGAACCGCACCCGAGCGAACCGCACTGACGTTTTCTGCACTGACGATCTCAAAATTTATGGCCGTGAGTGCACCGGAGATTCCGGCAAAAAATCCAGACAAAATCAGCATCAGGTAACGCACGCGCTGAGTGTCATAACCAATAAACTCGGCACGCTCAGGATTGTCACGCACGGCATTGGCGATACGTCCCAGAGGCGTTTGCGAAATGGCGAACATCGCTGCTGTACAAATGAATAGCCAGAAAGCGATCAAGTAATACACCTGTATCTGGGGTCCGTAACTGATGCCGAACAGCGGTTTTCCGAAAACACGATCACCCGCGACACCACCCTCACCACCAAAGAACCCGGGGAACATCAGCGAACATGCGAACACCAGCTCGACAATGCCCAGCGAAATCATCGAAAACGTTGTACCGGAACGTTTGGTGGTCACATAACCAAAAAGTATTCCGAACAACAAACCTGCCAGTCCACCAATAATGGGTACCAAGGTCAGTGGCACAGGCAGAGCACCGCTGCCAGCAAGATTAATCGCATGAATGGCAAAAAATGCACCCATCCCGGAATAGACCGCATGACCAAATGACAGCATCCCGCTCTGACCCAACAACATGTTGTAGGACAAGGCGAAAATCATGGTCGTGCCCATCAGCGAGAGCAAGGATACGACCGAGCCAGAACTCATCAGGCGAGGCGCAAGGACGAGCAATAGTGCGAACCCACCCCAAATTAGCCAACGGGCTGGATTCCAGGGTGTGTAATGAAAAGGACGAGCGCTCATCATCATGTTTCTCTCGTACCTAGCAGGCCTTTAGGCCGGAAAATCAACACCAGCACCAGGAGCAGATAAGGCAAAATCGGCGCGATCTCTGCCAAGGTCAGCGAAAGCAATCGATAGACCGGCGCTTCCGGCGTAATCTGAAGTCCAGCGCGTGCCAGCGGTCCTAACAACGACCAGTCCAGCGCAACGGCAAAGGTCTGAATCATGCCGATCAGAATGGAGGCCAGCAGAGCGCCGGCCAGTGAGCCCATACCACCCACCACAACCACAACAAAAATAATGCTGCCCACTGTGGCCGCCATCGCCGGCTCAGTCACAAACGCATTGCCACCAATGACACCGGCCAGCGCCGCCAGCGCGCACCCACCACCAAACACGAGCATGAAAACGCGAGGCACATTGTGCCCAAGCGCCTCGACAGCGTCAGGATGCGTTAGGGCCGCTTGAATCACCAGACCAATGCGCGTGCGCTTGAGCAGAAGATAAACCGCTGCCAGCATCAGGAGCGCGACGAGCATCATGAAGCCGCGATACATAGGAAATGCCGTGCGGTACAGAACAAACAAAGGGCCATCAAGCTCTGCGGGGATGCGATAAGGCACAGCAGCCCTGCCCCAGATCAGTTGGACTAGCTCGACGATCACATAGGAGAGGCCAAAGGTGAACAACAGCTCGGATACATGACCGTATTTATGCACGGTACGCAGCCCATAGCGCTCCACGCCGGCACCCAAAAATCCAACTGCCAGAGGCGCGATGAGCAGAGCAGGCCAGAAACCCAGCGTCTGGCTGATCGCGTAGCCAAAATACGCCCCCAGCATATAAAAGCTGGCATGGGCGAAGTTAAGCACCCCCATCATGCTGAAGATCAGTGTAAGTCCGGATGAGAGCATGAACAGCAACAGGCCGTAGCTCAATCCGTTCAACAGTGAAATCAGCGTGAATTCCAAGACTTGGGCTCCTGCAAACCGTTAACGACGCATGCGGATCTGTTGCCAGCGCCCGATCAGGCGGTTGGCAGTTTATGGTCGCGATACATCTCTCTGATCTTGTTCTTCAATATCTTGCCCGTCGCACCAAGGGGCAGCGCATCCGTGAAAACAACATCGTCAGGCGTCCACCATTTGGCGATTTTGCCTTCATAGAACTTCAGCAACTCATCTTTGGTGACTTCCATGTTGGGTTTTTTCACGACAACCAGCAAGGGACGCTCATCCCATTTAGGGTGGTAAACCCCAATGCACGCAGCCTGAAGTACTGCGGGATGCGCGACAGCGATGTTTTCGAGATCGATACTACCGATCCACTCGCCACCTGACTTGATCACGTCCTTGCTTCTGTCTGTGATCTGCATGTAGCCGTCTTCGTCAATCACTGCAACATCGCCGGTCGGGAACCAGCCATCCTGCAGGACATCACCACCTTCTTGCCTGAAATAGCCCTCGATGATCCAGGGCCCTTTGACCAGCAGGTTGCCGTAAGTCTTGCCATCCCAAGGCAATTCTGCCCCCGCATCATCGACGATTTTCATGTCCACACCAAAAATCGCCCGTCCCTGCTTTTCAAGCACTGACTGCTTTTCTTCCTCGGACAATGCCTCGTGTTTGCTCAGCAGTGTGCAGCAGGTACCGAGCGGTGACATTTCTGTCATGCCCCACGCGTGTACTACCTCGACACCATACTCATTGCGGAAGGTTTTCATCATCGCAGGCGGACATGCCGAGCCGCCGATCACGGTGCGCCTGAAGGTGGAGAATTTCAGGTTATTTTGAGCGACATAAGTCAAAAGACCGAGCCAAACGGTTGGCACACCGGCAGAGAAAGTGACTCTTTCCTGCTCAAATAATTCGTAAATGGATTTACCGTCCAATGCCGCACCGGGAAAAACCATTTTCGCACCGGTCAGCATGACCGAATACGGCAGGCCCCAGGCATTCACATGGAACATCGGCACCACGGGCAAGACCACATCGCGCGCAGAAACGTTCAATGCGTCAGGCAGTGCAGAGGCAAAGGAGTGCAATATCGTCGAGCGGTGAGAGTAAAGCGCACCTTTGGGATTGCCTGTCGTACCCGACGTGTAGCAGAGACTGGATGCCGAATTTTCGTCAAACACGGGCCATTCGTATTCATCGGAATTTGAAGCGATCAAATCCTCGTAACACAACAGATTGTTAACCTTGCTATCAGCCGGCATGCGATCACGGTCGCACATCATCACATAGCCTTTGATTGTCGTCGCCAATGGCGCGATCGCTTCAATCACGGGTAGAAAATTCATGTCGAAGAAAAGATACTGATCTTCAGCATGGTTGGCGATATAGGCAATTTGCTCGGGATGCAAGCGGGGGTTAATCGTGTGCAGTACGGCACCTGATCCCGATACAGCGTAGTAAGTCTCGAGATGTCGATACCCATTCCAAGCGAGCGTCGCCACGCGATCACCCATTTTTATACCCAGTTTCGCCAGCGCATTCGCAAGCTGCTTTGCCCGGCGATGGCAGTCGCTGTAAGTGTAACGATGGATATCGCCCTCGACTCTGCGAGATACGATTTCAGAGCCGCTGTAATAGCGGTCCGCGTGCTGGATCAGATTGGAAATGAGCAAAGGTTGGCTCATCATTCGGCCCATCAATGGGCTCTGGGGGTACTGCGCCATGTTGTCTCCGATGGTATTTATTGTTGTACAGCTTTTTTACCGCTCGATTGTAGCTGAATTACCTTTCCGCTAACAGTGCGCAATGCTGCACCGCATCAATTGTCGGTCGCTTCACAACACATATCAGCAACTGGTGTAAATTGTGTTTTTCGGGCTGCTCATCACGCGTCGGACCATGGGCTCAAAAAACGACAGCGGCAAAGTGTCGTAGTCTGGGTCAAAGGCGGGTGCGTCATATTTTTCACAAAACTCCAAGGTGCGCTCGTAGATGGGTTGTCCCTGAAAACGATCACGCAGGTTGCGGTCCATACCCAGATGATGGAAAAAATAGTACGCCTGAAACAGGCCATGCTTTTCCACCATCTCCAGATTTTCTGCCGACACAAAAGGTTTCAGTATCGCCGCCGCGATGTCGGGATGATTGAAGCTGCCGAGCGTGTCGCCGATGTCGTGCAGCAGTGCACAGACAACGTATTCCTCATCCTTGCCATCCCTGTGAGCGCGCGTCGCTGTTTGCAGGCTGTGCGTCAGACGATCCACGGAAAACCCGCCAAAGTCACCGTGCAAGAGTTTGAGGTGATCAAGTACGCGGTCTGCCAGTTGCGATGAATACGCCCGAAAATCCTCCAGGATCACTTTCCAGTCCTCTTCCGTGCTCTCGCGCATATCGGTAAAGCTGCTCTGTGCAAGCATCATTGACTCCCTCTTGGTTCAGTTTTTATAGCCTGGATCAGACCGGTCCAGCTTGCGCAGCAGCGCCGGCCATGCCAGCAGGCCACCCTGAGATTTTGTCACTGTGCGTGCCTGCTCCATCGCATTTTCAATGATGCGCGGATCGATAGGCCTGAGCGGCACCCCGCCGGACATGGCTCGTACTTGTATGGCGCATGCGGTCTCAAAGACGTACATATTGAGGAACGCATCCGCAATCGTTTTGCCCACGGTGAGCAAACCGTGATTGCGCAGCATCAGGTAAGTTTTATCGCCGAAATCAGCCACCAGACGAGGTCGCTCTTCATCGCTGAGCGCGAGACCTTCGTAGTCGTGATAGGCCAGACTATTCAAGACAAATATCGATTGCTGAGATATCGGCAGTACACCGGCCTCTTGTGCTGCAACTGCCACGCCATTCACGGTATGTAAATGCAGCACGCACTGTGCGTCGTCGCGCGCTGCATGAATCGCCGAATGTATGGTGAAACCTGCCGGGTTGACCGGGAATGGTGAATCCTCGAGCTTGTTACCCTCAAGGTCGATTTTCACCAGCGAAGACGCGGTGATCTCATCAAACATCATCCCGTAGGGATTAATCAGAAAGGCGTGCTCGTCACCGGGCAAGCGTGCGGTGATGTGCGTGAAAATCAGATCTCCCCAACCGAATTGCGCGGCAAGGCGGTAACACGCCGCCAGGTCAAGCCGCATCTGCCACTCTTCGGGGCTGACGCGCTGCTGCAGGGACGGAATTTCAAGTCGCTCCGGGGCGTTCATATGCACTGACCTCTTCTCTGTCAAAATACCGGGCCTGTCTCATTCATCGCACAATCGTAACAGAAGCCCAGATGAACTCTCCCGAAACCCTGCCGGCACAGCGGCTGCGACTTGCTGAACTGCGGATTACCAACCGCTTCGCCACCCTGCCCGGGGATTTTTATACCCAGCTCGCCTCAACGCCGCTGCCATCGCCCTATCTGGTTTGCGGCAGCGAGCACGCGGCCGGGCTGGTCGGTCTGGATCCGGGGGAATTCGCGCACCCTGAATTCATCGCTGCGTTCAGCGGTAACTCGACATTATCGGGTTCAAGCCCGCTGGCCGCCGTTTATTCTGGCCATCAGTTCGGTGTCTGGGCCGGACAACTCGGTGATGGCCGAGCCATCCTGCTGGGCGAGGCACTCGCACCCGCCGAGCCTATGGGCACGCTGGAGCTGCAACTCAAAGGATCAGGTAAAACACCCTACTCGCGCATGGGTGATGGCCGCGCGGTACTTCGCTCCTCCATTCGCGAGTTTCTGTGCTCCGAGGCGATGGCAGCATTAGGCATACCGACTTCGCGCGCTTTGTGCGTCATCGGTTCGGACATGCGGGTCATGCGCGAAATGCCGGAGACCACGGCAGTCGTGACACGCATGGCGCAGAGCTTCGTGCGCTTTGGATCCTTTGAGCACTGGTTCTACAAAGACCGCAAGACGGAGCTGCAGATACTGGCCGATTACGTGATCGCCAACAGCTATCCTGAGTTGCAAGGCGCGGCACGGCCTTATCATGCGTTGCTGGCCGAGGTGACTCGCCGTACAGCTGCGCTGGTCGCGCAATGGCAGGCGGCCGGATTCATGCACGGTGTTCTGAACACGGACAATATGTCGATTCTGGGGGTCACGCTGGACTATGGCCCCTATGGCTTCATGGAAGCCTATGACCCGGCACATATCTG
>JACCED010112364.1_pt1 | contig 12108 bp, 13 predicted proteins | sample 7455021 | NCBI WGS metagenome assembly JACCED01 (sample SAMN15323456, study PRJNA562643) | freshwater metagenome | isolation source: river surface water | place: USA:Blue River Watershed | collected 2017-08-19
CAAACGAAGATTCCGAATGGCCTGGCCGCGCGGAAGCTGCTGGGGCCTTCGCGGAAGCACTCGCTGCGGGTTCTGCGGCCTTGCCGTGGCTGTCGCCATGAGCTGGGGCTTTGCCGTGGCTGTCGCCGTGGTCCGACGACCAACCCGGCTGCGCCGTCACCCAGGCCAATCCAAGCCCAAAGGCCCCGATCTGCAGGGTTCGTGCAAGCCTCTTCAAATGTTTCCAATGCCAGGAGATACCCATCTCACCGACCTAATCGGCCAAGCGGGCGCTATTCTTGAGGTCCGTCCTTCTTCCGGGTAAGGTGGCGTCAAGATGCCGTCGCTTCGCACCCGTTTGACCCAGCTTTTCTCCGATTCCTTCTCGGCCCTGGGTCTTGAACCCCGCTTCGGCGAGGTCACCCTCTCTGATCGGCCAGACCTCGCTCATTTTCAATGCAACGGGGCCATGGCGGCTGCGAAATCTCAGAAAAAGAACCCCCGCGAAGTGGCGCAGGCCGTTTTGAGCGACCTCCAAACTCGATCCGAAAAGGCCTTCGGCCCGGGCGGTCTTCAGTTCAGCTTGGCGGGTCCAGGCTTCATCAACGTCCTGCTGAGCGACTCCCTCCTGGCCAGCGAAGTTCAGGCCATGGCGACCGATCCCCGCCAGGGCGTGGAAACCGTTGCTCATCCCCGCCAAGTGGTCATCGACTACGGCGGCCCGAACGTCGCTAAAGCGATGCACGTCGGGCATTTGCGAGGCTCGATCATCGGTGAAAGCTTGGTCCGTATTCACCGCTTCCTGGGCGAAAAAGTGGTGGGCGATAACCACTTGGGCGACTGGGGTTTGCCCATGGGGATGATCATTTGCGAACTCAAAAAGCGAAAACCCGAGCTCCCCTACTTTGATCCGAAAAACTCAGGTCCCTTCCCGGCCGAGCCGCCCGTGACGCTCGAGGACCTGGAAGAGATTTATCCTTACGCTGCGAAACTCTGCAAAGAGGACGACGCGGCCCGGGCCGAGGCCATCGCTGCAACCGAAGCCCTTCAAAAAGGCACCCACGCTGGCTACCGCGCACTTTGGCAGCACTTCGTGAACGTCACGGTGAAAGACCTGACCCGAAACTTCGGGGCGCTCGACATCCACTTTGACTGCCACTTGGGCGAAAGTTTCTACGAAGACAAAATGCCCACGATGATTGCCGAGCTCAAGGCTCGCGGTCAGACTGAAATCAGCGAAGGGGCTCTCACCATCCCGCTTTCAAGCGAGCAGGAGCCAGACCTTCCCCCGCTCATCTTGGAAAAGTCGGGAGGCGGTTACCTCTACCACACGAGCGATTTGGCCACTGTTCAGTACCGCGTCGATCACTTCAAAGCCGATCTGGTTTTGTACCTCGTCGACAAGCGCCAAAGCATGCACTTCAAGCAAGTGTTCCTGGCAGCGAAGAAAACGGGACTCGCCGGCCAAGCGAAGCTCGTTCACACAGCTTTCGGGACCATGAACGGTCCGGATGGAAAGCCCTTCAAAACGCGCGAAGGCGGAGTTCTCAAACTCAAAGACTTGATCCTGATGGTGGAAGAAGAGGCGAAAAAGCGTCTCTCTGAGATGGCTTCCGAAAGAAGCTACACACCAGAAGAATTAGAAACCATCTCGCGGCAGGTCGGGATCGCGACCCTGAAATATGCCGACTTGAAGAACAATCGCTCGGCCGATTACATCTTTGATCTGAAACGCTTCTCAGAGTTTGAAGGCAACACCGGCCCTTACCTCCTTTACGCCGCTGTTCGAATTCAATCGATCCTGAAAAAGGCCGCCGACATGGGCTACCAGCCTGGAGAAATCCTTCCGCCCATCCGCGCTACCGAAAAGACACTTCTTCTTGAGTGCTTGAAGCTTCCTGAAGCGGTCTCGCGCGCGCATCAGCTCTGGGAACCACATCACCTAGCTGATTTCGGCTACGGGCTTTCGCAAGCTTTCAGCTCTTTCTACAAAGAGTGCCACATCATGAACGAGAGCGATGCGGCGCGAAGGGCTTCGTGGCTCGGACTCTGCAAGCTCGTCCACTCCCAGCTGTCGCGCACTCTGAACTTGCTCGGAATCGAAATTCCGGCACGCATGTAAGGAAAGCGTCCTTCGCAGATTACCCAGTCAAGCCGTCGTTCAGGCCGTACGAACTTCGGATGCGACTGCCTGGCCTAGCTCGCCCGCTTCAACCTGCTCCCAGCCTGATAAGGCTCCGCGGGATTGGGCTTCGGACCAGGGGACGAAGGCGATGACTTCGTCGATTGCAATCAAGACATCGCTGTCGGGACCACGAACCACGACTCCGAACTCGTCCCCACCCATACGGGCCGGCGGAACGACGCGAAGAACTTTATTCATGGGAAACCAAATCAAGTCGGCGACCGCGCCAGAACGGACTTTCGCCAGGAATCCCTTGGCTTCTGTATCCTCAGCGGTTGGCATTCGCTCGCGCCTTTGAATTTCTTGCAAAAGCTCATGGGACCGCTCGAGTGCTTCCCGGGCATTTCGAATCCACTCGGGATGGCGAGAGCTCTCGACAACCCCTTGCTCGGAAAGATGATCTTCCACTCGAGCCAGGACGAGAACGACTTCGCGAGCTTCGTCTACCAAAGCTGCGGTCCCCTTCAAGGTGTGCACCACTTGGAAAAAGGAACGAACTTGAGAAGGACTCACCCGCTTGATCGTGGCTTGATCATCCAGCTGACGCAATTCTTCGCTGGCTTGGGCGTTCAGCCGAAGCGCGTCGTGAAGAAAGCGTTGCAGGATCTTAGTCCGAGGCACCATCTCAAAGAGACGGTTCGGACTCCTGAGGGTTGAAGTTGAGGAATCCCCGATATCGTCAAGCCAGTGACGCCGCTTTATTCAGCACGCAAAAGGATGAAAGTCCCCACTCCGGTCTCGCTCGCTCGAAGCTCCAAATAACGACCATTTGCGGTCTGCTTCAATTCACCGCTGACGCGAACTCCTTCGCCAAAAACGGCTGAGAGCGATCCGCCTCGACCGATGACCTGTTTCCAAGCTTCCGCACGCGGCGCGGCCCTCTTTCTCGCTTGGGGGGCTTCCGCCAAAACGGGAGTGACAAAGACTTCGGCCCTCAGTGCAGTCGGCCCCTCGGAGCCCGCGCCTGGTTTGAAATGAATCACTAAGGCCTCGACCTGAACGGGACCGCCCGCAGGATGGGGAGAAATTCGATATCCTTTCCAAGTGCCTAGGAGGCTTGGAGACGGGCGATTTTCCGTACTTCCAGAGGGAGCCAATCGCTTCGGCAGAACGGGCGCAACCCCTTGCAGCTGATCCGCAAGCCAAGTTCCTTGCCGCTTCTCACGCTCTAAAAACTCAGAGTAAGTTTCTTGAGCCTGAGCGTTCTTCATCCCTCGAAGAGCGCGAGCAGCTGCCAAACGAGTTCCCGGATCGATGCTCTTCAGAAAAGTCCCGACAAACTGCGCTTCACGAACCGTATCGGTTTGCCCTACGGCCTGAATCGCCGCCTGACGCATCACTTCGTTATCAGTTCGGACCGCTTCCTCACGGAGTCGCTCAAGAGCTACCGGATCTTCCGGGAAAAACCCCAGCGCTGTGAGCAGGCGATGCCGATGGCGCGAGTTCTCGGTCTGACCGAGCATCTTCACAATCACGCTCGGCGTCTCTGCACCCAGACTTCGCCAAGCCTCGGGCGTATCGGTTGGATGAATTTGAACGAGCCAGCCCTGAATCGTTCCTCGAACTCGAGCTTCGGAAGCACTCTCGGCCCTGGCCATTGGACTTTGCAAAAGCCAAGAAGCGCAAAGAATACTCATCATGATAAAAGCGGGAACTCGACGCGAAAGAAGCATGGTTTTCCTTCAGCTGCGCTTCATTGAACCATGGAGTTGAAATTCAAAAGCGCGGAAGACTGGGTTGAAAAAATCTGACCATCGGTTCCTAGAGCCGGAATCGTCTTCTTCGAGGTGTACCACATCACGTGATTCCACTGACAAAGGTCGGCTTCCCGACAAAACACCGAACTCGAAGTTAAGTAGCTGTAGTTTGGGCCACACTGAGTGGCACAAAGACTTCCATTCGAGTTGCTGTAACAAGAGGACGAGGTCGAATAAATAAAGTCGTATCCTGTCACCTTGCGAGTGCACTGCGGAGTGTCCGGAATGGGATCATGATAGGTTCCGGCACTTTCAGACGGGTGATTCAAGCTCAAGTAGTGGCCGATTTCGTGAGCCATCGTCCCCCCCATCTCGATGAAATCGGCATCTTGAAGGGAGTAAGCGCAGCTCGACTGTCCTGTGCAGGCGCCGTTGTATTTCCCCAAGTTTCCAAAGCTTGAAAAAACGAGTCCACTCATCCCGGTTCCATTCACAGGAGAACCGGTGATACCGCCTGCAACCCCCAGAGTAGAGTCCGGCAAACTGTCGACGATGAAAACGTTCAAGGCCTTTCCTTCTGAGGCAGGGTCCACCAACTGAGAGCCGACTTTAAAGAGTGTCTTGTAATCATCATCGGTTGTGAGATTCGCGTAAGCATCCCCACCATTTTGGCAGGTCCACTCATAGGCCGTGATTTTACCGAATCGAATTCCCGTCCCCACGTTTGCACCTGCATAGGCTGCCGTCGCTGCAGAAGCGGGACTTGAAGAATCCCCCGAACGCCCCGAGAAAATTCGGTGCGCTTGCTTGATCAGTTCATCCAAGTTGCGTTGCCCATCGGTCGTTCGCGAAGCATTGACGCTCGTATTTCCGACCAAAATCACATTCACGTCGACCGAACCGTTTCCAAGCGAACTCGAGAGAGTTGAACCCGAAAGGGTCGTGTCCTTCTTCTGAATCACCTTCACGTTCAAGGTCACCGGCTTGTCGTTGCCGATCGAGGAATTCAGATAATTCGTCATGACCGCAAAGGTCGCGGTGTAACTGCCTTGAGGAATTTTCCCACCCGCCGTGAGGAAGTGCCCGGTTCCTGAATTGCTAAATGCGCAGCCACCTGCGGAGCCCAGAGCTGGAGAGGTCCATTGGCAGGTGGGGAATGAGTAAACCGAGGCGGTATTCACTGAATCCAAAACCGTGTGGTGTTGTTCCCACTGATCCCGGTCTCCAAAATAGGCGGAACTCAAGCCTGGTCCACACGAGGAATTCAAAGAGCAGCTCGTGCCACTGCAAGCGTAAGGGGTCGAACTCGTGCAATTCGATCCTGAAGTGAGCTGAATCCAGTCGAGTGCCGAGCCGCCTTCGGGGTTGGGTGCTTCGAGTTTCACTAAAATCGGATAACCCCGCAGTGAAGGAAGCTGATCGGTCGGAGTAACTGCGGCATCTGCCACCAAAGTGAGAGAGCCTGCCACGCCCAGGTCCTGATTGACCGTGAAAGTCACACTCATCAAAGCTTGCGCCGTTCTCGAGAAAGACGCGTCAATTCCCGTCAAAACGCCGCTTGCGCTCAACGCTTGAGTGCTCACACTCACGCTCGAATCGTGGTTCGAATCACCCATTCCAGCGGCGACTAAGCCCGAAGGATCCCAGGATGCGCCACTTGAAAGCGTGGTGCAGGACGGCGCAGTCGAAGTTTTGCTCGTGTCCGCTTTCGGCGCGCACGAGGAAAGCACCAGAAAACCGGTGATTCCGAACCCAGCAATGACCGACTTCCTCAAGAAAGCTGAACTGAGAATATTCCACCCACCCACCTTACGAGTGTAAGGACTCTTCGGCTTAAGGCCAAGCGACAGAATTTCGACGCCACCTTTCGCCCGAGAGTTGGCTTCCCTCAGGCCACGGTGTCATGATGGAAGACACGGGGGCCCTGATTTCCCATGGAACTTCTCCTTCAGCTCACCCGCTACCGAGTCGCGCTCGCAGTGCTTGCACTGGTTCTTGGGCTTCTGGGTGAGCGGCTTCATCCTCTGAGAAAAGCACGCGCCCCTCAAGGGAGCGCCCGCAGACGGCGCATGAATCTTTACCTAGGTTTCATCACGACCGTTCTCACCGCACTCGTCCTCACCCCGGTCCTTTCGCCGCTTGCTGAGTGGGTTCAGAGCCGAAACCAATCCCTCGTCCAGGCAGACTGGCCTTTTGTCCTTCGCTTCGCCTTGGTTCTTCCGGTGCTCGATGCGCTTCTCTATTTTTGGCATCAAGCGAACCACCGAGTCCCTCTGCTTTGGCGCTTCCACCGCGTCCACCATTCCGATCCCGACATGGACGCGACCACCGCGTTTCGGTTTCATTTTGGAGAGTACATTTTGTCGGGCGCACTCAGCGCCATTCAGCTTCTGATCGTCGGTTCCCAGATCGAGCTCCTCTTAGCCTACGAGCTGATCGTCACTCTCGTCGTCCCCCTTCACCACTCGAACTGGGATTGGGGAAAACGCTGGGAGCCACTGCTCTCAAATATCATCGTGACTCCAGGAATCCACGCGGTTCACCACTCCAACACCGCACGCGACACCGATTCCAACTACAGCACCATCTTTTCGATTTGGGACAAGCTCTTCGGTACCTCGCGCCCCGTACGTGCTCCCTCGACGATGACGATCGGATCGCCCGATCTTTCCGACCCCAAGCGCGTGGCGCGCCTCGGACAATGCCTCGCGCTTCCTTTCCAAAAGATCGGGCGCTGAACGTTCAGCCGCTGCCGAACGCTCGATGAGGCGAATGCTGCCCTACCCACTGCCGAAGCTCACACCGCGACTTCCCGTCGCGGATGCGCACGAGCGCGAACGTTCGGCGCATGGGGCTACCCAAACTTTCCCAATCCAGATTGATCATCTGAGTCCAGGTGCCCGTGTTGATGTACTGCTTTCCATCCGGGTAAACCTTATCCATCGCGCGGTGCGTGTGACCGAAAATCACGGTTTGAAGCTCGGGATCCTGATCGAGAAGCCCCCGAGCTTCGGCTTCGAGATCGACCCAAAACTTGGTTTCTTGCTTCAAAATTTCGGCCGTCACCTTCCAATGAGCGCGGCGGCGCGGACTCCAGATGAAGCGAGTTTTTAAGAAGTAATAAATGGATAAAAAGACGTATCGAAGCGTGAACCAAGGATCGAGAAGGAGATTGAAAGCCACGAAGACTTTCACGGGTCTCACTTTATCGATGTACTTTCGTTCCCAGCGTAGGCGGTTCACGATCTTCAGGACGTAAAAGCTGCTCCACGGAATATTGAGAACAGGCTGATCCAAGTATTCAGTCAGGAGCGGCCGCTCGAAGTTTAGCACTGAGCCCGCCTCAAACTGATTTCCGTGGCGTACCTCGACACCGCCCTCAAACCGCAGGCGATCGCGATCGGCAACCACGCGGACGCTCGGGCTAGGATAGCGGCCTTCGGGATCCCAGGCGCGAGTGATGCCCTCCTGCACTTTCGGAAAGAACAGGTCGGCGTCGTGGTTTCCAATCAAGTAGGTGATGGATTTTCCGGGCTGGGAGGCAAACTCACGCAGCGCCCCCACGACCTCGGGATGACCTGCCAGAATGGCTTCTAGCTTTTTCACAGCCAGGTCTTCTGTGATCGCTTCCTCAAACTCCCCTTCCACGGGCACGTTCAAGAAATCCAGGAAGTCCCCGTTGATGATCAGCTCGACCTCGATAGGCCCCTGGGGTCCCTGGCCGTATTCGCCATTCGAAAAATGACGAATCAAATCAACCATTTCGTCGTCCGAGAAAAAATCCTCGTGAGGATTCATCCGACCCTCGAAAAACCGGCCCGCCGAAAGATGACAATCACTGATGATGACCTTAAGCCGCTCCATTTCCCTTCAGTATAGCGGGGATTCGGCCCGGAAGGGGGTGACTTTCCAATCCAATCAGGTATAGATAGCCAAACCATGGCTGACCAAACCAAAAAATGGGCGGACAACACCGCCGGCCGCTATTTCGTCGACGACCAGTGCATTGACTGCGATGCCTGCCGGACGGAAGCCCCTGATAACTTCACCCGGAACGACGAGCACGGCTACTCGTACGTCTACAAACAACCTTCCACCCCGGAAGAGGAAGCTCGCTGTAAAGCGGCTCTCGAAGCCTGCCCGGTGGAAGCCATCGGCAACGAAGGCTGAGTTTCAGCCTCGCCACACGATCCCCCTCTCCCACCGGACAGGGACGATTACTCGCCTTTAACTGCCTTTGCTTTGAGCTTCAGACGAGGCCGGGGTGCTCCTGACCTTTGAATGGCCTGGTCAACCCCAGCCCAGGCGATTCGCTCAGCCTGAGCGGCACTTCCGAAATCCTGAAGTGCCCTCTGGTAAATCACTTCCCAGCGCGTGCCACTCGAACGCTCGAGCGAGCCGAGCTGACTCGGCTTCGGGCTGCGGCTGCGCGCCGAGCCAAGGGACGAGCGCTGGGTCGAGCTAAAGGGCGAGCACTCGGACGAGCCACGGGGCGAGCGCTGGCTCGCGGATTCGCCACGGCAGCGCGAGGGCTTGCGGTCGAAGCGCGGGCCGAAGTCGTCGTGCGAGCCTTCGCAGTCCGAGTTGCGGAAACACGGGACGAAGCCGCCGGCTTAGCGGCTGCGCGAGCGGAACGTTTGGAACCCAAGATCGATTTCTTCGAAGTCATTGCCATCGGTAGAGTCTCCTTCTCTGCCGATCGCCTTTTGCAGGAGCCGGGCCAACCCGGTCTCCAGCAGCGACTTCTCTTAGTCGAACTTGCCGAACTCCACCTGCGCTCCCGGGCCGCCCCCGTGAAGAGCCAGGACCGAAACCTTCTGGGCCACCTTGCGCGCCAGCGTGCGGAGAGACTGAGCCACCGGGGCTTCCGGGGCGCGCACGACGATCGGACGTCCCTCGTCCCCGCCCTCACGAACCGCTTGGACAATCGGAAGCTCACTCAAGAAATCGACGCCGAATTTCTTCGCCAGAAGCTTTCCACCGTCTTTTCCAAACAAGTGGTGCCGAAGACCGGCAGGATCCTCAAAGTAGCTCATGTTCTCGACAATCCCGAGAATCGGCACCCGGACCTTGTCGAACATGTGGAAGGCTTTGCGAACGTCCTGCATCGAAACTTCTTGTGGAGTCGTGACCAGGACTGCACCCGTCACGGGCACCAGCTGGGCCAATGAGAGCTGCACGTCGCCCGTTCCAGGGGGCATGTCGACCACGAGGTAGTCGAGCTCTCCCCACTGAACTTTATGGCAAAATTGGCTCACCACGCTGTGAAGCATGGGGCCGCGCCAGACGAGCGGCTGATCCCCTTGAATCAGAAAGCCCATCGACATGACCTTCACGCCTTGAGCGGTGGGAGGGATAAAAATTTCGCCTAATTTTGGATCGTTCACGATCCGTGGCTGCTCCGTCACTCCCATCATGGTGGGGATGTTCGGGCCATAAACGTCGGCATCCATGAGGCCCACGCGGGCTCCTTCGAGCGCCAAGGATGTTGCAAGATTCACGGCAACGGTGCTTTTCCCAACACCTCCCTTGCCACTCGAAACCGCAATGATGTGCTGAACGCCTGGAATCGAGTTCGACGCCTGAGGCGCTCCCACGGAAGTGGCTCGTCCCCGAACCTGGGCATCCATCTGAATTTGAATCGGACCCGCGCCCGGCACGCTTTGGATGGCCTCGCGGACGTCCTGCTCGATTTTGCCCTTCAACGGACAAGCCGGCGTCGTCAACACGATCCGAACCTTGACCTGGCCGCTCGGTGCCACCTCTAGGTCCTGAACCATCCCCAAAGTTACCAAGTCTTGACCGAGGTCAGGATCCTGCACGTTTCGAAGGGCATTCAACACAGATTCACGAGAAATCGACGCCATGCGCCCTTCTTCCCACGAAAGGACGACGAAATGCAATGCATCGCATCCACCCGTCAGGTAAGGCTGACCCCATGAAAAAGGCCAAAAAGGCGGGAAAACGAAAACTCCAGTCCGGTAGCTCTCGCCCTGCTCGAAGCGAGCCCCTGCCTGGGGATGAAGGCCACCCCCTCGAGGCACTGGAAGCGAACGCCCAGGAAATGCTGCGCCTTTTGGGTGAAGACCCCAAGCGCGAGGGCCTAGTTCGCACCCCTCACCGACATGCTCGTGCGCTCCAGTTTTTGACTTCAGGCTATCAATCCGATTTCAAAAAACTGGTCGGCGGAGCCTTGTTTGAAGCCGAGTCGAGCGAGCTCGTTTTGGTGCGCGATATTGAGCTTTATTCGCTTTGCGAACACCACTTGCTTCCGTTTTTTGGCAAAGCCCATGTGGCCTACATTCCGAACCGAAAGATCATCGGCTTGTCGAAAATTCCGCGAATTGTGGATGCCTACGCCCGGCGCCTCCAAGTGCAGGAGCGGCTAACTTCGCAAGTAGCAGATCACTTGGTTGAGATTCTGGATCCTTTGGGCGTGGCCGTGATCCTCGAGAGCGTGCACTTGTGCATGATGATGCGCGGAGTGGAGAAGCAGAACAGCACCACGCTGACGAGCGCGATGCGGGGAGTCTTTCGCGACGACGCACGTAGCCGGCATGAGCTGCTGACTTTGATCGGCGGATTAGGCGGAGCGCGGCGCTGAAGCTGAGCGGAGATTTAGACGCCAAAAATCAGGGCGTCGAGCGAGTAGGCTCCGGGCCCCAGCAGGAACATCACCGCCAGGATGATGAACAGGTTCAGAGCGTATTCGTTACCCGGCGGGTTGTTGGTGATCAAATAACCTGCTCCCTTATGGCCAATGACGGCCGCGACCAGGAGAGTAACCGCACAGACTGCGAGCGCGGGCCGGCCAAAGAAGCCCACGACAATCAAGGCGCCACCGACGAGTTCGGCAACCATCGCCAGGCGCGCTTGGAGGGCTGGGAACGGCAGCCCAAGGCTGGCCAACCAGCCGGTGAAGCCAGCGAGATTTCCAGTCCCGACGATACCGAGTTTCCCCAGCCCATGAACCACGAGGCAGCTTCCCATGAAGAGGCGGAGAATCAGAATCGAAGCATCAAGCGCCCAAGCGGCTTGATCGAGCAAAATGGCTTTCATCATGGGGAGGGACTCTAACTCAGCCCCTTCGGACGGCTAGTGAAAAGTCAGAGGGATGGGCACAGATCACGGTCGTGGCCCTGGACGTGGACGAAGTCAGAGAAAATGACGGGGCGGGGGTTGGGGCCGCTGGCGGGAGCCCTGCCCTCTCACAAGAGTTTCTAGCCCCTCTTCAGATGTCTTTTCTTGGTCTTTTTGAGTCCTGAGCTCAATTCAGCGGGCATCTGAAGATTCGGTCACCTCTTTGCTCCTAGCTCGCGAAGCCACTCCTCGCCTCTTAGCTCACTTAAAACGTAATCCCGCGCACTCACTCCCCCGAAAAGAGACCAAAAAAAGACATCTGAAGAGTGGCGCGAGCGCGATGACTCAAGCCAGAGGTCGCTCCAGGGCGCCGGAGAGCTGGAACATACACGGACGAGCGTCCCGAACCTGAAACACCCGCGGGCCTAAGCCGAGAAAAAGAGCGGAGGCGCACGCTCACCCACGAGATAGACCGAGCTTCGCGCGCATCACCTGAAAACCGATCGGAAAAAAGGCCAAAAAGCGCCAAATTCCTGGTCTGCACTTTGCTGAATCCCTTCAGCATGAAGCACTCTCTCGAAACATCACAAATGGAACTCATTCTCCCGGGGATGGGGAAATTGATCTACATCCTCACTGCGCGTCTCAGCCGAAAAGTCAGAAGGCAATTCCTGCTGAATCTGTGGCGAGCCATCGAACAAACCGTCCCACACGCAACCGAAGCCTACCTTACACACTCCGACTCCAAAGGCAGCACTCACCTCACCGAGATGCTTCGCCCCGTCAGTCAACGCGAAGGGGTTCGAGTGGAAACTCCTGCAGAGAAAATCGGCTCACAGCTTCGCTTCAACCGCCTCAAGTGCCGCATGACTCAAGCCGAGCTTGCCAGAAGAACCGGGATGGCCCGCTCTGCCATCAGCGAAATCGAGCACGGCAAAAGAAATGTGCGCCAATCCACCCTCACGCGACTGCAACAAGAAATCCGCCGCGCGGAGTTCGCCCAATCCGCCGCTCATTAATCTCTGATGACTGTGGCAAAACGAGGCCACGACTCAAGAAAGAATCTGCTCAAGCGTGAAACGATTCCTGAAGCCTTTTTTCAAACCACGGGCGCCAGCGCGAACCGGCCGAATCCTCTTGAAGCTCTGCGACTTGCGGAAGAAGTTC
>JACCED011328838.1_pt1 | contig 12106 bp, 15 predicted proteins | sample 7455021 | NCBI WGS metagenome assembly JACCED01 (sample SAMN15323456, study PRJNA562643) | freshwater metagenome | isolation source: river surface water | place: USA:Blue River Watershed | collected 2017-08-19
AGTCCTATTCAAAATGCAGTTCCTTTACTACCTTCTCCTTCTCAACCACCGATGCAAAATGCATTAATTGTAGGGCAGAAAAAACCATCAGATGTTGCTAAAATACTGAAACCTTTTGAAACGACTAAAAACAATTTGATAAACCGTGATATTCTCTCTTTTAGAGATTTTTTCGATAAACTAGAGAAAACATATTGGGCTTATAAAACTCGATATTCATCTTCACTCGATTTAATCGCAATTTACCTCAAAGGTCAAAAAATTTTATATATTGAGTCAAAAGTTCACTGTGAAAATAATTTGAACGTTTTAATGATACCTGCAATTTGTATATCAGCTGTTTGCACTGTTTTGAGTGTTTCGATGGGAGATACTGAATACAGTAAATATGTCATCTCCGGTTTTACAGCACTCAATAGCTTTATTTTAGCTATGATTTCTTATTTGAAGTTAGATGCGAAGGCAGAAGCTCATAGAGTAAGTGCATATAAATTCGATAAGTTGCAAACAAAATGTGAGTTTTTCTCAGGAAAAATAATGTACAACCCGGATCTTGCAGTTAATACCGAGGAAGTGTTAGGAAAGAAAATGGATGATTTCATAGATAATTTGGAAAAAAATATTGTTGAAATAAAAGAAATAAATCAATTTGTTATTCCACAAACCATAAGGTATAGATATCCCAAATTATTTTCAACTAATATTTTCTCAGAGATCAAGAAAAAAAGGAATTTTTGGAAAGTTAAAATTAATAAATTGAATGAAACATATAATAAAATAACAGAAATTCTTGTAAACCCAGAGGCAGATAAAAAAGAAGATATGGTAAAATTAAATAAATTAAAAGAAGATATTATTTTTGAGAGCATAAATTTTAATAGTGAAATTTTATGTTTAGATACACAATTGACAAGAGAAATTGAAAGATATGTTGAATACAAGAGAAAACATCGTTGGTATCATTGCATCTTGCATTTTTTTGGCTTAGGAAAAAGCTATATGCGTAGTGAACAAGATTTCACAGATAAAAATACTCAAACACAAATACAGGGTGATAATTTTATGGTTAGTGCGAGTATAGTTTCTTAAAAATTTACTTTTTTTAAATTATAATTATTTATTTATTTACACATAGATCCAATTTTATTGAAAAGTTCAATAAAAACGTGACAAATAAATCTTCCTTTTACAGCCTTATCTTCAAATTGTTCATATAAACGTAATTTGCTAGGACTTTTATATTCTACACTTAAAATATCGTAAAAATCTATGATATCTTTATCTGTGCCGATTATGTCTCGAATCGTTTTATTTAAAACTTTCTTACTTTCTACAAAACAGTCAAATTCAACGTCTTTAATTTTAAGCAGTTCAAATCCACCCGCATAATAATATTGTAATTCTAAATTGAAAGACACCTCGAATATTTTATTGTTACATTTTGAGGCTATCCATTTAAATTCGTATTTTGGATAACATATGCCACCTCCCATACTTGAATACATCTCATCAAAATCTTTTTGTGAAGGGATATTGTGTATATATTCGTGCTTATATTTTGCATATGGCATTTAATCTACAAATAATAATGTCAAAAAAAAATCAATTTTTTCATGGGATATATTATAAAAGAATTAAAGCGATTATTCTATTATTTGGTATTAGAATATTCGGTGAAATCAATGGAAATAAGTATTTTTACTTTACAATGTGAATTTATAAAAGACTGGGATACGCTATATATGGAAAAATTTGAGAATACTAAGAAGGAAGAACGCCTCCAATTTTTTAGAATGTTAAATCAAGAAATATCTAATTTCTATTATCGATATATAAATAGCAATATTTGGCAATTCCAAAGAGCATATCTATTCGCATTTTGGATTGGAACATTGTATATTAAAAATGCAGATAGTATTTTAGAAATGGAGAAAATATTAGATTTCTCCAAAATTTATTGTCCTTTTTCCAAAATAATAAATATGGTTAATAGTAAAGTTAGAAGAGCTATCTTAGATGGAGATAGCAGTGAAGCTCGCGAGATTTTCAAGATGATGAAAAAATTCACAAATAATTATTTTTGGTTAGAATTAAAAGTGAATAAAATAATTAGATTCTATCGAGTTTGCAAAGGAAGAAAAATGATTGGAAAATATTGTTCAAGCATTGCTATGTTACGTAAGAGATTACCGGATGAAATAACCTTGGTAATTATAAGATTCTTAGAAACAGATAATGCATTGAAAATAAGTTATTTACAAAATAAAAAAGATATTGATATAATTTTTGAAAATTGTGGATTGAACATTATACATTTGAAATTAGTTCTCGAGGTTTATTTTAAGAATAGGCAAGATGTTTTCAGCACTATAATAGAAATTATAGGTATGGAATTATAATTATCAAAAAACGCTGATCACTATTGTCTAGCGATTGTTCCAATCAAATCGTAAATTTTGTTTTCAAAATTATTGGTGTAAATGGAACAGTTCTTTTTGTTTTTCTCAACAGCTTCACTCTCACTTATTAAATCTTTCTTGAAATCCTTAGTAATTTTTGATTTCAATCTAGTAAATCCATATGTATTTTCCATAAGTGTAATCAAATGGTGGCAAGATTCGCAAACTAATTGGCATTTTCCAATCTCTTCTTTAATTTTCTCGATGGAATCACCTCTTTTAACCATTAAACATATTGAATCACCTTTATTAAACATATTGATATGATCAAAATGGAATGTAGAATCTCTGCTCTTTGGAATCTTGCAAAAAACACAAAAATTCTTCTGCGTTTCCACTCCGTATTCATCGATTTTTTTCCAAATTTCATCAATATCTTGGCTATGTTGGGAATAGCATTTCTCGCATTTCATAACTCCTCTCCATTCTCTTAGAGCGCAATAGAGTACCCTACTACATTCCTCGCATTTACTTTGATGTTTTAATAAAATACTCATAATTTCATCGTCTTTTACACGGTTCAATTTAGAAGCTAATTCCTCTTCTGCACTTATCAATGATCTATAACGATTTTTACAGGCTTCCTCTGTTTTGTCAAATTCCTGTGCGATTTCTTCCCATTTTGGTTCAATACCGCTATTATCAACGAATTCAACTAGTCTTTGTTCCATTTCCTTCGACCAGCGAACTACTATTGGTTCTTGAACTGGCTCTGGTTCAGGTGCGACCTCTTTTAAAGGACAAGAAGGTGAGTTTTTCTTGTGACCAATTTGAGAGCATCTAGAACACTTGACCTGTGACATTGCTGGTTTAATCTAAAACATTGATTTTATAATTCATTTTTTTATAATTATATTTTTTTACATATTTTACATTCTTTTCGCCTTTTATTATGTTCGCAAGCACCTTTGCCACCACACGTATAACAATAATATCTATCATTTCCATGTTCGCATTTTGATGAACCTCCACAAGGAAAGCATTTATATTTACTTATACCGTGTCCACATATATATCGACCATCGCACATTAAGCAGTATGTTTTGTCTTTATTATGGGAACATATCATTACACCTTTGCATTCTTTACAATATTCTTTTGATCGATTATGTGGACATAATTGATTTCCATAGCAAATTATGCATCTTTGTGGTTTTTTATTGTGAAAACAAAGAATTTTTTCACCATCCCATTTAACTTTTATATTCATGTGGATGTATGTTTTACCCTGTTCACGTTTATTTCTCCTCTTTGGTAAAACAGTATAATTGTATTCTTCCAAAAAGTCCATTTATTTTATTAGCGAACAGATTATAATAAAATCACTTTTTTTGTTGTAAGAAAATTTATACCCATCGTCAATTGTTCATAAAATTATAAAAAAATGATTAAATTATATCTTGATGAATATTATAATTAAATGTATTATTCTAGAAAAACGAGTATTCTATACATAAAAGATTCATATAATGATCCTATAGAATTCTTAGAAGCCTATGGAGTTTACTATCGAACATTAATCAATATCCCCTTGCCTAAAATTATGGGAATATATTCACCATTTGTAATGTATGACAAGATTAATGATAGAACCTTTTTATTTAGTAAGACTTATCATCCATTACACGAAACCAAAATGATTTTTACAAGTGACGGTATTGTTTATGAGGACAAGAAAGATCGCCATTTATATGAACACATAATTGATATTGCAGTTCCTGATAGAAAGAAAAAGCCAATAATAAATAAGTGAATTTATAATATAATTTTACATAAGACTTATCATAATGTCTTTCCATTTTTGAATGTTTATGCAGTGTAACTCAGCAAGAGAAATATAGTCATCATCTCTAAGAAATTCATCCATTTTTCTTATAGAAGCTTCAAGAAATTTTTGATTATTTCTCAAAAAATTCGCATTTCTTATCAATAAATCGTAAATAACAAAAGTGATTATTGACTTTCTTCTTTTTCCAGATATTTGATCAATCATTGATAAAAGAATCCTAACCGTAAATATTAATTGATCTTTAACAAATTCTTGTTCGATTGGTTCATCCACAAATGGTAGATCAATTTTATGGAATAAATTTTCTAAGAGAGGAAGCAATTCAAGTAATTTTTTGAAATTTGAACAATCAAGCATTTGCTGATCAGTTTGAAAACAAAAATAATCATATAATTCACCATCTGGTCTATTTGTTAAGGAAAATACCCATTTTCTTGCACAATTGCATTGATGTTCGATTGGTTGATTGTTTGTATGTGGTGGAACAAAAAGATGAGGTATATCTCTCGCATTGAAATCTTCCTCCTCTGAGCCGGCTTCTTCCCATTCTACTTCTATCTCTTCTTCTACTTCTATCTCTTCACCTTCCTCTTCTTCATCATTTGAATCATTGTATTGATTTATTCTTTGATCTCGTAAATCCTTATTCTCTCGAATAAGTTTTTGAATTTTGTTGTTCAACTCCAAAAAATCATTGTCCGATATTTTGTCTTTAATTGCATAAAGATCGTTGAAAATGTCTAAATGGTTCTCCATTTATTGTTGTAAATCTGAATGATTAAATGATTCAATTTTTCCAATGTTAATAATTTGTTTTTGTAAAACAAGTTATTATTTATTTTTGGTTATTGCTTATTGCTTATTTCTTAAGCATCAGCAATAACTTTAAGGTTATTCTCACCGGAGACAGCAAGACTAGCAACAACATTCTGAGTCTGCTGTGCCTGAACCTGAGCAAGATTGGTCAAGCCAAGCTCGTCAGTGTACTGTTGGTTGAAGAGAGAATCTCCAGCTTCTTCGGACTGATAAACACTACCACCGTGATGTCCCATTATTACATTATCTTAGAAATAAAATTTCTAAAATAAACTTAAATATCTAAATATTTAATTTCCTAAATCTCTTTCCCCCAAGATTGTTAAATCAGATACACTATTTTCTGTAATTTGACCAATAACTCCAACGACAGCATTAAACGAATTATGTTGAAGTGGACCATCTAAAGGATGATTATAGTGAGGCATTATATTTTATAATAATAAAATAAATTTACATATTCAACTCATTTTCTTGGCTAATTGCTAAAAAATTTGTATCATTTTGTTTCTCTTGTGCTAAAATCTGGTCAAGATTTGTTGATGCTAATTGATGAGTAAATTGTTGATTATAAAGAGAATTTGATGCTTCAAGACTTCCATAGACATTATGAGTCATATATTATATTTTTAGATAGATTTTATTTTACTCTTTGATAACAATATTCTTAAATATTTCTTGCCATTTTGTATAATTTACATTATGTTCGATAGCTAAGGTAACAAATGAAGGTTCTTTCTCAATAAATTCATCGAATATTTTTAGAGCTGTTTTCGTAAAATTTTGATTATCTACTAAAAAACGACTATTTCTGATCATGTAATCATATAAAACCATTTTCATTATACCCCTATGTTTATCACAATTTAATTTAGATATAATTGATAAAAATATTCGTATTATCATTGAAACATACTTGGAATCATAATCTTCATTCATTGGAGCATCAATGAATGGAATTTCTTGTTTGGCAAACAAATTGTTCAAAAGAGGAAATTTTTCTATAAATTTCTTGAAATTTTCACAATCTTTCATTCTTTCCTCATTCTCTAAACAAAAAAATTTATCGAATTTCAAATCTGTTGTTATTTCCCCATCCATAGATGGAAATACCCATTTTTCACTACAATGACATTCTTCTAATTCTATTTCACTTTCTTCTTCTAGATCAACATCACTTGTTTCTTCAGTTTCTTCTTGGAATTCACTTGCCTCTAAATTGATGACAATTTCTGGTAAGATATGATCATCGCTGTCTTCTTCATCATACAATGAGCTAGAATCAGAATCATACAACGATATTGAAGAACCAAGTGAGGAAGAAAAATCATCTTCATCATCATAATCTTCTAATTTTGCTTTACAATCTTTTAGTTCTCTAATTAATTTTTGAAGTTTATTATTCAATTTCAAAAACATTTCATCGCTAATATTATCTTTAATAGAGTAAATGTCATCAAATATCGATAGGTGTTCTTCCATTCTATATTATCATATATTTTATAAATTAAATAATCATTTTTTTAACAAGTATCTAGAATTGTCATAAATTTGCGAAACAATTCCTTGAATTGGGGACAATTTGCCTCAAATGTGTAATTTCTCTTTTTTATTGCCATTATTTCATTATATATCATTCCCAATAAAGTCTTGACATTATTATCTGTTAAAATCAATCTTGAAAAAATATTATCGAAATTTTTTTCTATCCAGCACAAGAGTAAATAAACATAATAATTTCTATAATATCTATCAAATTTCGAAGTTAATAAATGGAAAAAAGTCTTTATTCTTTCTACAATAATATCTGAGTAAAATTTTTGCCAAATATCATCCATTATTTCATCTGGGAAAATCCTACTTTCTTTCCCAAGAAGACTCCAATGTGGCGTTTTTAGTAATAAATTTATTTCTTCAAAATAAGAGAAAACTTCAAATATTTCCATGGGATTGTTTTGATTGGGAAAATATGTATAAAAATTAAATCCTGGAACGCCACAATGTAGATTTTTATTATCAGCTATGAGGTGATGTGAATTGGGGTCGAAAGTATCTCGAATAAAATTTAATAATGATTTATTGTAATTGATTGGATTGATTAGATAAATTGGTTTCCAGTATTTATCATAAAGGCAAATTGTTCGCCCAAATTTAATCTGGTCTTTTATCCAATCTTCCATTACATAGTTTAAAAGTAAATAAAATTGAAAATATTCAATTTTTTCAAAGATTGGATTATAAATTTAATTATCAAAGATAATTTGATGAATCCTTAAATTGTTGTATTTCAATGTTGATGTATTCCGGGTTTCCAATATGCACATTGGGGAATTTCTTCCTCAATTCGATTAAATTTTCTTCACTCGTTGCTATTCTTAAACTTCCCAAAGAAGTTGGTAATTTCATTATAGTTGAAATATCTAGTTCAGTGGATAATCTCCTAAAATATTTTTCTGGATACGTCGGAGGATCTATGCGATCTTCCCATTTGCCATAATCATATCCAATAAAAAGAAACTGGATAGAGTCAGGGAGAAAATCGAGTGTTTGAGTATAATTTGAACCAAGACAGAGAAAGAATACATTGGGAATTTGAATTACTGGACTAACCTGAGAAATTCTATCATTTGGATTAATCTGTTCACTAATTTTATCAATTTCATCTGTTGTTTCTTCTTCATCTATCTCTTCAATTTCGTAGTTTTCTCCAATTACTAACTGGTTAAAATATCCTCCAAATATTATTTTTTTAAGGCTACTTGCTCTTTCAAAATTGATACTCTCATCGAAAGCTGGACCAGCTCTTAATATGAATATCGACAAACCACTAGATAAATTATTGATTGGATGAATGAAATTAGAGCCATCTAGTTCTCCTATTTCAAGTTCTTCAACCCAATCTCCTAGGGAATCAATTGGATAATTGAAATCCTTACCAAAACTAACATAATGTAATTGTTTCGAAAGATTTTCAATGGGTTGATTATACTTACTTCCAAACATGATTCCACGAAGAAAGTGCGGTGTCCTACTAATTGGCTGGTTAAATTCTCTTCCTAATTTCAAGAACATTGTTCTTCCATCAATCTCATCGATACTTTGATTAAATTCATCGTTAAAATATACCCAAGTGTTTTTGGCAATACGACCTAATGCTGTTTTATTAAGAGGTTTGTTGAAACCTGGGTTAAAATACATACTTCCATGTTTTGAATGATAAGGTAGCATTTTTTTTACTAGAATAATGTGTTTAAAAAATTCAATTTTTGCTTATAATTATTTTGAAGATTGGAAACATAAATATTTTTCAAATTTGTAATTTGTTTGTTGCAGCAAGGGCAACTCTTATTTGATAACTTTCCAATGCAATCTTTACACATGCACATATGATTGCACGGCTCAATAATCGCATCAATGTTATTCACCATACAAATTATGCATGTAAACGGCTTAATTTCATTTTTAAGTGATGAGATTGGAACAACAATATCATTTTCCGTTTGAATACATTTATCGTTTGGTGATGTTACATTGATGGGAGATACTCTTTTACAAGAATAGAAACAACTATATTTCTTTAACCATCCACAACCACATATAAATAGATTTGATTCTTTAATTGCGATGATAATCGTGACAAAGAATAAAAATATTATTCCAATCGTCATGTAAGCATATAATAGAAATAATATCCAGGCGAAAGAGAATGTATATGTTCTATATGCAACTTCGGCGTTAATATTTGAACAAGTTTCCAATTTACCAATAACATAATCGCTTTTGAAAAAAGCAATGTTTGTGATAATGCTATTAACAAAATAGAAAAGAAAAGAGAAACCTTGAAAAAAACGAGTAGTATTCTCTTTGTCAATTCTATCACTAATTGTATCTATATCATAATTCAATAATATAAAGCTAAAACTTGCAGTTGCGATTGTCATAAATACATTACCTATTATTTCTAAAATAATAACTGCGTCAAAATGGATACGAGCGTCAAATGAACAATCATCTTTATTGATAACATTTTTCATTGTTAATAAAAATGCTGCGTGTATCCAAAACCCAGCTAAAATAATATATTGAATTATTAATTCTCTACTCACAGTTTGTTTTGTTGTCATTTTTTTGCTTGGTTGATAGAAAATAAATGAATCAATTTTTATCAAAAGTATAAATTATAATATTTTTATCAGTAAATCTTGATATCTTTATTCTTGCAAAAACTCCTGGAGAATACAATTCTTTCCATATTTTCATCAAGTGTCTCATCTCTTTCAAAAGAACGTTCAAATAACAGAATGAATTCGTCAAACAAGTACTCCATAATTTTGAGATAAAGTTGAGTATTTGAGTGATATCGCAATAGGACCGTTTTGTCTTTATCGACGTAGAATTCCGCTATTTTTTCATCGTGAATTAAATATCCATCAATTTCTTTTTCGTATTTTTCAATAATCATTCTACGAACATCTTCAAAACATCGGTTCTTCAATGCTACGTAAAATGCGAGTGAAGTAACACTTTTGATCGTATGTGTTCCTATGCTAAAAATAAAATGCTTTATTTTTTGAGTGGTTGTCATTTGATCAATTTTCTTGAAGTAATCATCGACAAATTTGTAGATTTCATTATTATCCATCAAATATGTCCCATTTTCAATAATAACAAAGTAAATGTATCCAAAAACAATGGATGCATAAATTGTATTTTCAATATTTCCAACGTAATTGGCTTGTATTTTGACTAATTTCATAAAATGTAAATCTATAAATTCTTCGAAATTTTCTTCTGTGGGTTCATCCTTATCAGGAAAACAAAGTTCTGCTATCAAAAAATCTTTTATACTTTTCAAGTACGTATAATCTTGAAAAGTGAATTGCGTTGTAGTTGCACTTTGCATTTTTTATTAGGTTATTTGAGCAAGTTTTTAATTCAATTTTTATAAACTTAATCAGCAAACACTACACCTTTAGAGAAAGGATTACCTGGTTCACTTACAACAGGTTCGCTAAATTCTTTTTGCCATTGTTCAATAGTTGATTCTGGAACTGGAAAAACAGGACTATTCGGGGGAAAAACAATATTATTATTAGCCTCCATAATATATTACTTACAAAATATTTTCTAAATTTACGTAAAATATTTAGCAAAGAGTAAGATTTTATTATATTGCATAATATAATAAAATGTCAAAAAAAAAATCAACGTCTAATTTTTCAGTCACACAATTTGATCAATTTTTTTATGCAGATTGTTGCATTACTAATATTTGTACAGATGGTTATCGTATTTCTTTTAATAAAATGGATGTTTTAACTTTGTATCAAGTTAGTGGGAAAGATGGAGATAAAAGAGCAATTTTTGATGAAGATCCAAGTAAATGGGTTAAATTGTTAAATAAAAATTCAACTAAGCCAACCGCAACAGTTTACATTGATAAGAAAAAGTACGCATTTGTTTTAGAAAAAGCTACATATTCTGGAGGTAAAATGTATTGGGATGTCTCCACAAAATTGATTAAAAATCAGAGTACAACATTCTCTAATGGATTAAAAACAGGTAATCTTAGTAATGCTAGATTTGATATAGGGAATTTATCATTATTACTAGAAACGCAAAAAGCTCTTAGTGCGAAATCATATTTAAATCAAGTATTTAATGGGAACATTAAAATTGAGGAAAAGAGTACTAATAATTACTCAATTATTTTTTATAAGATTGATAAAATAACATTCATTCAAACATTTCTCAATAATTATTCACAACGATTGATTTATAATAAAAATTTAGAATATTTTATTTATTTATTCAATCAAAATTTACCATTTCAACCAACTACGCTAATGCAAATTGGAATCTACAATTATGCGTTCATTTTACAAAAAATAGAAATGATCGATGAAAAGATGGTCTGGACAGTTTCAACATCCCTTATAAAAAATATAAGTAAATATGTAAAGAAAACATTGCCAAGAGGCTTTTATAATAATGCGAAATTTAATGTTGCGAATGAACATGCTGAAGTGAAAAGCTGTTGTGCGACTGGACCAACAGGCGCAACTGGCGCTACTGGTCCCAAAGGAAAACAAGGTAATTCTGGTAGAAATGGGGCTGCAGGCGCTACCGGCGCTACTGGCGCAACGGGCGCTACTGGAGTAACTGGATTTGGCGCTACTGGCGCCACTGGCGCAACAGGCACCGCAGGCGCAACTGGCGTATCAGGTGATAGATATAACACGAGTGGAACTGCTAACTTGTCTCCTGTAATTGGTGGAAGTGTTTCAATTACAGTAGGTACTGGATTAGCATATATTACTGGAAACTCTGTAGTTGTGGTAAAACAAACTGATAGCACCGCTAGATTTGAGGGTACAGTTACTAGCTATACTAGTGGAACAGGAGCAATGATTATAGGATCAATCGCGAATATTGGAAGTGGGACTTTTGGAAATGCAACTTATAATGTAAATTTAGATGGTATCGATGGCGCCACTGGCGCTACTGGTGCCACAGGCGTTACTGGCGCTACTGGCGTCACTGGTGCTACTGGCACCGCAGGCGTTACTGGCGCTACAGGCGCTACTGGCGCTACTGGCGCTACTGGCGCTACTGGCGCCACAGGCGCTACTGGCGCTACTGGCGCGAGTATTACTGGGGCTACCGGTGTTACTGGTGCTACTGGCACCGCAGGCGTTACTGGCGCGACCGGAGCTACTGGAGCGAGTGTTACTGGTGCTACAGGCGTTATTGGAGCCACTGGTGCTACTGGGTCTCCTGGTAGTGCTAGCAATACTGGAGCTACTGGTGAAACTGGTGCTACTGGCGTTACTGGTGCTACTGGCACCGCAGGCGCTACTGGTGTTACTGGAGCTACTGGTGCTACCGGGTCTCCTGGTAGTGCTAGCAATACTGGAGCTACCGGTGAAACTGGAGCAACTGGCGCTATTGGTGCTACTGGTGTTACTGGTGCTACAGGCGTTATTGGAGCCACTGGTGCTACTGGGTCTCCTGGTAGTGCTAGCAATACTGGAGCTACTGG
>JACCED012061744.1_pt1 | contig 12100 bp, 11 predicted proteins | sample 7455021 | NCBI WGS metagenome assembly JACCED01 (sample SAMN15323456, study PRJNA562643) | freshwater metagenome | isolation source: river surface water | place: USA:Blue River Watershed | collected 2017-08-19
GGATATATCAATGTTATTACATATGGTATATTTGCATATGTGTACGGTTATATTGGAGATTTTCAATTAAATATTATGTTCTTTTTACCAATGATGATATATGGACAATATTATTGGTCAAAAAATATGGATAATGAAAAAGTAAGAATGAGAAGACTCAATTTTATTCAAATCTTATTCTATTTATTGTTATGTGTGGGTATTGGAGCTGGATTTTATTTTGAAATTCCAGAATTTTCTAAAAAAGTTAACGGTTATTATATTTTTGAAAAATCCGGTATTTCTATTCCGCAAATTTTAGATGCTTCTTCAAATGCATTTAATATAATTGGTCAACTTTTATTAAATGGTAGATATATGGAACAATGGATTAGTTGGATTATAGTTGATTGTATTCAAATCGCAATGTATGCGGGTGTAGCTGGTTTTGGTCAAGATATAAATATACTTACAATGTTTAGTCTATTTTTAATAAATGCGTTAAGAGGACTTTATGTATGGTCAAAAGCACTCATAATACATTCTAAAAAAAGAAAAGGTTTAATTGTTGGTAAGTTTTATCCATTTCATAATGGACATAAATATTTAATCGAAACTGGTCTAAATAATAGTGATTTTTTACTTGTGGTATTAGTTTATAAGAATAATGAAACAGTTCCTTATATGGAAAGATATAAGATGATATATAATACATTTCAAAATGAGATAAAAAATGGCAAAATGGAATTAGAAATAAAAGAAAATAAGTGGGATAGGGATGATGATTCTAAATTTTGGGCACAACTCGCAATTAAATGGAATGATGGTATCAAGCCAGATGTAGTATTTACATCTGAAAACTATGGAGAGCCATGGGCTAAATTTATAGGATGTGAACATCATTTATGTGATATGGATAGAATAAAATTTAATGTTAGTGGTACATCTGTAAGAGATAATCCTTATAAATATTGGGATTTATTACCAAATTCTACTAAAGACTATTATAGAATAAAAATAGTTTTTGTCGGAGCAGAAAGTGTTGGTAAATCAACAATGTGTGAGAAAATGGCAAAAATATTTAATATACCATATGTAAATGAATATGCAAGAGAGTATATTAAAGAAAATGAAAATAAATTTACAATAGTTGATTTTCAAAATAATGATAGTGAAGTAACAGTTTTAAATTATCTACCAGAAGATTTTATAAAAATAGCAGAAAAACAAGAACAAATTATTAATGAAAAAATAAAAGAAAATCCAGATTCAAAGGCAATTATATGTGATACAGATGCAGTAGTTACTAGATTTTGGTTTGAAAGATATCTAAATAATTTTGAAGAAAAAAATTACAAATTACCTGATCAACTTGAAAAATATAAAGATTTATCTTATAAGGAAAAAAGATTTTATATTTTTTGCAGAGTTGATGAAAATACAAAATTTGTACAAGATGGAATGAGAGATGGAGAAAATATTAGAAAAGATATGGATAAATATATTGAAAATTTTTTTGAAAATAACAGATTAAGATATGCAGAAATAAAGGGAACATATGAAAACAGAGAAAAAGAAGTTATTTCTATTATGACTGACTTAAATATATTTTAATTTTTTTAATTTATTTAATTTTTTCTCCATATAAATATTGGTTGAGGATTTTTTATATCTTTATTAGAATAAACAATAGTACCTCTAAAGTTAAATCTTGGATCATTTCTTAAATCATTAATAAGCCATGTTACAAAATTATGATTTTTAAATTGATTAATATTAAAACACATATGACCTCCTTTTTTAAGAGCTTTTGATATTAAATCTACCCATTTTATCAAATATGTGTCGTACCATGTTTTTTCACTTTGGTCTTTTTTTACTGATTGTTTTTCATTAAACTCATCATATATTTCAATATCAAAATATGGTGGCGAAGTAAACATTAAATCATAATAATTTTCTTCTAGCTTGGATTCTTCAAATGGTAATAATTTAACAGAAAGATCTGCATTTTTATTAATCATTTGTTCCTTAAAAAAATCAATAATATTCAAATATCCTTCTTGAAGACAAGGATTTGGATCGAATCCATGATAACAATCAATATCAGATGCCATTGCACCAATTAATCTATCACCCCAGCCAGAAGACATATCTAAAATCTTTTTTGCATTAAAATGACTAATTAAATATTTTATTATTTTTGGTCTAAATGTATTACATTCCTTATGATTATTTTTAGCACCATACTCAAAAATCATTTGTCTTATATTTTTAATATTAATCTCGAGATTTCTTTCTTTTAAATGTGTTATAAGCTTGTCAAAATTATTATGAAACATTTCATATGGAGTTCCAACAGAGCCAAAAAATTTACAAGTATTTCTACAATGTTCATTAAAATAGTCACTAATTTCATCTATTTTACTAAATTCCCATTCATAATTTACAATAACAACATACATATTATTATATTTTAATTCATTTTCAGGCAAATTAATAAATCTTATTGAATACTGTTTATTTATTACATGTGGTTTTATATTTTTTAAATTATCAAATCTTTTTTTTAATTCTTCTTCTGTAATATAATATTTAAAATAAGGATAATCCAAATCTTCTATAATTTTATTCTTATCTCTTAATGCTTTATCATAATCAAATTTATAATTAAATTGTTTCATTTTTATACGATATATAATATATACATTATAAAATCAAATAAAAATATGATTTTATATATATAGTATATGATTACAGAAGCAACATCTCAATTAAAATATTTATTAAATTTATATTATAAATTTTTACCTAAATGGAGTTTTCCATATATACCATTTATAATTGCAGCATTTTTTCAATCATTAGCATGGATGTCTGGACCAATATTTTTAAATAATTTAGAATTAAAACGTAGAATGTTAGTACTTATAATGTTTGCAGCAGGAGAATATTTATTTATGAGTCCTGCTATGAATGCAGGAGTTGAATTATTAGGAATGGAAGAACCACATTTAGTAATAGAATATCATATTACTACATTATTTGTATTTATAATAGTAAATATATTTTTATTTAAAAAGGGTTTTAAAAGTAAATATGCAATATCATTTATTTTTGGTGCATTAGCAGTATATTTTGCAAATAGAGAATAAATTAAATTATTTGATTTATAATATTTTTTGTTTTTTCTATTAATTCTTCTAATGTACCATCATTATTAATAACATAATCAAAATTATAGTTGTCTAATGCACATTCACTTTCATGAGCAGATGTAGAATTATGTTCAAGTTTTGGTCTATTTATTCTGATTAAAACCCCTCCTCTTTTTTTTACAGATTCGTATTCATTTGGAAATCTTACATCAGTTATTAATAAATTTTGATTTGAAAGGTGTCGATTAAAAACAGTCTCAATCCATACATTTTGATGAATTTGATTTCTACCAAATGTTGTTCCAATTAAAATTAATGAATCACGTGGTGAAAAGTTTTTTCCTAATAAATTAGAATATCTTTCATCGGGTGTTTCTCTCCAAATTCTGTCTTCCTTTGAAATCCCTTCTAATTTATTGCGATCAAAACCAAATATAAGATTTGATACGTCTTTTACAGAATTTGCAAATGCATCCAAATAAAAGCCACATTTTTTAAACTCTTCAGCTATAGTACTTTTACCTGAACCAATTTTACCAGATATACCCACAATCATATTTTTACTATATTAGATATGATATTAAATAAAATAAATAAAATTCAATATTTATTTTACTGTTTATTCTGAATAAACATTTTAAGATATTTATTTATATCATTATCATTTATATTTTCTGAATTTAATTCAATATTCATTAGGAGTATAGATTTTTTCAAAATTTGAAAATTATATTTAATTAATTTATCTGATTTATATTCTTTAATAATATGATTATTAATTTCATTATCAATTTCATTAATTTCTTCAAATCTTGTTATTTTGCCAGAGGATGAATAGTTTATTTTTTTAGTATTTGTATTTGTTTCAATATATTCATAATTTAAATAATATTGTTCATTTTTATAAGTATAATCTTTTTCATGTATTATATCATTTTCTGTTTTTTTTTCATATAAAATAATATCAGTATCTTTAATCTTTTTAATACAATTAATAATAATATTATCTTTATATATTCCTGATTCGATTATAAAATTATTATTTTTTAAATATGTTCTACCATAATTACCATTTTTTTTTAAATTTAAAAAATTATATTCATATGTTTCACCATTTTTATGAGTATATGATTCATAAATTAATTTATTATTTTCAAATTTTTTATTTTTATTTTCTATTATATTTTCATTATTATATACATATTCAATTGATTCTATTTTTTCTCCATTATTATAATTTATTTTTAATATGAGATTACCATTATCATTGTATTCCATTGAAACACCATTCCGGATTCCATTAATATAATATTCATTTAATATGAGAATTCCATTTTCATTATAAACTTTATATTCTCCTTCTTTTAAAAAATTATTATGATAATATTCTTCTATTAAATCTCCTTCTTTATTATATTTTTTATAAAACCCCGTTATTTGTTTATCTTTATATATTTTTTCATAATTATGACTTATTAATGAATCGATCGAAGTATAATATTCATATCTTTCTCTATAATTAATATAATCTGTATTTAAATTATCATATAATATATATTTTCTATTTTGTGAACCATATTTTTTAAATTCTTCTTTTGTATGAAAATCATATATTTTTATAATTTTTGTACAATTACATACTCTTGTTATATTATAAACCTTATATTGTTTTGTTTCTTTATTTTTTATAGTTTCTTCTATTACAGGATCTGTAATAATAAATACTATAATTTTATTATCGAAATAAATATATCTTTCCATTATATTATATAGGTTAATTTAGTGTTATATAACTTTTTATTTTTATATAGTAAAAAAATGAAATAATAATAATATAATATCATAATATCATAATAACATAATATCATAATAACATAATAAATTATACTAAATCATAGGAATGCGATTTCTTACACCATCTAATCCTATTTATACTACTTATATTTCTGATAAAATAGAATTTTCAAATGATCTAAATTATATGTCTGTAAAAGCAAAACAAAATATAAAGAAAGGCGAAGTCATTTTAAAGGAATACCCTAAAATAAATTTATTTGGCGAGGAAGAAATAGATAAAGCTTTACAGATTATAAGGATATATATAGATAAAAAAGAATCAGAATTATATCCACGTAATTACTCCTATACAAAAACAAAATTGATTAAAAATGTTCATAAAATTATTAAATCTAATAGTAAAATGAATAAATACTTTCGAAATATTTCAAATGATGAAATTGAATATTATTATGCAAAATATATATTTAACACATTTGAAGGAAATAGATATGGTCCTTTAACTCTTCCAATTACTGCAAAAATAAATCATTCATGTACTCCAAATGTAGAATTTAAATTTAATGAGAAGACTGGTCAAATGATAACTTTTGCAATAATTGATATTAAAAGGGGTGAAGAAATATTTGATTCATATCTAATGAATAAATCTATAAGATTACATAAGGAATATTTATATGAACATTATGGGTTTAGATGTGATTGTGTTTAAGATGATTTAGATGATTTAGATGATTTAGATGATTTAGATAATTAAATTCTTATTTTTTTCTAAATAAATAATATGAAATCAAGCACTATTATAATTATTATGTTTACAATAATAACATTATATCTAATATATTTATTTAATACTGATCTAATTAATAATTTATTTAATGAATTTATAATAGATTTAAAATTTTTTATAAAGTTTGTTAAAAGAGAATTAGGTATAGGTGTTGAATTTGATAGTGAAAAAGAAATGAATAAACAGAAAAATTATGAAGCATATAATAAATTATATAATATGAATTATTTTAATAACACGATGTATTATGATTCTGATTTAGAAAATATGTTAAAAACAGAAGCATTTGTTATGGCTGAACCAGAAGAATTTGAAATATATATATATGATGAAAAAATTAAACTTTATAAAACAGATATACTTTATAAAATAGAAAATAAATATTATGATAAAGAAGAACAATTAGTATTATTTTTTAATGAATTTGAAAATGAACCATATGAAAAGCTAATAAAATTTCCTCAAAAAAATATAATAAATAAATATGTATATATTAAAACACCAATTGTAACACATAGAAAATTAGATAGAGGAAATTATATTATGGTATATTATGAAAATGATGAAAATGGAAGTAGAATAGCTCCACCATTTTTGCCGGAGAAATATATATATTATAAATACTAATAGAAATAGTATCCTTTTCCTTATTGAAATAAAAAAATTGACCTCTCTTTATTCGGATTCTTTCTTTTATTCCTATATGGAATAAAAAAATTGAAACCTTTATTATCCTAATAATATATCCATTATATACATTATAAATACATAGAATGACTCAATCTACATTCAATCCCAATTCAGCAATGAATACGATGATGATGTCTAATCACATCATGAATCATTTTAATGGAATGTCAAATTCAAATAATACATTTTATGAGAATATTACTGATACCAAATTTGCCTCACAGACATTTTTGATGTTTATTCAAATCTTTGCTGTTTCTCTCTTTAGTGCATTTTCATCTCAACTATCAGATGGAATGTCATATTTCAGAAATATTATTGATAGATTTATCAGAAGATTTATTTTTGGATATCTAATCAACCCCATTTCAAATATTTATAGCAAAGTTTATAAATTTATTAGAGGTATCAAACCAAAGTATCGAATTGAGTTTGTTGTGAGTTTAATTACATCTGAATCGAAAAAGAATGGTGAGTTGTTTGAAATAATCCAATGGTTTATTTCGAGTCAATTTTGTGAAAAGAAAAAGAAACCAGATAATCTTAATAATTCAAAGGAGATTTATTATCCTCTTAATTCATACAATAGTTTGTATAATTATGTTGATTCTGATGCGAAGATTCCATTCAATATTACTCCTCTTCTTAATGAGGATTTTATTATTCTTTTCGAAAACCATGAAATCACATGTATTAGAGAAAAAAATCAGATTGAATTGAATGGAGACCTAGAAAGCCAGAAGAGAGATAATATTTCGTATTATTTAGAGACATATGATGAGAATGAAAATTCTGATATTCTTGAAAGATTTTGTAATTTTGCAGTAAAATCATATAATACAGATCGTAAAGAATGGAAACAAAAGATTTTCACAAATAATGGAGATATTTGGGATGAACCACAAGAAATTTTTTCACCTGACAATGTTGATTCTATTATTCTGAGAGAAGGTGTTAAAGAAGATTTTGTAACATCACTTGATTTCTTTTTTAAAAAGAAAGATTTCTACAAAAAGCATGGACAGAGACATAAGTATGTCACACTTCTTCTTGGACCACCTGGCACCGGAAAAACAACTCTTGTTACTGCTTATGCAAATCAAAATAGACGCCATATTTATTCTCTTAATATGAAAAAGTCTTTTGAAGGAGATTTAAAGAATTTGATTGATGAGATGGATACAAAGGAAGGTGATCTTTTGATTGATGATTTCGATCACTATTTTAGTAATCTTGGAAAAGAACCAACGGAAACAGAAGAAAAAAATTCTACTGATTCTGATGAAGACGACAACGATAGCAGACATAGAAAAAATTCTAAAAAAGTAAAGAAAGAAGAAAAAAGAAAGATGATTTCGTATCATGAACTATTAACTGTGCTTGATGGAACAGGTTCTAAGGAAGGACTAAATATTTATATTTGTGTGAATGATCCATCAAAGATTTTTAAGAGTATGAATATTGAGGATCTTGCATTGGTGAGAGAGAGAAGAGTTAATAAGATTATTAAATTTGACTATTGTGACCATAAGATGATTAAGGGAATTTATCAAAATATCTTTAATTCAGAACCCAATATGGATTTGATTAATATGATTAAGGAGGATTATTTTGCACCCTGTGTAATTTCTCAACAGTTTATCTCATTCTTAGAGACAAATGGTGGAAATATTGAAGGAAAACAAAAAGAGATAGATAAAATTCTTCTTGATCTTGCAAATGATAATATCAAAACTAATCAAGAAAAGATTATGGAATATATTGATACATTAAAGAAATATAATAAACAATAATAAATTATATTGATTTAGTATAAACACATACCGCATCATAATATTTATAAAAATTAAATTTTTTTTTAAATTCAGTTAAATCAATAATAAAATTTTTTATTTTATAATCAATTAATATTGATGAAATTTTTAATAATGTTTTTCTACATATATTAGTTTTATTTTGTAATTCATTTATAGATTTAAATTTATTTAAAAATATACACATTTCACAATCACAATGATTATTTTTAGTTATAATAGTCCGATCATTTAATATAATTTTTGTTAATACAAAATAATAATTTTCTGTTGGTTTATAACATTCAAATTCTAATATTCCCCCATTTAATTCAGATTTAAAATTAATATGTATTTTTTTTAATAATTTATCAGATAGATTTATATATTTATCTATAATATATGAAGAATGTGTTTTTATATATATAAGTGATTTAGTTAATATATATTCAGATTTTTTATTAGGACTAATAAATTCATAATTATTTTGATTATTATAAATATAATCATATGGATAAGAACATAGTAAAGGACTTATAATTATTTGGATATTACCTGTTTCTTTTTTTTTATCATTATTATAAAAATCTGGCATTATTAATTGAAAATTTTCATTTAATTCGTCAATTAAAATTTGTTCATTAAATAATTCATTTGAATATATATTATATGCATCTAAAATAATTGGCGATTTAATATTATAAATTTTAATTTTTATAGCTGCGACAACATATATAAAATCCATTGATTCAATTATATTTTTAAATTTAATTGTAAGTTCATTTCCATTTTTATTTTGAATAATATTTTTCAACATAAAATTTTCTTCATTAATTTTTAATGATACAATTTTATTTTTTTCAATATAAATTTTAATATTTGTTAAATTTGAATTTAAATTAAAATTATCAAGATTATATATATCTACTATTTTTTTATCCATATATTTATTAATTAATATATCTTTATAATTGAATAAATAAAGAATTCATTTTTTAATTATTGAAAATAAAAAAATCTGTTAATCTCACATGAAAATTTTAATTGTAATTTTTCTTCAAAAATATTTTTTTCAATTTGATAATTAAGAATTTTTAATTCTCTTAATTTATTATTAATTTTATTACAATGACACCAACACATTTTTGTTTTATTGAAAAATTCGCTATCTGTCTTTACATAATTAATCAATTGGTAATCAATACAATCACATTTTGTATTTTGTATCGTTGTAATAATTTCTCCACTATAAATTATTTTACTAATAACAAAATAATAATAAGAATTGCATATTTTATAACATTCTAATTGTAACGTTCCTTCTTTATTATAATCTGTAAAAGGTAATTCTATTAATTTTATATACTTATTTTTAATACCTTTTAAATTATTAAAACAATCAGAATAAATTCTAAAATACATTGTTCCTCTTCCAAAAGTATAATAATTATCAACTCTATTTATGATTTCATTATTAAAACGCGAATCATATACTATATTTGTTATAGATATACTCATATTAAATAATTTGTTATTTAATGATTTAAATTTTAAATATGAAGGAAGTATCTCATATATATTTATTTGAATATAACCATTTAAACTATTTTTATTAAATTCAAATGTACATTTATCTTGAATATGATCAATAATTACTTGTCCATTATAAACACTATTATCTAATGTAAAATTTGAAATATATCTTATACGATTATTGATGTTATGGTTGATTTTTATTCCGATTAAAGACAAATCAAATCCATAATCTTCAATTATATCAATCAAACGTAGATAAATTCTATGACCTTCCATTTGTCGACTTAATGGAATTTTTTTCCTATTATGTGTTTCTCCATCAATTTCAAGATTTGTTATTTGATCATTTTGAAATAACATTCTTATAGTAAAATAATTACAATCTGTCTTGAGATAATCAAGATTATAAATATCAACGATTTTTTCATTCATCTTAAATGTTTATTATTACTTTTCAATATGAATTGCTTTTAGATTTATTTTTTCAATTTTTTATTTCCTTATAAAGGAAGAATCCGACTCTAAAGAGAGGTCAATTCATTATATAAGGAAAAAATTTGATTTTTAAATATTTAATATATTTAACAATTATTTAAATACATTATAAGTAGAATGAGATTTAATATTATAGTTTGTGTAGATTCAGAAGGTGGTATTTCAAAAGAAGGAAAAATTCCATGGAAGATTCAAGAAGATTATAACTTTTTTAGAGATATTATCACATATTCTGAAACAAAAAGACCAAATGTTATAATTATGGGAAGAAATACCTTTGAAGATATGAATTTAGTAAAGGGACATATTAATATAATTATATCAACAACACTTGAAACAATTAAAACTGATGAAAAAGTATATATTTTTAAAAATGAAGAAGAAGCAATCAATAAAATTGATACACTTGAATATAATAAGATATTTGTATGTGGTGGTAAAAGATTATATGATACATTTTTAAATAAAGGGAATCATAATTTATATTTAACAGTTATAGATAAAAATTATAATTGTGATAATAAATTAAATTACGAAATAGATTCAATTGATCTTCAATATTATAATTTTAATACATTTAATTGTAATGATATTAAGAATAACGAAACCGTGTCTATAACTATATATACACCAAAATATAATCAGTTAAAATCTGATGAAAATCTAGATGAAAAAGCCTATTTAAATTTAATGAACTCTATTATTACTACTGGAAAATATGCTCCTTGTAGAAATGGTCATACTTATTCTAAATTTGGAAATATGCTTCGATTTGAATTAAATAGATTTCCATTACTTACAACAAAAAAAATGTTTTTTAAAGGTGTATTTGAAGAACTTATGTATTTTCTAAAGGGAGATACAAATTCAAAACATCTGTCTGATATAGGTGTAAAGATTTGGGAAAAGAACACTACAAAAGAATTTATAGAAAAATGTAATCTACCATATGAAGAATATGATATGGGTCCAATGTATGGATTTCAATGGAGACACTTTAATGCACATTACGAAGGCTTTAAGGGTTCTTATCAGAATAAGGGCTTTGATCAGCTTCATTATGTCTTAAGTGAATTAAAACAAAATCCAAATTCAAGACGTATTCTTATGACCACATATAATCCAGCCCAGGCAAAAGAAGGAGTATTGTTTCCCTGTCATGGTATTTCAATTCAATTTAATACAGAACCTATTGATGGGAATCATTATAAGCTTAATATTTCACAAAATCAAAGATCATGTGATTATTTTTTAGGTGTACCATTTAATATAGCTTCATACGCATTACTAAATTATATGGTTTGTCATGTATTAAATAATGATCCAGAATGTAAATATAAATATGAACCTGGAGAACTTATAATGTTTTTAGGTGATTATCATATATATAAGGAGCATAAAGTGCAGGCAATAAGACAGATTATGAGAACACCAAATAAATTTCCTACATTAAAATTTAATCGTAATGTTACAAATATTACCGATTTTTCGATTGAGGATATAGAAATATGTGAATATGACTCGCATCCAGGAATTCTGGCTGAGATGATAGCATAAGATTAAATTAAATTTAATTATATAATTGTATCCATTGGATTTTGCTGAATAAATTTATTTAAAAATTTTACATGAGAATTAAATCTAACAACCTTATTTAATGGAGTATATTTACTTTTAGAAAATTTATTACTTTTTATTGTTGCAATTTGTATGATATCATTAAGTGTCTTTACAGATTTCATATCTTTATAATACATCATATATATTATATGTTAATATGTATTTATTTTCATTTTTTTATATTTCTCTTTAATCGTATTATTCCTTATAAAATGAAATAAAAAAATTGAACTCCTTTAAAA
>JACCED011429774.1_pt1 | contig 12098 bp, 16 predicted proteins | sample 7455021 | NCBI WGS metagenome assembly JACCED01 (sample SAMN15323456, study PRJNA562643) | freshwater metagenome | isolation source: river surface water | place: USA:Blue River Watershed | collected 2017-08-19
GGATCGACAAATCATCCCACTATCATCTATTAAGACTGAATCAACGAGATCCAGCTTCTACTCCAACAGTTATTAAATCTTATTCTTTTTTTAAAAGACAAAAAGAATTTTCAAATGAATTTGTGACTTGTGCACCAAAGACAACACTCGTAGATGTTGATTCACTTGTGCTCAATCCAAAATCACTTCCTTTCTCGAAATTTGGAAATCTCACTCTCAAATGGAAATAGATCAGAAGAAAACTCACTCTCTTCCTTTGGGATACATCCTTTGGTTTTTTGGATTTACTGGCTCCCATAGGTTTTACTATGGGAAAACATGGACTGGTATTCTCTATTTTTTTACCTTCGGTCTTTTAGGTATAGGCTGGCTCTTTGATTTCTTTTGTATCCCAGGAATGGAGAAAGAAGCGAGAACAACATATAAGGATGGAACTTATAGCTACAACGTTTCTTGGGTTCTTCTTACTTTTTTTGGAATTTTAGGAATTCATCGAATGTATCTAGGGAAGTGGATCACGGGTATTATTTGGTTTTTGACCGGTGGTTTTTTTCTTTTGGGTTATCTTTATGATTTTTTGAATCTCAATGAAATAGTCTCAGAACGAAATATCCTTAATTAAAAAGAGGCCCGAAGGCCTCTTATTAGTGTCCACTTTTTAATTTTCTTCTATTACTTATGACTGACGCAATAACAGATGTCGTTAGCACAAGAAAAATGACCGACATCGTTACTGGAACCGGCATATGGTACCAGTGCATGATGAGCATCTTCACTCCAATAAACATCAGAATAATAGCGAGTCCATACTTTAGATAATGAAACATATCTGCAAATCCCTTAAGAGCAAAATAGAGGGATCGAAGGCCCAAGATAGCAAAAACGTTAGACGTAAACACAAGGAAAGGATCGTTCGTTATTCCTATAATGGCCGGAATAGAATCAATCGCAAAAACGAGATCTGAGAATTCAACAAAAATCAGTGTAATAAAAAGTGGTGTAATCATCCATACGCCGTTGGCCTTCACAAAAAACTTATCGTCATGAAAATGAGGCGTCGTTGGAAAAATCTTCTTCGTCCAAGTAATCACCCAGCTCTTCTCTAAATCGTGTTCTTCACTTTGAGGTCTAAGCATCTTGATACCTGAAAAGACAAGGAAGGCCCCGAAAATATAAATGACCCAAGTAAATTTTTGGAGAATGGCAATACCCGCCCAAATGAAAAACGCCCGCATAACAAGAGCACCGAGAATGCCATAGAATAAAACTTTATGCTGATACTGATTTGGTATCTTAAAGAAACTAAAGATGAGCAAGAAGACAAATAGGTTATCAACGGAAAGAGATTTTTCGATTACATAGCCAGTCAGGAATAACATAAAGTCATCCTGTCCTCTCCAGTAAAGAATGATCACATTAAACGCCATCGCAAGGGCAATCCAAACGGCGGACCAAATGATGGATTCTTTAAATCCAACAGAGTGAGATTTTTTATGAAAAACACCTAGATCTAAAAGAAGAACCGCTAAAATAAAAATGACAAAACCGATCCAGACGCCCAATGAAGTTTCATGATGCATATTGTTTTCCTCAATACTTTGTTTCTGATATTCTATTACCCAATCGTGAATCTTGTCATGGAAATAGGTATATATGTTTTTCCAAATAGAACCATCGGAAATATAAATGAAAGGTCGCCTAATTACAGCTCTTGAAGCCGTTAGATCTTTGCCGGAAATAACTCTTGGAAAAATCGTTGATCAGGTAGAGGGGGAGGCCCTTTTGATCCTGTGCCTTATTTCAATTCTTCCTTTCATGCAGCCAATTCCCATTCCTGGTCTTTCAAGTCTTTTGGGACTTATTATTTTGCTCCAAGGTTTGGGCCTCATGATCTGGCAGAAACCCATTCTGACACCCAAAATGAAAAATGTCGTTATTGGCCATGAGCGTTTTGAAACTATTTACTTAGCCGCTGTAAAATTTACGTCATTGACCTCAAAACTTTCCATGTTTAAACATCCAGTCACAAAATCTCGGCTATCTCATGTCATCTGTGGTCTAGCGATTGTCATCTCGTCAGCTTTTTTATCCCTACCTCTTCCTATACCTCTTTCTAATTTTATTCCAGCCTTAAGTATTTTTCTTATTTGTGTCGGTCTATTAGAAGAGGATCTCTTGCTGATTCTCATGGGAAACGGCATTACCCTGACCATTATCTGGATGATCTTATTTTCCTATCACATCATTAAAGAACAATTTCAAAATTGGATCTAGCGAATATCGTCTAAAGAACACCCAGTATTTCCGGTAAGGGAAATAGACTCAGGTTTAATTTCAACTTTTTTCTGTGCTTTTTTATCACAGTCTTCTTTTTCTTCTTTTATTTTTTTCAATTTATCATTCACCATCTTATCGTTTTTCACCACTTCCTCAATTTTAGAAACGGGAAGTATTTTTTGTTGGGCCTTAGGGCCAGCAAAACAAGCAAACGAAATAAGAGTCAAAAAAAGAAAGAGTTTCATTATTACTCCTGGCTATAGTTAAACATTTTGATTTTCATGAAATACTTATACCAAGTTCTTGGGATTGCTCCCAAAATTCTCACTAAACTTGAAAAGAAGAATGGAAAAGCATAGACCATTTTTCTTTTTTCTATCGCCCGAGAGATTAATTCAGCCGCTCGAGGAGCCTTCACTAAAAAAGGCATCGAGTGATTATTTCTTGCCGTAAGAGGCGTTTCAACAAACCCCGGACAAATCGCCGTCACATGAATATTAAATTGCTTGAGATCAAGGTGAAGAGATTCACAAAACTTCAATACAGCTGCTTTGGTTGCACTGTAAGCCGATACCCCCGGAAGACCTAGATAGCCAGCAATCGATGAAATGGCGACGATCTGGCCACTCCCTTTAGGGATCATGACATCGAGGGCGGCTTCAAAGGCATACATCACTCCCAAAAGATTAATGTGAACCATATGATAACTTTGCTCAAAATCTGGAACTTTCGTTTTAAATTTATACCCAATCCCAGCATTCGCAATAAGTAAATCGAGCCCATCGTTTTTTGAAAAACTCTTGATTGCATTTTTAAGTTCCTCTCGATGAGAAACATCTGCATGGAAGAAACTGACATTCTTAAACTGGGGCCTAAAGTTTTCTGTAAACTTTTTCTCGTCACGCCCACAAACTCCCACTCTCCAGCCCTTTAAGGCATAGAGCTTTGCTAGCTCCATCCCAATGCCGGTCGTCCCACCAGTTATGAATACAGACTTCATCCAACTTCCCTTTTTAATGATCCCGAGATTCTACCATAGGAGAAGGAGGTCCCGCCATTTAATGGCGCATGGTGCAATGCTTATTTTTTGGATTAATTCTTGACGGGAAACAAGCACCTCTTTATATTTGATGAACTTGCACTCCGGGGGAGTAGTTAAGTTGGTTATAACGTCTGCCTGTCACGCAGAAGGCCGCGGGTTCGAGTCCCGTCTCTCCCGCCACTTTTTTTCAAATAATTTCATTAAACATTTTAATTATTAAGTTAGCGTTAAGGTTCGACTTACGCTTTTTAATCTGAGTTATCTAGGGTACTAATTTGCTGCTTAATTTTTTAAGGAGCAGATGATGAAATTCTTATTGCTGGTTCTACTCGTTCTCTCTTCAACCTTGGCCGTGGCCCAAGATAAACCATCTCCTTGGGGGATGAACTACTTCTCATTTTGGGAAGGCCACTCTTTAGATGACGGAAAGACGGCGAAAAACGAAAAGGGCGGAAGACTTGATGATGGACTTCAACTCTTTAACCTCATTTCTACAACCTATAAACTAAACGACAGAATCGGTCTTGATCTTCAAACAAGAATTGAGCACATCCCGATGACCTACCGTGGAGACACCAAAGGTGGTAAGGACACTGAGCCATCTTGGCGCTTTCAGGGTCTAAGAATTGGAATCTCAGGAAAGCTTGCGGCCGGAGAAAAATGGAGTCTTAGAGGGGCGTTTAATACAGATGTGCCAGAGCTCAATGGGCGTGATGCAAGTTACAGAAAAACAATTCTTAATCCGGGACTATTTTCAGGTTTAAATTACCAAATTGATGATCGCTGGTCTGTTTACGCGATTCTTTCTCCAAGAATTTTCTTCTACTCGGATGATGATGCAGTAGAGCCTGAATGGGCAGAAGCGAGAAGAGATCCGGGTGAAAAACCGCGCGCCATTTTAGCTGCTTCTCCGTCGATCAATTACGCTATTAACGATAAAACTGGCATGAGAGCAGGACTTGATCTCTCTTTCAGACAATTTATTGAGTCAGACCCAACGTTTTTAAAGCGCTGGCCAACTTCAGCGTCAGTGGGTCCGACATTTATCATAAATAAGCATTTAAATATTTGGACGTACGTTCAGACTTGGCCATTTGATGGTAAGAAGATGCACATTGAAACAACTTCCTGGGGTGCATGGATCAACGGAATCATTTTCTAATTCACAGTATTTGGGCCAGTGTTAAACTGGCCCAGTTTTTCTAGTACTGCTTATCAAAAGTTCCCTGAAATTTTTCGTGTGTTGCTTCTTTTTCATGGCCCACAGAAGCTGGATCTCGCTTCTCCATGTGAGTCGAGCAGCTGACACCTAAAAGAACCGTCATCGCTAATAAGATAAAGTTGATTTTCATTCCATACCTCCATGGTAATGACCTTTTCGGAGTAATGGGGATTGACCTTAGTAAAAAAAAAGACCATCTCCTCAATGAGGATCACGCTTTGCACCTCTTAAGTCGACATAAATTATCTATAGTTGTGTAAGCAAGTCGCCTATGGAGCGACGGAAGACATTAGAATTTGATTGAAGTCATCTTTTTCAAGATATTGAGTGACCTCTTGGGACTTAAAGGAAACTTTTTGACTGCAGTACTTAGATGATTTTCCAAAGATAATCTTCTGACTTAAACACTCATTAAAAAAAGTAAAAAATCTTCCGTGAATTTTATTTTCATGATGTTTGTTCCCAAAAACAAAAAAACCAGCACTCGAAACACTCCCAAATTCAGCCTTGCTAAGAATGGGAGTTAAAAGATTCATGTTTGGATCATATTTAAAGATTTGAACGACATATTTTGAATTTTCATCGATCACATTATTTAATTGGCAGGCGGGTTGATCTTTTGGACAGCAATGAACAGCATAAGTTCCATTAAGTTCCGTTATAAAAGGCCATAGATTATTTTTAATGAGTTTTTCATATGAAACTCGATTAAAGGAAAGGGCCTTCTCTAAGGGAACACAGGCAGAAACATAGCTGAGATCATAGCCTTCAACTCGAGTTTTAATGATAAAACTCGTTAACAAATTTTTATTTTCTAAAGATTCATTCATTTTCTTAAGAATATTATTGTCAGGGTTCAGTTGATAAAATGCACTCGAGTCAAAATTATTCAAGCTAAGTTTATTTAAATGAGTATTTAAAAAATGGAGTCCGTTTTTTTGATAAGTATCTTGCTTCAAAATGCGCTTTGAAAGAGCCTGAGACTGATTTCTAGAAGAGTACATCTCAAAACATCCAACAAACGTTCCAAAAAGAATCCCTACCAACGTGAACATTCGCAAGAAAGAAGGCTGGTTATTTTTGGGTCTCTTATCCATAGAAGAGATTATCTATCAAAAAGTCAGCGTTTTTGGTGAATTCGGTAGAGAAATTTCCTCGCTAAAATTGCCTCTCAAAAAAAGATATAAAATACATAAACTTAGTAAGACAATTAGGGCACCGAGCCAGAGTGAAGATTGACTTTTTTTTGCATTTAATTGCCACTTATTATTGGCAGATTCTGGATGATCTTCCCTACTCTTACTGATAGGTTGAACAGTTGAATTCGTATCAACCCCTTCCAAAGGAAGGATCTCTAACCCATGAATAGGCCCAATCATTAAATTAAAAAATGGCAAATATTTAACTGGTTTGGCAGGGTCAATTCTTATTCCATCAAAAAGGACACCATTGGTACTATTAAGATCAGTAATGTAAATGTCTCCCTCTGACGTTATTTCAAACCGACAGTGCTCTCGAGAAAGTCCTTCACTTTTCACACAGAGATCATTTTGACTTGATCGACCCAAAGTAAATGAAGACTTTGAAATGATTCGCTCATCCGTCGTCCCATCACTCATTTTTAAAATGACTTTCATTATCATACTAGAACCCACTCATGACATTTAATCATTAGTTTTTCTTTTTTGGGAAGATTTTTAGATTATAATTGAATCCATCATTGATGTTAATAAATGAGGGATTTATGAAGCTTTTTATTATTTCTGTCTTGTTGGTGTTTCATTCGAATTCTTTTGCATTAACGCCCGAGGAGCAAGAGAGATTAATTCAAGAAAACAAATTTCTAAGAGAACAGGCACTAAAGAGTAAATCAGAAGTCGACGATGCCCAGTCAAAAAAAATGATGGAAGTTCTTCAGAAGGGAAAAAAGCACCAAGAAGAGCAGCTAGAATTTATGAATGAATTAGATAATGAGGAGTGAAATCTTGGGGGCCCCTAAACGCATCCTAAGCTCCTGAAATCTCGACAGTAAAAAATTTATATAGAGCTCCGAAACAAGTGACAAACTTGGAATAAATTCGTAAATACACCCTCACACTCAGGAGTATTTACGATGAAGATTGCTTTCTTAATCTCGATTCTTAGTTTTTCCGTTTTTTCCAAAGAATTAAAACTTAATGATTATGACTGGCACCTGACTGATATTCTTTCCAAGGGACTTACTCGAAGTTCCCTATTTTCAAAAATGGATAGAAAGTTCATTAATCCTTCTGAATCCATTTGCTCTAACAGGTCCCTCATGTGGGCCAATGATTTTCAAAGACTCTATGGAATTAACTCTGCAAAAATCTTTTTATTTTATACGAAGCCTAAAAAAGAACGCCTCATTACTTGGTGGTATCACGTGGCCCCAGTCATTAATGAAAATGGGATACCATGGGTTGTTGATGCTGGATTTGCTGGCTTTATTGATGCGCCCATTTCCATTCAAACTTGGCTTTCTACTTTCTCACTGGCAAACAACTGCAAAGAGATCAACAGTTCAGAAACAGACCTCATAGAATTGATTTATACGGAGAGAGTGTTTCCGAAGCAAACAAGATATGGAACTAACGAATGCTACTATAAAATCGTTCCACACACTCTTTGGACTCCTGGAATTGTTGCACAAGATTTACTGGGTAAAGATCATAATGGAAGACCTGTCAGAATCGATTCCACAGAAATTAATCCAGAAGAGCTCTATCAAGCATGTATTGAGGCAACAACGACTAAAATTGAATATGCCCTAGGGGTTAATCGTAAAAAGTGTAAGGAATATGCGGGAATTCAAGAGGAAAATGATTAGTTCTTTAAAAATGATATCAAGAGTTCCCAGGATTTCTTAGCATCTTCAGCATTGTAACTTCCCCTTTCGTCACAAAAATATCCGTGACCGCTAGAGGGGAAGGTTTTTATTTCAAATTTTACTTTCGATTCTTTAAGTTTTTGTTTGATGTATTCCCGCTCTTCGAGGGGAATACTTGAATCTTGTTCTCCATAGAAAAAAAGGCACTGAGACTTGATTTCCTTCAGAGAATTTATAAACGGATGAAGTCCAATCCCTTCACGCAAGTGAACCATTCCTGCTCCATAAAAAGAGATCATCTTATTGACGTTAAGTTTTGCCGCACACAAAGTGGACGCAAATCCTCCCACACAAAAGCCGAGAGTATTCACTTTTCGAGTATCTACCCCCATCTCTCTTTCAAGAAAATTTATGGTCTCTCGAACATCGGATAAGATTGAATCGTTCGTTAATTTTGTAAGAAGAGACATGACTTTATCTCTATCAGAATAGGACACTTCCAGATGCTTACCCTCTCGATGAAAAAGCTCTGGGGCCGCAGCTATAAATCCCTCATGAGCTAATCGATCACACACGTCCCTGATGTGATGATTCACACCAAAAGCCTCTTGAAGAACAATCATGACGGGTAAATCTGTATTGTCATGAGGCCTTGAGACATAAATATCCATGGACCCCTGCTTAGACTCACAGGTTACATATTTTCCCTTCAAGAGAACTCCTTGATAAACAAAAAAGAAATCTATCGTGATTAAGAATGATTCGGAAATTTAATTTAAATGAAATGATGAGACAAAAAATGGGGTGTCACAAAAGGACACCCCATTAAAAAAATTATGCTGCTTTTTTATTTTGTTGATCACGGAATGCATTAATATCGACGACATTTGTCGACTGACCTTTCGAGGCCATTAGCTTTGCGTGATTCTGTGCCTTGATTTCCTTTTTTGTTAACTTTTTCTTTTGTCCATTTGCATTGCCTTTATGACTCATACGTACCTCCAATAAGACACTTCTCATAATGAGAGCTTAATCTTAGTATCGGCACTTAGAAGGAAAAACTTGAGCCCAAAGGTCGGACTATTATCGTGTTAAATATTTAATTTCAATCGGTTATAGATTCTAAAAAGTGACCTCTTGGTACTGGCAATCCTTCCAGTTTCTCCAAGCGGCATCATTCTTTCTTTGGTCATAAAAACGATTCATCCCCGGAAGAGAGAGCCAAATCTTTGGTGTTTTATGAAGTTCTATGATCATCCTTTTGGATGCTCCGGAGAATTGTTCATAAATTTTTCGATCTGAATTCCATTTGGATGTTCCTGGATCCACGGAATGAGTGTCTCCAATACCCGGAATTTCAGGGGAAAAATTCCAGTCTTTATTTTTAGAAAGATGTTCGAAATTCACCACATGAAATTCTCCCCAATTTCTCCCTTTCACCTCTTGAAGGACATTCTGGTAAAGACTCTTCAGTTGTTGAATTTCCTCTTTTGATAATTCATCAAGAAGATTGAAGAGTGCATACTCATTCACCTTCCACTCTTCCATAACGATATCCATTAATCTTCTATAAACCGGTAGAGCAGTTGAAGCATCGCTTGAACTAAAATCCCAGTTATTAAAAACCGATGGCGAAAGATACTTTTGAAACTTAGGGACAAAAAAACGAGCATCTACAATTTGTCGATCACATTGAATTTTTTTATAGCTCTCGACATCTTGCTTCTCTTTTAAAAGTTCATCGATCCTAAATCCTCTGAAAGAATAAGAGTATCCTCTGCCTCCATAAAATTGAGCATCTTTTGGCCAGTGCCTGTTGTTAGCGGTGTAAATATATTCTCTTTTTGGTTTTAAAACTTGTGGATGCTCCGATGAATCAAGAAAAGATTCTTTTTTAAATTCTTCGTAACTCATGGTTGGAATACCAAGAGGAATTTTCTCCGTATGCTTATAGGTTTTCCCCACTAACCGATAACCAATATCTCCTTTGGTATCAGCGAAAACATAATTCCAAGATGGCACTCCCACCTTAGAAAGATGCTGATCCATTTCAGCGACATCTTTAGAAGAGTAGATCTCAAAAAGGGAGGCGATGTCAGAGGGCCCCATGCTAAAGCCAGACCATTTTAAAATAAGTTTATGCTCTGATTTTGTTTCAAGAGGAAGAATTCGTTCACCACTTTTTAATTTTTCAAATGATTTAAAAAAGAAAGGTAATTTAAAAATCCACCACTTCACGTACACTGTGGGTCTGATGGTTTCAACTTCTTCGTCTTTTATATCTTTTACAAAAACTGAATCGGCTGAATTTAAATAGGAGTTTGTTAGACCCCAAGCCACTTTCCCATTAGTCCCACTCGCCACAATAGGAACACCTGGAACACTTCCACCGATGACTTTCATGTTTGGTGATTTTAGGGAAATCCAATACCAAAACATAGGTGTTTTTAAATCCAAATGAGGATCATTCGCCAAAATGGCCACACCTGAAGTTGATTTTTTTGCACTTACGGCCCAGTTATTTGATCCTGATTCCACACCAAATGTTGAAGGAAAATCACTCCAAAGTTTTAATGTCTTCTGAACATAAGAAGTGGTCTTTAAAACCTCTTCTCGCTTTCTATACTCTCCATCCTTTAAAATCGTGTTGAGCCATGGAACATGATCTTCTTCAAATAATCGAGCAGTCTTTTCGCCCCATTTTTCTTTGTAGAGTTCCTCTTCATAATCACGAAAAAAAGTTTTTCTGGTTTGATCAAATGACTGAAGATAGATCACAAGGAGTGAATCCTGTGGATTCCACTTTTCAGGTTCGTATTTTAAATCTAAAAATTCTTTTGATTTTTTTCCAGTTTCAAAACCTTTGTTCACTCCATTCGCATAGTATTCCAGGATTCTTTTTTTATTCTCAGGAAAACGCGACCACATTTTTGAAACTTCACTCGGAAGATCAAGTAGTCTCATCATGAGATCAGACTTAAGCTGACTAAATCCTAATACCTCTGCATTTCTTCCCTGAGCGGCCCTTCTAAAATAATCAAGTTCCCATGCCCGATCTTTACCGTGGTGCAAACCAAAACAATAATAAAATTCTTCCTCGGATTGAGTCGTTACATGAGGAATATTTAGTTCATCGTAAGTTGTATGACACGGAAATTCCGATTGGGACCAAAGACTGGCCGTAAACATGAGGGCGAAAAAATAAATCATAATTGATCCTAACGACTTTTTAGTTTCTGAATGAAATGTTGTTTCATTTGAGTATTGATGTAATCATAGCCACTTAAAAGCTCTTTTTCGATGGATTGAATGTCCTCTACACTTAGTGTTTGAAAACTTCCTCTTTGAGTCCAACCATGATTCCACTTTTTCTTCGAATATTTAATTGGCGAGTAAGATCCAATTCGAACGGCGTAATACATAATTTTTGATTGGTGAATGGCACCAGTTGCTTCAATGCACGATTTTAATTCTAAATCAGCATCATATCTATTTTGCTTATTTCCTCCGGCCCAAAAATACATGTCGTGGACAAGGCAACAATGTTTCCATTGATCAGGTTTCTCCTTAGTGCCCTCAGGATAATTGGTACAATAATCTGTTTCAAAGGGAGCGAGCTGAGAAGTTTGCGCCAAAGTGAACTGAACAAAAAATAGAAGAGGAAGAATGATAAAATTCATCGAACCAGTCTAGCACGGCATCTTTGGAGTCTTAAATGGATTTTTTTCTGAGCCCAAAACCAGCCTGTTCCCGTCAGTTATTGGAATCTTTCTCCCCTTCTTTTCTTCTTTTTCGTATTGAGTGAGACTACCTCTATGAACAGGCAGAGGAGACGCATTTGAGAACATTTAATCAATGGATGGATGAATATGGAGTAAGCCACAGGAACCCAACCAACCAGAAAATTCATAAAATTTGCGTTCCACTTATTATGTTCACTGTGATTGGTTTTTTTTGGGCGATTCCTAGGCCCCAATTTTTTGATTCTATCTCTTATTTAAACTGGGCAACACTTTTCGTATCAGGTTGTTTGATTTTTTATTTTACCCTAAGTTTTAAGATGTTCATTGGCATGCTGATACAAACAGTTGTCATGTCCTATATCTGTCACCTGATTTCAGAAACTGGTTATCTTATCCCATTCTGTGTGAGCGTTTTTATCATTTCATGGATTGGACAATTTTGGGGCCATAAGATTGAGGGGAAAAAACCATCTTTTTTACAAGACTTAGTTTTTCTTCTCATTGGACCACTATGGGTGACACGCTTTTTATATAAAAAACTAGGGATTGAAGTTTAGATATTTTTATCTTAATTCTTCCAAAGCTTTTTTTATTCTTCGAACGGCCTCTCTGATATTTTCCTCTGAAGTGGCATAACTTAAACGAATGTAATGAGGGGCCCCAAATGCACCACCTGGAGTCAAGGCCACATGTCCTACATTTAAAAGATACATGCATAAATCTTTGGCATCTTTGATAATAACATCCCCGAATTTTTTACCAAAATAAGCTGAAACTTCAGGAAATAAATAAAAGGCACCGCCAGGGTTATTACAATGAACATTCGGGATTTCTTTAAAAAGAGAAATCAGAAGATCTCTTCTTTTTTTGAAGGCAACTTTCATTTCTTGAACGATTGATGGATCTGCACTCACCGCCATCAGCGCTGCTCTTTGAGAGATGGAACTCGCCCCCGAGGTAAATTGA
>JACCED010551731.1_pt1 | contig 12095 bp, 7 predicted proteins | sample 7455021 | NCBI WGS metagenome assembly JACCED01 (sample SAMN15323456, study PRJNA562643) | freshwater metagenome | isolation source: river surface water | place: USA:Blue River Watershed | collected 2017-08-19
ACTGGCAATGAGCCTCAGCTCTGCATCGGTGATTGGAAATGCCCTGAGGTTGAAACGGGGAAAAATCTCTATCAACGATCAATAGACTCGGGGGAGTGAATTTTGAGGGTTTACCCCCTAATCCTGGATGATGTATTTTTCTATCGCCTGCATTGAGCTATGCTGACACCATGCGCCGCTATTCATTGTTATTTATCTTACTTCTGAGTTTCGTGATGCCCCTGCAAGTGGCGGCAGAAATTCTGCTGTCCGCTTCGCCGTGCCCTGAAGAGATGGCAATGGTGATGGATGAATCCGGTGATAATGAAACTATGCCTTGCTGCCCTGATGCGGATGAAGGTGATGCTATAAATTCCTGTGAAACCGCTAAATCCTGCCATCTCTGTAAAACACCGGTGCAGGTATATCTCTATACACCCGCGTCGTTTTTCTCTCTTTCAAGCTTGTCGGCACGCTCAAAAACTCGCCCATTGAATCTTGCTGTCTTCAATCCCGCCAGTATCTGGCGACCTCCGAACGCCTCCTGAGTTAATACGATTACGCCTCGCTTGAATCGGCAAAGATGCCGGGTGTTTAGGCGGGACTTTTTTTATCGTCTCTCAGGAATCATCTGAATGAATAATCTCTCTGTACGCTTGCTTGCAGCCGTTGGGTTAAGCACGTTGGTACTTGGCATTGCGATAGGTGTTGGTTGGCAGCACCTGCATAAATTCACCTCTACAGCGCCGCCTCAAAATAATGCTATTGAAGAGGCCAAACAGGAGCCGAAGGTGCTTTATTGGTATGACCCAATGGTGCCGGATCAACATTTTGATAAACCGGGTCCGTCGCCCTTTATGGATATGGACCTTGTCCCTAAGTACGCCGCTCAACCTGCGCAAGAACCGAAATCGGCCAAAGATGAACCACGTATTTTGTATTGGTACGATCCGATGGTGCCGGACCAGCATTTTGACAAACCGGGGCCATCGCCTTTTATGGATATGGAGCTGGTACCCAAATATGCGGCGCCATCAACCCAGGAACCGGGGCTTGCCGTCGATGCAGCTCTGGTGCAAAACCTCGGTATGCGCAAAGCCAAGGTGCAGCGTCTGCCAGTAGCCAACGAGCTGGAAGTGGTCGGGCAATTGCAATTTAACCAGCGCAACCAGGCGATACTGCAATTGCGCGCGGCAGGTTTTGTCGAAAAGGCCTGGCCACTGGCGGTGGGCGATCAGATCAGCGCCGGTCAGCCGATTGCTGAATTCCAGATACCCGAATGGCTGGATGCCCAAAATGAACTGCTCTCCCAACCCATTGGACAGAACCCGCATTTGTTGGCGACCTTGCGCGCACGCCTGCAATTACTCGGGATGCCCGATAGCCTGATTGCAAAGGTGGAAAAAACCCGCCAGCCGGAGACACGGGTAACCATCACGTCACCTATCGCTGGCGTGGTGGATATGCTGGAGGTGAAAACCGGTATGGCACTGGCCAGTGGCGCTATGCTGGCAAAGATTAACAATCTGGATAGCCTGTGGCTGGATGCCGCCATTCCCGAAGCGCAAACAACAGGTTTGCATCCAGGTGACAAGGCTATTTTCCATTCGGTTAATTCCGGCGATCCGGCACTGACCGGCACACTGGAGTACCTGTTGCCTTCGCTCAATGACAGCTCCCGCACATTGACGGCTCGTATCCTGCTCGACAACCCCAAAGGACACCTGAAACCCGGTACCAGTGGGCGTGTACTCCTACAATCCGGGACCGATGAAAGCGGATTGTTTGTGCCCACGGAGGCGGTAATCCGCACGGGAAAACGGATACTGGTGATGCTGGCCGAAGCGGGTGGCAAATTCCGCCCTGTGGAGGTTATCACTGGCCACGAGATGGGCAACCAGACCCTCATCCGCAAAGGTTTGGAGGAAAATCAGGAGATAGTGGTCAGCGGCCAGTTCCTGCTGGATTCCGAAGCTTCATTTTTGGGAATTGCACCAAAAACAACGGGAGGACACGACCATGATTAGCCGTTTGATTCATTGGTCTGTCGCCCACCGGGTATTGGTGCTGTTGGCCTCGCTGCTGCTCACCGGCTGGGGAGTCTGGGCAATTAAGTCTACCCCCATTGATGCCTTACCCGACCTGTCAGATGTGCAAGTGATTATCCGCACCAGTGTTGCGGGACAAGCCCCTGAAATCGTGGAAAACCAGGTGACTTACCCCTTGGCCAGCAAAATGCTGTCGGTACCCGGCGCCAAAACCGTGCGCGGTTATTCGATGTACGGCGATAGCTTTGTGTATGTGCTGTTTGAAGATGGTACTGACCTGTACTGGGCGCGTTCCCGTGTGCTGGAATCCCTGAGCCAAATGCAGGGGCAACTTCCCGCCAATGCCACACCGGCACTGGGACCGGATGCCACCGGTGTGGGCTGGATATTCCAATACGCCCTGGTCGATAAGACGGGCCAACACGATATTGCGCAATTGCGAGCGTTGCAGGATTGGTTCTTGCGTTTTGAACTGGCGCCCCTGCCGGATGTGGCGGAAGTTGCTGCTGTGGGCGGTATGGTCAAGCAATTCCAGGTGGTGCTCGACCCGCTTCGGCTCGCCGCCCATAACCTGTCCCATGAGGCGGTGATTACCGCAGTGCAGCAGGCCAATCAGGAAACCGGTGGTGGTGTGCTGGAACTGGGTGAAGCCGAACTGATGGTCCGTGCCAGCGGTTATTTGCGCACGCTCGATGATTTCAAATCCATCCCGCTGAAGTTAGTCGATAACATCCCCGTTACCCTCGCTGACGTTGCCACGATCCAACTCGGGCCTGAAATGCGCCGGGGTATTGCGGAGCTGGACGGTGAAGGCGAAGTCACCGGCGGTATTGTGATCATGCGCTCGGGCGGAAATGCCCGCGCCACTATCGCCGCCGTAAAGGAAAAGCTCACGCAACTCCAACACAGCTTGCCTGCCGGGGTTGAGATCATCACCACCTACGACCGCAGCCTCCTGATTGATCGTGCCGTGGCCAACCTGAGCCACAAGCTGCTCGAAGAATTTCTGGTGGTAGCCTTAGTCTGCGCCTTGTTCCTCTGGCACTGGCGTTCTGCGCTGGTGGCGATTGTCGCCTTGCCACTGGGGGTATTGATCGCCTTTGTGGTGATGCACTATCAGGGGATCAATGCCAACATCATGTCGCTTGGGGGTATTGCAATTGCTATCGGGGCGATGGTGGATGCGGCCATCGTGATGATTGAAAACGCGCACAAGCACGTGGAGCGATGGCAGCAGCAACATCCCGACCAAGAGCTGACTGGCGAGCCGCGCTGGCAGGTATTGACCCAGGCGGCGGCCGAGGTGGGACCTGCACTATTTTTCTCGCTGCTCATTGTCACCCTCTCGTTTATTCCAGTATTTACACTCGAAGCGCAAGAGGGTCGGCTCTTTGGTCCACTCGCTTTTACCAAAACCTATGCCATGGCCGCTGCTGCCGGGCTTTCTATCACCCTGATCCCGGTACTCATGGGTTACTGGATTCGTGGCCGGATTCCGCAGGAACATCAAAATCCCATCAATCGCTGGCTGATCCGGGGCTATCGTCCACTGTTGACCGGAGTTTTGCGTCACCCGAAAAAAACGCTCGTTTTTGCATTGGCGATCTTGCTGAGTACCGCCTGGCCATTGAGCCAGCTGGGCAGTGAATTCCTGCCACCGCTGGATGAAGGCGATGTGCTCTACATGCCCAGTGCCTTGCCCGGATTGAGTGCCCAACAGGCCAGCCGTTTGCTGCAACAAACGGATCGCTTGATCAAAAGAGTACCGGAAGTAGAACGGGTATTTGGCAAGGCCGGACGCAGTAACAGCACTACCGATCCCGCGCCTCTGGAGATGTTTGAAACGACCATCCAGTTCAAGCCGCGCGACCAATGGCGACCCGGAATGACCCCGGAAAAACTCATGGCTGAACTGGACGCGCGGGTCAAAATACCGGGACTCGCTAATATCTGGATTCCGCCCATCCGCAACCGTATCGATATGCTGGCCACCGGTATCAAAAGCCCCATCGGCGTCAAGGTTGCTGGCCAGAACCTGGCCGACATTGACCAAGTCGCCAAACAGGTTGCGCAGGTTGCCAAAACCGTCCCCGGTATCTCCTCGGCAGTTGCCGAGCGCCTGGGTGGTGGGCGTTACCTTGATATCCAGTTCGACCGCGCTGCACTTGCGCGTTATGGCCTGAGCATCACGCAGGCGCAATTGGTCGTGAGTAGCCTGATTGGTGGCGACAACATTGGCGAAGTCACCGATGGCCGCGCACGATTCCCTATCAACCTGCGTTATCAGCGTGATTGGCGTGACAGCATCGGCAAGCTGCAAAACCTGCCCATCATCGCACCACTCGGCAGCCAAATCACGTTGGGTACGATTGCCACGATCAAGGTGACCGATGGTCCCAGTATGCTCAAAAGCGAAAATGCGCGTCCCACGAGTGTGGTTTACATTGATGTGCGTGACCGCGACCTGGGCTCGACGGTGAAAGATCTGCAACACACCATCAACCAACAGGTGACCTTGCTGCCGGGCACCAGTATCAGCTACGCAGGCCAGTTTGAATTTATGGAACGCGCTAATGCCCGCCTGCAATGGATAGTCCCGGCAACGCTCGTTATCGTTCTGGTGCTGTTATTCCTGACCTTTTCCCGTTTGGATGAAGCCCTGTTAATCATGGGCACCTTACCTTTTGCGTTAACCGGAGGCATTTGGCTGTTATACCTGATGGACTATGAGCTATCTGTTGCAACAGCCGTCGGGTTTATCGCACTGGCCGGAGTGTCCGCTGAATTCGGGGTTATTATGTTGCTCTACCTGAAACAGGCGTGGCAGCGGCGTATTGAAGCAGGCACAACCACGCAAGAGGATTTACTCGATGCCATTCGGGAAGGTGCCGTGTTGCGAATACGCCCCAAGATGATGACGGTTACAGTGATCGTTGCCGGTTTATTGCCGATATTTTTAGGCAGCGGTACAGGTTCGGAAATTATGAGCCGTATTGCAGCACCGATGGTGGGAGGAATGATTAGCGCCCCCTTGCTTTCGCTATTGGTATTGCCAGCGGCGTATTTGTTGGTGCAGCGTAAGAAGCATGACGTAAAAGAATAACCGATTACAAAATTCAATGATGCAATTGACCAATAGCACTAGATGATTATCTGGCGCTATTGCTAAAACAACTCAATTCCGAACCGTTTGCCAGCGTTGCAATAAACGCGCGCTGGCAATACAAATAACGCTAATGTAAATCAATGCTCCAACAACTCCTTCATGATGCCGCAATCTTTTACCGCTTGGTGAGCATCACATTTAGTTCGAAGTTCACCGAGCTGACGGCGTAATTCCTGAAGCTCAGCAAGGCGAATATCTACTTGCTGGATATGGCTATCGATAATCATATTTACACTGTTGCAGGTTTCGTTCGGAGTGCTGGAGTAGCCGATCAACTGGCGGATCTCCTCTAGCGTCAAGCCAAGGTTCCGGCACTGTTTAATGAAGAAAAGATCATGGGAGGCTGCTTCATCGTAAAAACGATAATTGCCTTCGGTACGAGGGGCTGTCGATAACAGTCCCTCGTGTTCGTAATAACGTATGGTTTGGACACTAAGGCCTGTAAGCTTTGCGAGCGCACCTATTTTCATACACAGTCCAGTATTGACTCTATAGTTACTGTAGACTTTATACTGTTCTGCGAATCAGAAATGATAGTGAAACTTATAGCGACGAAGACCCTCATAGTTGCTCGCTACGCAAGGCTGTCATTTTAGGCGCTAATTTTTATACTTTGGCAGACATCACTACAGACAATCGCTGGTTTGCTGCCATAATCCAGCCAATTTTTCTGGAACCAATAAGTAATCGTGAATTACGTCCTGCGTTATAAGTATTGGGCCTTGTTGTCCACACTGCTCTGGCTGATGGCTAGTTGGGCTGGTGTGCACGGGCACTATTGCTTTGATGGCCAGGAACCACCTATTTCCATTCATCTCGACAATATCGATACGCATGAGGAACATGATGCAGACAGTGCGCATGTTGATATGGATATCGATCTATCCCAATCAGTGGTCGCCAAACTGCTTAAATTCGATGCAACATTGGCGCTATTACTGGTTGCCGTGTTTGTGTTTTTGGTATTGCCTCGATCCGCATTTTTCTTCCCGGCTTCTCAAACCGCTCACCCACGCCGTATTATCGGTTTACGCCCGCCGCCGCGCGCGCCTCCCGTAACTCCAGTCTGATTACCCATAACGCCCCTTTTTTTTGACAGGGGTAATTCGTGTATTTCCATTGTGCGTCCACGTGCTGCGCCGGGAAATACCTATATGGCTGGAGCTTTCTATGCAATTTATCCATCGGGCATTAACCGTCTCGGTTATTGCCATTACCTGTAGTGCCTATGCTGCGCCCTCAGCTGCACAATCAACACTCACGTTGAGTGAGGCAGTCCGGGCAACCCTGCAACAAAATCCTCAACTGGCGGGCTATACCTTTAAGGTCAATGCCTTGGCCGGAGAAAAACAAACTGCCGCGCTGCGGCCCGAGTATCGCATCAGCGCTGATCTTGAGAATGTCGCAGGGTCCGGAGAATTTAGCGGTACCGATGCCAGCGAACTGACCATTTCATTGTCATCCGCTATTGAGTTGGGTGGTCAGCGCGATGCGCGCATGAATCTCGTTACCGCCCGCCAACAGCAACTGCAATCTACCCAACGCCTACTGACGTTGGATGTGATTACAGCGGTGACTCATCAATTCATTCAATTACTGGCTGCGCAAGAACAACTGGCGTTACAGGAAGAGGCGCACCAGTTAATCCAGCAAACCCTCAGCTCACTGACCAGGCAGGTTCAGGCAGGCGGTACGGCGGACAGTGAGCTCTTGCGCGGAAACGCCGCACTGGCGCGCTCCAAAATTGCCTTGCAACAAGCCCGACAAACAGTGAGTAGCGAGCGAGTCAAACTCAGCGCTTATTGGGCAGATTCCTCGCCGGATTTTACAGCGGTAAAAGCCGATCTTTATGCGGTTCCAACGGCAATGCCGTTGCCGACGTTGTTGGGCAAGCTGTCGGGCAATCCGGATTTGGAACAATTAACCAAAGAAGTAGATGTTCGCATAGCCGAAGTGCAACAAGCGCGTAGCGAACGACGCCCCTCCCTGGAATGGAATGCGGGCGTTCGTCGTCTTCAGGCTTCCGAGGATTCCGCTGTCGTGCTTGGCTTGAGCATGCCTTTAGGTGCAGGCAGTAGAGCCGGTGGCGCAATCACAACCGCTAATGCCAATCAACAAAGTGCTGAACTCGCACGAGACAGCGCGCGAGTGCAATTGGAGGCTCAACTCATCGCCACTTATGAGGCTAATCGGCAAGCAATTGATGAAGTCAATGTGTTGCGTGACGAGGCCCTTCCTTCGCTAAAAAAAGCCATGCGCAGTACCGCCGATGCATTTGACCGGGGGCGCTACAGCTATCTGGAATTAAACCTTGCGCAAAGCCAATTGCTGGATGCCCAGCAAGCCTTGGTAGAGGCCGCTGCCCGCATGCAGGAAACCCGTATTGAGTTGGAGCGAATGATTGGCTCCCCCCTGAACGAACAGAATTTTGAGGTTAACCCATGAAAACATCGAACAAACATCTAACGAAACCTTCATCCAAAAATTTGCTGAAATCCGCTCCGGGCGTGGTTTTAATTTTGGCACTGCTATTGGTGATGTTTTTGGCCGATATTTATATGGCCAGTGCAGCAACGAAGAGCGACGATCACCAACATCAAGAAGATGAACACACTGAAGAGTCGGGCTCTCATGGGCATGACCATGGGGAGGGCGAGAAGCACGAAGGGAAACACGAAGACGAAGAGCACGGACATGAAAGCAAACAGGAAGGTGGCGATGGTCATGGTCATGCGGAGAGTGGCGGACACGGCCACGAAGATGAAGAGGGAACCAGTCAAATTGAAGACACCATGGCACAAACTGTAGGTATTGTGACGGAACGCTCTGGAGAACAAACACTTCATCAAACCATTCTTACCTATGGGCGATTAACCACAGCTCCCGAACAAACCAGCCATGTGCGTGCACGATTTTCCGGTGTTGTAACGTCGGTACAGGTAACTATTGGTGAGACAGTGGCAGCCGGTGATCTTCTGGCTGAAGTTGAATCCAACGAGAGTTTGAGAAAATACAGTATCCGCGCGCCTATTGCCGGGATGATTGTGCAACGGCACGCTAATTCGGGCGAGGTGACAGGAGATCAAATACTGTTTTCAATTTCGAGCTTCGACAACTTGTGGGCCGAGTTGCGTATTTTCCCCTCTCAACGTTCCTCTGTTGCTATCGGGCAAGAAGTTTTTCTGAGCATAGGCGAGCAAAAAGTTAAAACAAAAATTGAGCACCTCCTCCCGGCAGGTGACGAGCAGCCGTATCTCATTGCGCGCGCAAAACTAAGCAACGACCTATCCATGCTCTCTCCAGGTTCAATGGCAGAAGGACGTATTGTTATCGATGAATTTAACGTAGACGTAGCGGTAAAAATAGATGCTCTGCAAATCCTGGGAGGGCGCACCGGGGTTTTTGTCAAACACGGTAATAAATACGAATTTATCCCCTTGATCGTGGGCCGAAAAGATGACAGCTATGCCGAGGTCATATCTGGCCTGAAACCAGATACAGAGTACGTAACCCGAAACAGCTATCTCATTAAAGCTGACATCGAAAAATCTGAAGCCGAGCACGAACACTAAGGGGTGTAGCATGATTGATTCACTACTACGCTTAGCCATCGAGCGGCGTTATCTGTTTTTAAGTTTTGTTTTATTAATCGTCGGCATCGGGTTTTGGAGTTACCAAAAACTCCCTATTGATGCGGTGCCCGACATCACCAATGTCCAGGTGCAAATTAATACCGCTGCACCAGGTTACTCGCCGTTAGAAGCCGAACAGCGGATTACCTACCCGATAGAAACCGCGTTGGCAGGGTTACCCAACCTGTCCTATACGCGGTCGTTATCCCGCTATGGTTTATCACAGGTTACCGTGGTGTTTGATGAAGGTACCGATATCTACTTTGCCCGGAACCTCATCAACACCAAACTGGGATCGATGAAAAGTGTGTTGCCCACCGGTATGGAACCCGAAATGGGACCCATCTCGACAGGTTTGGGTGAAATCTTTATGTATACCGTTCAAGCGGCTCCCGATGCGCGAACACAAGACGGTAAGCCTTACGATTCTACCGCCTTGCGTGAAATTCAAGACTGGATAATCAAACCCCAGTTGGCGCAGGTAAAGGGTGTGGTAGAGGTAAACAGTATTGGTGGCTATAACAAGCAATACCACATTACGCCAGATGTACAGAAACTCCTGCACTTCGGGGTGTCGATGGAAGATTTGGTTGAAGCGCTTGAATCCAATAATGATAACCGTGGTGCAGGTTACATCGAGCGCAATGGGCAACAATTACTGGTGCGCTCGCCCGGCCAATTGGGAACCTTGGATGACATCGCCAACGTCATTGTTGCGCAGCAGGATTCTGTTCCTGTCAAAATTAGTGATGTAGCAGAAATCGCTATCGGGAGAGAGCTTCGAACCGGTGCAGCAACCCAGGATGGTGTTGAAACCGTGCTGGGTACGGCCATGATGCTCATCGGAGAAAACTCACGCACGGTGGCGCGAGACGTAGCAGCACGGCTGATTGACATTCAAGCCTCACTCCCGGATGGCATTATTGCGACACCCGTTTATGATCGTACGGCTTTAGTTGATAAAGCCATTGCAACGGTCAGTAAAAACCTTCTGGAAGGCGCCTTATTGGTGATTGTGGTGCTTTTCCTGTTACTTGGAAATTTGCGCGCAGCACTGATTACAGCAGCAGTAATCCCGTTATCAATGCTTGCCACCATAACCGGCATGGTACACACCGGGGTGTCCGCAAACTTGATGAGCCTCGGGGCATTGGATTTCGGGATCATCGTCGATGGCACTGTGATTATCGTGGAAAACGCTATCCGACGTTTATCACACGCACAACGTGAAGGCGCTCTTGGCCTGCGCGAACGCTTGAACGTTGTTTTCGAAGCAACCTCTGAAGTTATTCGACCCAGTCTGTTTGGTGTCGCGATCATCACCGTTGTTTATATCCCGATTTTTTCCCTCACCGGTGTGGAAGGCAAAATGTTTCACCCTATGGCCGCAACGGTCGTGATGGCACTTGTCGCCGCAATGGTTCTATCCCTCACAGTTGTGCCAGCTGCGGTCGCGGTTTTTTTAAGCGGGAAAATCAGTGAACAAGAAGGTGTTGCTATTCGCAGTGCGAAGCAAATGTATAAGCCTTTATTGTTGCTGGCATTTAAATTCCGTTGGTTTGTGATTGGCGGTGCTACCGGTCTTGTCATCATTTGCACGTGGCTTGCCACAACGCTGGGATCCGAATTTATTCCGCAACTTAACGAAGGCGATATCGCGTTACATGCCATGCGAATCCCCGGTACCGGCCTCGAACAAGCGGTCGAAATGCAGGAAATTCTCGAACAGCGTATCAAGTCGTTTCCCGAGGTAGATAAGGTCTTTGCACGCATAGGTACTGCCGAAGTTGCGACCGACCCAATGCCCCCGAATGTTGCCGATAACTTCGTCATCTTGAAGCCTCGATCCGAATGGCCCAATCCCGATAAGACCAAAGAGCAGTTGGTGGAGGAAATGGAAAAATCGCTTGAGGAATTACCCGGTAATAATTATGAGTTCACCCAACCTATCCAAATGAGGTTCAACGAACTCATTTCAGGCGTCAGAGCCGACCTGGGTATCAAGGTGTTTGGTGATGACCTCGATCAACTGGTGCTGACCGCTAACGACATACTTGAAGCCTTGAGCCAGGTAGAGGGTGTGGCCGATGCGCGTGTTGAGCAAGTGACGGGATTGCCGACACTTTCAATTATTCCTAAGCGAAGCGCGTTGGGCCGCTATGGATTGAATGTGTCAACACTTCAAAACTGGGTCGCCGCTGCCGTTGGCGGTGAAAGTGCGGGCATATTGTATGAGGGTGATCGGCGCTTTGAACTCATCGTGCGATTACCTGAAGCTGTGCGGCGCGATGTCGAGAAGCTCAAGTTTCTCCCGGTGCCACTGCCTAACGGCGATTACGTTCCGCTCGCTGAAGTAGCAACTATCGATATTTCTCCGGCACCTGCACAAATTAGCAGGGAAAATGGCAAGCGCCGAGTGGTTGTGACCGCCAATGTACGGGGTCGCGATCTGGGTGGATTTGTGCAAGATGTTAAAGCGCAAATTGCTGCCAAGGTGGATATTCCCGCAGGGTATTGGCTGGATTACGGCGGAACGTTTGAGCAACTCGAATCAGCCAGTAAGCGCCTGTCTCTTGTGGTGCCACTGACGCTGCTGCTTATCATCGGCATTCTCGTTATGGCGTTTGGCTCGCTAAAAGACGCGTTAATTATTTTTAGTGGCGTGCCTTTGGCTCTCACGGGTGGAGTGCTGGCGCTAGCCATTCGAGATATGCCCATGTCCATATCGGCAGGTATTGGTTTTATTGCGCTTTCCGGGGTTGCCGTACTCAACGGCCTCGTCATGCTCGCTTTTATTCGCGATCTCTGGCATGAAAAAGGGGATTTGATGTTGGCTGTGACGGAAGGCGCACTTGTTCGCTTACGTCCGGTTCTGATGACCGCATTGGTAGCAAGTCTTGGTTTTGTACCCATGGCACTGAATACAGGAACCGGTGCAGAAGTCCAGCGTCCCTTGGCAACCGTTGTTATCGGCGGGATTATTTCATCGACGCTACTGACGTTGTTTGTGTTGCCCGTTTTATATCATTGGCTTCATAGCAAATTTAGCGCAACCCCTTCAAAGAAGTAATTTTCTCCGGAGGCTCAGCGTTTGGCGCTGATTGTGCCGATTAGATGAAAACCGATGACCGGGGCACATATTGCCCGGTCATCAACCGGTTTTTTCACAGGAGCTTTGACTATGACTACCTTTAAAAAATTAATTATTTTGCTATCGATTGGGATATTACTAAATGCCTGCCAATCATCATCAGTGATTTTGCCTCAAGT
>JACCED012086041.1_pt1 | contig 12093 bp, 10 predicted proteins | sample 7455021 | NCBI WGS metagenome assembly JACCED01 (sample SAMN15323456, study PRJNA562643) | freshwater metagenome | isolation source: river surface water | place: USA:Blue River Watershed | collected 2017-08-19
CAATATTACCAGTTTTTCAGTCATATTGATTGCCTGAATAGTAAAGTAACTTTTCTCTTATATAATTATTTATAACTTCTAATCTATTTTTATCTGGTCTAAATTGTGTTATTGGTAATAATGCTTCATTAAAATTCATATTTTTATGGACTTCCATTATTCTTTCAAATATTTTATTAATAGCCTTTAATTTTTGTAAATTGGTAATGTTTAACTTTTTATTAAATTCTACTTGATTAGGTGTTTCATCATCATTAATATAATTTGATTCTATATTTATAAATTTAGGTTTTGCATTATATCTTGTATCACCCCCGAGTAAATTTAAGTTATTTGATATATCAAATTTTTCTCTTTTTATTAAAATAAATAATGCTACAATTACTAAAATTATAATAAGATACTTCATAATTTTAGTATATATATTTTTTTCTATTTCTATTAACCTATATTAATTTATTTATCCCTATTTATCCTCTATTCTTCCTTATTCTGATTCACTTCTATCTTAGGCCTCATCTTGTCAAAAAATGGATCCTCCTTTAATAATCTATCCGCCGTTACATATTCCTTATTATGTAATATTCTACCCCTTTGTGATACATATTTTCCTTCACTGTATTTAACTGGTACAACTCTTCTCACAAATTCTTTAACATCTGTAGGTACTTCGGGTACTGTCCAAAATTCATCAAAAAATCCCTTTCTCGTTAATGTATTAAAAAAATAATGAACATCATAATATTTATTCTCTTCTGGTTTGATATTTATTTTATCTGTCCATTCTGCCATTACTTTTGTATTATCAACTATTCCTGGTATACACGCAAAATCAAAATCCCATAATTTAATCTGTACTCCTATATTTGGTACATAATATTCTGATCCATTAATTTGATATCTAAACTTTAATTGCTTATTATTTACTTCACTTAATTGTACTAATATATTGTTTGGTTTTAAATCATTATGTCTAAATGATGGATATTTTTTTTGTATTACAGCTAATACACTTAATATCTGAAAAAATATCACTCTCCATTCCTTCGATTTTAAATTTTTATAATTCCCTTTTATGTAATCTAATAAATCCCCTCCATTTGCCCATTCACTTATTAATACACTTACCTCATCATAATACTCTTTCTTATCATATTTCTCTAAAAATGTCTCAAACTTCTTTGTCTCTGTATACTTTCTCGCTAAATCTACAAATGGTGATATATTTGTATTAAATATACCAATTGGTAATACTATATGCGGCGTTTGTCCTGTTAATACAAATTCACTTAATAATTTTAACATCATTATCTCCGCATTTTCTGGTCTATCTGTAAAATTAACATCACCATATGAATCTTTTTTATTATATGCTACCATTTTTACTGCATAATTTACTATTTTATTATTATCATTCTTATATGATATACCTTTGAATGTATGTCCAGTTGTACCACTTTTAACATATTGTAATTTACCACCTATATCATTTATTATAGAATTAAAGTCAAATACTTTTTTATTTAATGCATCTCTAATATCTTTTTTATGTTGTTTTTCTTTATCTCCTCCAATCATATCATTAGATTTTAATTCAGAAGAAGCATTTTTAACATCAATCAAAGGTTCTAATTTTTTATTTTTTAGTAAATTGTGAATAAAAGTAATTCTATTTGAAATATGTTCAAATTTTGGCTTTTCTTCTTCTTTTTTATCTATTTTATTTACTTCTTTATTTACTTCTTTTTTACTCATATTAATATGATTTTTTTATAATTTTTTTATTTAAAACATATTTATATATTTTTATAAATTAATTTATCTTTTCACAAAAAATTCATAATTTTATTATTATGATTCTGTTACATATTCTAGTGGTATAAATGTTTTATTAATTTTGATTGATTCGTCACTCAACTTTATTTTGTTCATCTCTACCTTGAATTTATTATAATCAGGATTTGGTATTTCTGGATAACATAACCAAAATTTATTTTTCATAAATATATCAAAATCATACTCTTCATATGTCGGATACATCCACTTGATCCTCTCATTTTTAAATATATTTTGACATTCTTTTGGTAATATTTCTTTCATTTCAGGTGGAATTACCATCATTAATTGTTCTAATGGTTTAATAGTAGATTTATTATCTAATTCTACAATTTCAGGCATTTTATCATTACTTTTTAAATATTCGTATAAATCACTCATAAAAGGCACTTGATGATGTTCATATATCCACAACCAATCAGGACATTTATCAAAATAATATTTATTAACCCATGATAATCCAATTAAATAATCTTTACAGATTTTATTAACTGATTCCTTATATTTTTCAGAAACAACAGGATATTTAATATTAAAAAAGTGATTATAATATCTTCTTTTATATTTTATAGGTTCATCTTTACCTATATCCAGAAAATTAATATCACTTTTTAATAAATTATCGAATTCAAATAATGCTAACTTACATGGATCTGATTCATTTGATCTCATATAAATTCTTCCACGGGTATAAAGTTTTTTAAAATATTCTTGTTCAATATTAGCTAACATTTCAAATAAATTCATATAATTTTTACTTTCACATAAATATTCATTCTTTTCTATATATTCAGGATATATACTTAATAACATATCTAATCCATTTTCTAACTTAGGATGAATAGGAGATAAAGTTAATGAAGGAACATTTGGTAAAAAATCATTACCTAATAAAAATCCTAAAATTGTATAATCATTAATGATTTTATTTTTATCTAATACCTTTTCACATTTTGATTGTATATCTTCATAAATACCTAATTTTAATAAATCCATATCAACCATTAAAAATTTCTTTTGCGATTTTTCATCAATAAATTGCGCTTCTCTAAATACATATAATTTATCTAATCCTGTTGCCATTGTCAAAAATAATAAATCAGCATCTAATCCATAAATTACCTTAATTTTTTCATTTATTCCCTCTTCTTTACTTCTTTCTTTTAAATATTGATGAATCTTATGTTCACCTTCTCCATGTGTATTAGATGTAGATAAAATGAATTTTAAATTTTTAGTATATTCTGGTTTATATCCTTTCATAAATTTTAATAATTGAATTGATAACTTTTTCATAAAATTTGTTCCAGGTGTAATTACTGTATTATTCCATTTTTTAGGTATCTCTTTTCCAAAACTACTTATTATGCTATTTCTTATATCCGCCTCTTTTATCGATTTATATCTTCTTAATCTTTGATGCTTCATTTTTGCCATAGGTGCAACACCATCGATTGCAATATATACTAAACTTTTTGGTTTAATATATTCTAAAATTTCTACTATATATTCAATAACTCGATTGAACATTTTAGCTTCTAATTTTTCATCATCAATATCTGGATTCTTTGCATATTCCTCATTCGCTACTTCAAAACATTTGGGATGTAATAAACAATTAAGATCAAAATAAAATTCATCAGGATTTATCGTTGGATCAATAATAACTTGATAGTTATTATTTACCCATGAAAAGAACCTTGGTACGCCCATTTTTTGAATATAATATTATATAATTATTAATATTTCTTTATTAATAATTATATTTTCATTTTTTATTATTATTGGTCATAAAATTAATTTAGTTGAATTAATTAACAATATTATAAAATACAAAAAAGATTTTTTAACTAAATAATTTAGTGTTTTAAAAATTATTCTTTTATATATATTATATAAAAATGAATCAAGAAGGAGGAAAAAGAAGATCTTCTCGTAAAACATCTAAAGCTTCAAAAAAATCTAAAACATCCAAAGCTTCTCGTAGAAGCTCAAAAGGTTCTAAAGCATCCCGTAAATCATCTAAAAAGCCTTCCAAGAAAATGTCAAAGAAGGCCCGCCGCGATGCAAATCCTCAAATCACTGTTAGAGGTGCATTAGTTAAATATGTATGGAATAATTTAGATGTAAAAGCAATGGCCGCAAAGAAAAATATGGCACCAATTGGTTTACCTGCTAAAATAGTAAACATGGTTTTCAATGATGCAATGAAAGACCACCCAATGAAGGAATCAGACAAAAAGAATCCTTCATTCTGGAGCCAAGTACAAAACACAGCAATGAAATTATTAAAAGAAAACTTAGAAAAGTATGCAGCTAAAGTTTAAAATAATTTAAAAAAATATTTTTTTATTTTTTTAAATCAACCAATCAAATGATCTGTTACAACACCATTTGAAATCTTAAGACGATTCATATATGTATTAACATGATCATGATTGAAGTATTCATACTTGTAATATACCTCAAAATAATCCTGTGGATACTTATTTTTGAGATAATCAACATACTTGTAGAGTAGCGGCGAATTGTAATGAAGTGCAAACTTGTCAGAAAGATAGTTTACTTCATTCAGAATGAAATCTTTTACATCATCACTTACGATAAAATCATCAAACTCATTATTGCTATTCTTTTTAGATACATGAAATGACTTCACCTTGAAATAAGGGAGCACCTGCTTAGATGCATCGTCAAAAGAAGGAATCTGTGCCATTTTTTGTTTTGTCAAGCTATGCTCAACAGTTTAAATATTAAATTATTTATTAATAGTAGATATATAAATTTTCAATTTTTAATTTATTATTGTATTTAATCCATCAGATAAATTTATTTTAATTTCCCAACCTAATTGTTTAATTTTTTCATTACTAATATAATATCTTTTGTCATTAAATGGTCTATCTTCTATATATTCAATCCATTCATCATAATTTTCTGTATTCTTTATTCTTTTTATTAAAATTTTAGCTATATCTAATACTGAATATTCCATATTTTCATCACATCCAATATTATATATTTCACCAATTTCTCCTTTATCCAATATACATTCAAATGCTCTAACAGTATCTTCAGCATGCAAAAATGCTCTTACAGTTGATCCATCACCCTGTATAGTTACTTTTTTATTTTCTTTTAATAACATAATAAATTTTGGAATTAATTTTTCTGGATATTGATTTGGACCATAAACATTATTTCCTCTAGTTATAATTATCGGCATTTTATAAGAATGATTATATGATTGAGCAATTAATTCTGCTGCAGCTTTTGTTGCTGCATATGGATTTGTAGGACATAATATAGAATGTTCTGTTTTATGTTGTTCTTCTATTGTATTCATTGATTCACCATAAACTTCATCTGTTGATACATGAACAAATTTTTCAATCTTACCATATTTTCTACTGCATTCTAATAAAACATGTGTCCCTATTACATTATCTTGAGTAAATTTTAAAGAATCTTCAAATGAATTTTGTACATGAGATTGTGCTGCAAAATGAATAATATGAGTTATATTATGATCTAATAAAATATTAGTAATTAAATCAAAATTTGCAATACTTCCTTTTACAAATTTATATTTATTATCATTTCTTATTTCATCTAATACATTTTTTTCATTTGCACAATAATACATAATATCAATATTAACTAATTTATTTATTTTATTATAGTTTTTCTTAAAATAATAATTTATAAAATTACTAGCAATAAATCCACAACCACCTGTTATTAATAAATTCATATAAAATATATTTATTTAATTTAGAAAAAATAAACATATTTTTAATTTTATTCTAAATAATTTATTATTTTTTAAACAATTATATCTAGTATCTTTTTTAAATTATTATATTATGGATAAAAAATATTTAATTTTAGCGATTCTTTTTATAGTAGCATTTATGTTTTATAATTCTGACTATTTAAAATTTACTAATTATAATACATTTCATGTTATGGTAGCTACTGGTGGAAGACCCACTTTAAAAAGATTATTAAATAGTCTCAAAAATGAATTACATGAATATGATGCTATTACAGTTATATTTGATGGTAGAGAAAGATTTAATAAATCTGGTTATAATGATTCTTGGATTGAAGGATTTATCTGTAAAGTTAACATAATAGTTCAAGAAGAAAATACTGGTTCTTGGGGACATCCTATTAGAAATAAATATGTAAGACTTTTAGATCCAAAAACTACTTTTATTATGAATGCAGATGATGATGATTCATATTATCCTGGATCATTTAATAAATTAAGAAAATTATGTACTGATCCTAATACATTATATATAGCTAAAATGAATTACGCAGAAGATGAAAATCGTATAATACCAAAACAAAATAAAGAAATTGTTGCAACTGATATTGGAAATCCTAATGGTATAATTCCATTTGAAAAAGCAAAATTAGGCAAATGGGAAAATGATTATTTAGGAGACTATAAATATTATAAATCTCTTGAACAATATTTTCCTAAAGATAAAATCGTATTTTTAGATGAAATTATTTATAGAGTTGAACATGATCACTCTGCAAGAAATAGTTTTATTTATATGGGTATTGCTGCTCTTATAGGTATTGGTGCATATTTTGCTTACAATAATTATTATAAAAAAATAAATTAATTTGGTAAACGAGATTCTATTCTTTTAAAACTATTATCATCATCTGGTACTATAAAATCATATGTTTCTTTTTTTTGAAAAATAACATTATATTTGTATGAACCATCTTTTAATTTTAATATTTCTAATACTTGTGGTTCTCTACTATCTTTTGATCCCATTGAATCAAATGCTTTTGATCCACCAAAATCAATTCTAAATAATTTATTATCACATGTTGAATTAACACCGCCATTATCCATTTGAGGTGTATGTCCTATAACCATACCTTTGATTTTATATGCTTCTAAAATAGGAGCCAAGTATTTTTGACAATCTTCATTTGAATATGGTAAATGTTTATCCATTTGACCTAAAATTCTTGTCCAAAATGGACTATGTTCTGAACTATTTAACATGTTTTTAATTATATTGGGATCTTCTTTCAATTTATTTAAATTGTTTAATAACCAATTTTTTACTATATTATTTAATTTAGATAATTGATCCCTACCTCTATATTTTTTTAAAAATTTATTTTCTAATCCCGCATGTACAAATAAAAAATCACCTATTATTAATATACTTTGTCTTGTACATCCCATATATACCGCATATTCATTTCCATTAGAAAATGCATATGTTATCCCCTTTTCTGGATTTTCAAACTTTTCTCCAGTTCTTGGATCTACATATCCTCTAAAACTCTCTACATTTGCATTTGATGTATACGTAAAATTTCCATTTACATTCATAATTTCATGATTTCCTAATAAACTATATACCGCACCTCCATCTTCTTTTGCTAAATTATGTAATTCTGTAAAAAATTTTAATATGTTTATATCATCTGCTTTATCATTCTTAATATGATCACATGATCCATTTATTGGTCTACAACTATCATTTTGATCACCAATTTGTACAACAACTGTTTTACCTCCTATCCATTTGTAATATCTGTTTTTATTATTTATTTTTATTTTTATACCTGCCTCTTTTGCCTCTTTTTCTTTACACTTTATTATTACCTTACTTATCTCTAAACATTCTATCATTAAATTCGCGTCACCATGAATATCACCTATTGCAATTATTCTATCAACTGCAGGTAATATTGTAGATACTAATGAAAATTTTTTACAATTTAAATTACTCATAATATAGTAATTTAAATTTTTTTAAAATAATTTGGGTAATGTTGTTGTACTTGTTAATGAATTTACAGTAGTTTGTAAATTTTGTACTTGTGTATTCAGTGTATTTACTTGACCCTGTGTTGTTGATTGTTTTGTATTTAATGTTTGTAACCCACTTGTTGGCGAATTTATTTGACTGTTTATTGCTGTTAATCCACTTGTTGGGGAATTTACTTGACTATTTATGGTTTGTACTTGATTTTGAGTTAATACTTGATTATTATTTAATGCTTGTAATCCACTTGTTGGTGAATTTACTTGTGTATTTATTGTTTGTACTTGATTTTGTGTTGTTGCTAAATTATTTTGGGTATTGGTTAATTGACCTGTTAATGTTGATACATTATTTTGTGTTGTTGCTAAACTATTTTGGGTATTGGTTAATTGACCTGTTAATGTTGATACATTATTTTGTGTTGTTGCTAAATTATTTTGGGTATTGGTTAATTGACCTGTTAATGTTGATACATTATTTTGTGTTGTTGCTAAATTATTTTGGGTATTGGTTAATTGACCTGTTAATGTTGATATATTATTTTGTGCAGTAGCTAAATTATTTTGGGTATTTGCTAAATTATTAGATAATGATTGTAATCCACTTGTTGGTGAATTTATTTGTGAATTGATTGTATTAATTACAGATTTTGTTGATTGAATATCACTTGTTAATGATTGTAATCCACTTAATGGTGAATTTAATTGATTATTTAATAATGTTAAATTATTTTGTGTTAATATTAAATTATTTTGAGTATTTTGTAATTGATTACCTAATGCTGATAATCCACTTGTAGGTGAATTAAATTGTGCATGTAAATTACTTAAATTACCCGCATATGATTGTAATTGAGTATTTAATGATGCTAATCCACTAGCTGGAGAATTTAATTGACCATTTAATGAATTATAACCAGATTGTAATGTTTGTACATTCATTTGTGTATTTTGTAAATCATTACTTACTGTTTGATATTTATTATTTAATGCTGCAATACCAGTTGATGGTGAATTAAATTGAGCTTGTAAATTAGATAAATTACCAGCATATGATTGTAATTGATTATTTATAGATGATAAGCCACTTGTTGGTGAATTTAATTGAGATGTTATAGTATTAAAACCAGATTGTACAGATTGTAAATTTGTTTGGTTAGTTTGTACTTGAGAACTTAATGTTTGGAATTGATTATTTAATGAAGATAAATTATTAGTTTGTGCTCCTAATTGTCCTGATAATGTTTGTACTTGTCCTGTAACTGTATTTAATCCTGTTTGTGTTGTTCCTAATTGACTACTTAATGTTTGGAATTGATTATTTAATGCAGATAAGCCACTTGAAGGTGCATTTATTTGGCTACTTAATAATTGGAATTGATTATTTAATGCAGATAAATTACCATTATTTGTTCCTAATTGATTACTTAATGTTGTTATATTATTTGATTGTGTTCCTACTTGATTAGTTAAATTTTGTACTTGTCCAGTAACACTATTTAATCCAGTTTGAGTTGTTCCTAATTGACTTGATAATGTTTGGAATTGATTATTTAATGCAGCTAATCCACTTGTAGGTGATGTTAATTGACTTGTTATTGAATTAAATCCAGATTGGGTTGTTAATAATTGATTACTTAAATTTTGAACTTGTCCAGTTACATTATTTAATCCAGTTTGAGTTACTCCTAATTGTCCTGTTAAATTTGTAATATTAGATGATAATCCAGATAAACCACTTGGGGAATTTAATTGGTTATTTATTAATTGTAATCCAGATTCAGTAGTTGTTAATTTACTTGCTATGGTTTGTATTTGATTAGTTAATCCACTTAATCCACTTGGTGAATTTAATTGATTATTAATTGTTTGTAATCCTGTTTGTGCTAATTGTATATTGGATTCATTTGTATTTAATTTACCAGTAATTGATTGTAATTGAGAACTTAATCCAGATAAACCACTTGGTGAGTTAAATTGATTATTTAATGTCTGTAATCCTGATTGTGCTAATTGTAAGCCAGATTCTGTTGATGTTACTTTAGTAGATAATGATTGAACAATATTTTTAGTATTATTAATATCAGCTTGTATATTTTGTAAATTACCAGCATAATTTTGTAATTGAGAACTAATACCTTGTAAACCACTTGGTGAATTAAATTGGTAATTTAATACTTGTAATTCATTTTCAGTTAAATTATATTTTGACATTAATTCTTGTAATCCACTTTGAGTAGATCCTAAATTATTTTGAATATTTTGTATACTAATATCAGATAAATTTACTTTATTTTGTATTGTATTTAATGTATCTGTTGATATATTCACCTTATTTTGTAATGTATTTAATGTATCATTTGATATATTTAATATATTTTGTAATGTATTTAATGTATCTGTTGATAAGTTTACTCTATTTTGTAAATCACTAATACTACCAATTGATCCTTGTAAATTATCTCTTAATCCTTGCATATTATTAACTGTTCCTTCTACTTGACTTTGTAAATCTCTTAAACTACCAGTTGAATTATTAACTTGGGATAATAAATCTTTTAATTTATTTTCATATGAAATATTTGATGAAATTATATCAATAATTTTTTTATCAATACTTACATTATTTTGTCTTTCTATTAAAATAACAAATACTATTGCAATCATGATAGAAATACTTACATCCTTATTTGCAAAATAAGAAATTAATAAAATAAAAACAATTTTAACCCATATATTAAATTTAAAATTTGGATTTTTCATTAAAAATACATAATATACATCAGGTATACTAGCAATTAATATTAAAATACCAACAATAACAAAATATATTATTTTGTTTTTCAATAAATTATCTACTCCTTTATCAATCTTTTCGATAAATTCCATATATTTATTAAATAAAAAATTGATATAAAATATATTTTAAACTAATATATTTATTATTATTAATTAAAAAAATGTATTTGTCAAGACGCGGATTTTTTATACCAAAATCATTAAATTCAAAGAAATTAGATATAGAAAGCATTAAAAAGAAGTTAGTCGCGACTCCTTATATAAATCCTGAATTCGATTTATCAGATGGACCAGTACCTTTTAATAATTTTGAAGAAACTGATACTCATTTAATTATTCCAAAATATTATGGAATGTCTAATTTCAAAAAATATGATAATCAATTAGAAATTAAAAATAAAAGAAATATTACATTTAATGGTTCATTAAGAGAATATCAACAAAATATTATTAATATTGTAATTCCTAAATTAAATGAATCTTATGGTGGCTTAATTAGTATTCCAACTGGTAGAGGAAAAACAATTATTGCAGTTAAATTAGCATGTGATTTAGGCCTTAAAACACTCTTTATCGTTCATAAAACATTCTTTTTAGAACAAACTAAAGAAAAATTCCAACAGTTTTCTAATGCTAAAATCGGTGTTTTACAACAAAAAACTATTGATGTTGAAGATAAAGATATAGTTATTGGTATGTTACAATCTATTTTAAGTAGAGATTATGGTGATGAAATTATGAATCAATTCGATTTGATTATATTTGATGAATGTCATCATTTATCATCAAAAGAATTTTCAAAAGTATTTACAAAAATTAGACCTGTTTATTCAATTGGATTATCTGCAACACCCAAAAGAAAAGATAAATTAGAAAATGTTTTTGAATGGTTTGTTGGTCCAACTTTATATATGGAAAAAGCACCATTAAGACATGTTGTTGATGTACGAACCATTAATTTTTCTTCAAAACATAAAAAATTTAAAAATGTATTTAATAGAAATAAACAAGCTTTAATACCAACAATGGTATCAAATTTAACTGAAATTGATGAAAGAAATGAATTAATTGTAAATGAAATCATTAAATTAAAAATGGAAGAACCTGAACGTAATTTTCTTATCTTAAGCGGTAGAAGAGAACATTTAAATATTTTAGCTGATTTAGTTAAGAAAAAAGAACCCTCTTTAGATGAAGAAATCACATTTTACATCGGAGTTAAGAAAAAAGAATTAAAAAAAATGATTGATGATGCATTAGAAAAAAGTTTGATTTTTGGCACTTATGAGATGGCTTCAGAAGGTTTAGATATTCAACATTTAGATACATTAATTTTAACAACACCAAAAGGTGATGTAAATCAAGTTGTTGGTAGAATTTTAAGAAAACAACCAACTGATTATGAATTACAACCAAAAATATTAGATTTTTGTGATGAATTACAATCTTTAAAATTTTTAGCAGATATTAGAATGAGATTATATAAATCAAGAAGATATATAATTAATGGTGTTGAACCGCCACCTGAAGAAATCAGTGAAGAAAATTTAAATTTAATAAAAGATGATAATATTAACAGAGCAGTTGAAAGCAGAAATATTATTAAAACAGAAAAAGTAGATTTCACTAAATCACTTTTCTAA
>JACCED010707900.1_pt1 | contig 12089 bp, 9 predicted proteins | sample 7455021 | NCBI WGS metagenome assembly JACCED01 (sample SAMN15323456, study PRJNA562643) | freshwater metagenome | isolation source: river surface water | place: USA:Blue River Watershed | collected 2017-08-19
CCCCTTGTAGGTGATTTCAAGCGTCTCACGGTTGTAGCGTCGCCCGCGGCAAACCTCGCACTCGACAAAAACATCGGCGAGAAAATGCATCTCAATGCGCTTCACCCCATCGCCCTCGCAAGCCTCACAACGCCCTCCTTTGACATTGAAGGAAAAACGGCCCGCATCATATCCCCTGACACGCGAAGCGGGCAGCCCGGCGAACAACTCCCGAATCGCGCCGAAAGCACCCGCGTAAGTGACCGGATTCGAGCGAGGCGTTCGCCCAATCGGCGACTGATCAATCACAATCACCTTGTCGACCTGCTCGATCCCGACAACAGACTGATGCAATCCAGGTCGCTCCTTGGAGCGGTGCAGTTTGCGTGAAAGCACGCGGCGCAGCACATCGTCGACCAGAGTCGATTTGCCCGAACCAGACACACCCGTCACGCAGGTGAATAGGCCGAGAGGAAAGTGGGCGTCGACCTGCTTGAGATTGTTTTCCGTCGCCCCGATCACGCTCAGCCAGCCCGGCGGAATATGGCCGCGGTCGAGACGCTCGTGAGGGGTTTCCGGCCGGACACGGTGTTTTGGGACGGGGATGCGCACCGCCCCGGACAGGTACTGCCCGGTAAGCGAAGCCTCTGACTGCTGGACCTCTAGCGGCGTGCCCGCTGCAACAATGTAACCACCTCGAACTCCCGCACCGGGTCCCAAATCCAGAACGTAATCAGCCGCCCGAATAGTGTCCTCATCGTGCTCCACAACGACAACCGAGTTACCCAAATCCCGAAGCTTGCGGAGCGTTTCAATCAATCGGTCGTTATCGCGCTGGTGCAGCCCGATGCTGGGTTCATCCAGCACGTACAAACATCCCGCCAAGCCCGATCCGATCTGAGTCGCCAGCCTGATGCGCTGTGCTTCCCCGCCGGAGAGAGTGCCACTCTGGCGATCGAGGCTGAGATATCCAAGACCCACTTCATTCAAAAATCTGAGCCTGTTTCCGAGCTCCCGCCGAATCTCCGCCGTGACAAACTCCTGCTGCTCGGAGAGCACGAGCCCGTCGACAAAATGCTTCGCCCCTTCAACCGTCTGCCCGCAAAAGTCCGCGATCCCAGTTTTCACATCTCGATCGCCGACTCGACTAGTCACCGTCACGGCCAGCAACTCCGGCCGCAGTCTGGCGCCATTGCATCTGGGGCACACTCGAGTTCCCATGAAATGCCTGAGCCTTTGGCGTGTCGACTCGCTCTCGGTCACGGCGAAGAGGTTCTGGAGCTGCAAAACCGCTCCCTCGAATGCCTGCGGCGCCGATCCGGAATCATCCAGCGAAGGCATTGCAAGAACCTCTCCGCCGGACCCATGCAAGATCACCTCACAAAACTTCTCCGGAAGCTGGTTCCAGGGAACGTCCATCGAGACCTTGTAATGCGCCGAAAGATGCCCGAGCAGACTGCGGTAAAACGCCTCCAACCGCTTGCCCACCTTCGTCCATGCCGCAACCGCGCCCTCGGCAAGCGTCTTGTCTGGATCCGGCACAAGCAAATCGGGGTCAATCTCCAGACGGGTTCCCAACCCTTGGCACTCCGGACACGCCCCGAGGTGGCTGTTGAAGGAAAAATGCTTTGGAGTGAGCACCGGCATCTGAAAGCCGGTTTCAGCATTCACGTAGGCGGTGGAGAACACGTGTTCGGTCCATGGCCCCTCGCTCTGCGTTTGAAGCAAAACTCCTATCCGGTTGCGGCCCCATTTCAAAGCCATGTCCACCGACTCCGCCAAACGCCCGCGCACACCGTCCTTTAGCACGAGTCGATCGACCACCACCTCGATGCAATGCGCAGCACCCGAGGCCAGCCGGGTTACCGGATGCTGCCCGCCGATCTCCACCACAACTCCATCGATGCGGGCCCGCAGAAACCCCTCCCGCTTCAACCTCTCCAACACGTCCCGAAACTCGCCGCGTTCGTCCAAAACCAGCGGCGCTAGAATCATAATCCTTCCCTCCTCAGGGAACGCCAGTATCCGATCGACAATCTGCTCGGGGGAAAGTCTGTTCACTGGTTCCCCGGTCGCGGGATCGTGGGGTTGACCGATGGAGGAGTAAAGGAGCCGCAGGTAATCGTAAATTTCCGTGGTCGTAGCGATGGTCGAGCGAGGGTTTCCGGAGGAATGCCGTTGCTCGATGGCGATAGCCGGCGAAAGCCCCTCAATGAAGTCGACGTCAGGCTTCTGGAGTTGATCCAGAAATTGCCGGGCGTAGGCGGAAAGACTCTCTACATACCTCCTCTGGCCCTCGGCGTACAGCGTGTCAAACGCAAGGGAACTCTTCCCAGACCCGCTCAGCCCCGTCACAACCACAAGCTTCTCGCGCGGGATTTCCAGCGAAAGGTTTTTGAGGTTGTGCTGTCGCGCCCCTAGGATCCGTATACTGTCTCTCGCCATGATCGCAGCTGGAACATTAAACTGCCTCAGCCAAGCACTGAAAGTGCGGGTCCTCCAGCATCAAATCATTTCCCGCTTCAAATCACCCACGAGCAGAAACCCGCGTTCCCATGCAAACTGAAGGCGCCCCCGTGACCAGATCGGAACTCCAAGCGTTGTCGGACCAATTCCGGGACACGAAGCACAACATCAACAACGTTCTCGCTGTGCTCCTCGCAATGGCCGAACTCTCGGAACGAAACCCAGCCAACTACGAGCGGCTTGCCAAAGCGGTGCTGGAGCGCTGCCCCGCGGTTGTTCAGGATTTGCACAACTTCCACGAAGCGCTTGGCGCGGTGATTGAAGCCAGAACGCAGACCTAGCCGCGACACCTTTTCCTCAGTTGTCCCCCAGCTTTCAACCTCGGACGCATCGCCCGCCCATCGTCGCACCCCTCGGCTCGAATCCCATGCGCATCGACATCCTATCTTTGTTCCCGAAGATCGCTGAGGGAGCCCTCTCGGAAAGCATCCTGGGACGCGCACAGAACCGCGGCCTGGCCTCCATCCATTCCCATAACCTCAGGGACTGGGCGCGTGACAAACACCGCGTCACCGATGACGCGCCTTACGGTGGAGGGCAGGGCATGGTGCTCAAATGTGAGCCCATCGTTGACGCAGTCGAGTCTCTCAAAACCCCTGAATCCCGGGTGATTCACTTATCCCCAGCCGGAGGAGTTTTTAACCACTCCACCGCCAAACGCCTCGCTGAGGAAGCCTCGCACCTCATCCTTCTGTGCGGGCACTATGAAGGCATTGACCAGCGCGCAATCGACCTGCTTGTGGATGAGGAAATCTCCATCGGCGACTACGTGCTCACCAACGGCGCCCTTGCCGCATGCGTCATCGTCGACGCAGTCGTGAGACTGCTTCCCGGCGTTCTTGGAGACGAGGTATCCGCGGTTGACGACTCCTTTGCGACAGGTGTTTTGGAATTCCCGCAGTACACCCGCCCCGTGGAATTCCGCGGAAAGCGGGTTCCCGAAATCCTGCTCTCCGGCAACCACGCCCTCATCGCCGAATGGCGCAGAGAGCAAGCTCTGCTGAAAACCCGCCGGCTCCGACCCGACCTCTTGCCGCCATCCTCAACGCAGCCGCCTCCTCAAGAAAAACGCACTCCCGTATAGTGGAGCATTTTACTCAAGCGCACCGACCTATCCGGAGCACAATCCTGAGGAGTTTCCGCGAAATCCTTAATCCCCCTCCTCTTTTTACTGGATGCCTGGGGGCGGTTCGCGAGAACCTCCGCCCCCCTCCGCATCCCTTCTGCTTCATCTATGAGCCAAAATCCCGTACTCCGCATCGGCCTGCCTTCGGGCTCCCTGCAGGAACCCACTTTCGCACTTTTTGCCAAAGCCGGATTCATAATTTCCGGAGCAGGCCGCTCCTATAAGCCCAGCGTAGACGATCCGGAATTGGTGATCCGTCTCCTTCGGGCTCAGGAAATTAGCCGCTACGTTGAGCACGGTTTTCTGGACTGTGGACTTACGGGTCGCGACTGGATCTACAACAACGGTTCCGACGTGGAGACCCTGTGCGAGATGACCTTTTCCAAGGCCAGTGACCAACCCACAAGGTGGGTCATTGCGGTTCCCGAAGATTCTCCCATCCAGAAAGTTGAAGATCTCAAGGGCAAGGTGATCGCCACAGAGGCCGTGGAATTGACCCGCCGCTTTCTGGCCGAACGCGGAGTGGAAGCAACCATCGAATTCTCTTGGGGTGCAACCGAGGTGAAGGTTCCAGACTTGGTGGATGCGATCGTGGACGTCACGGAGACCGGCTCTTCACTGCGCGCCAACAAGTTACGCATCCTCGAAACTATCCTGCAATCCTCACCTCAATTCATCGCGAATCGCTCCGCGTACCAGGACCCTTGGAAACGAGCGAAAATCCAAAAGCTTGTGATGCTTCTGGAAGGGGCGTTCGCCGCTCGGGACAAGGTTGGGCTTAAGATGAACCTGCCCGAATCCAACCTCAAGCAGCTGCTATCCACCCTCCCCTCCCTCCGCAACCCGACGGTTTCACATCTGGCTCAGGATGGATGGATTGCGGTGGAGACGGTGATTTCGGAAAAAATAGTACGCGAGATCATCCCGCAGCTTAAAGAGTTGGGCGCGGAGGGAATCATCGAATACCCGCTCAACAAGCTGGTCTACTAAGCCAAACAGGAAACGAAACGGGATGTCGCCCACGCCCCCGGAGCCCTGACGGCCTACGGTAGCAGCCGAGCAAGTCCAAAAATAAACAACAGATTGAAGTTGCGGCCGGGTCAAATTCCTGTTTCGCTCCCAGCCCCCCAAACGCCAGCTATCTGAAACCTCATGGGATCACTTAAAAAGAGACGTAAAACGAAAATCGCGAAGCATAAACGCAAGAAGCGGATGAAGGAAAACCGCCACAAGAAGCGTTTGCGCTACAAGAGCTAGTCTGCCGACTTGTTTATGGACCGTTCGCATCCGCCAACAGTCCTGACTAGGTTTTATTCGGTAAAACCGCTTTTATTGGGACTCGTCGCAATTGCGGTTTTGTCCCAACTGATAGCACGCGCAGAAAAGCCAACTCCGGTTCTCCCTGAAGAACCTGCCCCCTCATCAACCGCGCCCGGTTCAAGCAATCCGGCGCGGTTTATTTTTGCGGACCCTTTTCCTTCGCCCGCAAGCGTGCCCGCGCAGGACCTGCTGATTCAGCAGAAAGCTGAAATCCAAGCCGAAGCGCTCACCTTCTACACCCTCGCGGCGATCAAGGAGGAAAGTGGCGAGACCGAGGAGGCTTCAGCACTCTACCAAAAAGCGCTTTCACTCGATCCGGGCAACGCAGCGCTGGCCGTCCGGCTTTCGACGGAACTCATCGCCAAAGGTCAGGTCGCCGAGGCGCTTAGATTGCTCAAGGATGCAAACGCCGCCTCACCGAAAAACGTGGGCGCTCTCGTGCAAATCGCGCGGACCTACCTTGGGGTTCTCAAAAGGCCGGACAGCGCGCTCACGTATGCGGAAAAAGCTTACAAACTCGCGCCCGAAGACATCCCGGTACTCGCGGTGTACCTCGAGACCTGCGCCGCCGGATCGCTTAACCAGCGGGTGGAGGACGCCCTCAAAAAAAGTCTGCAGTCTACCCAGCAAGACGTGGATTTCTGGATCCAGGCGGGCACTCTCTTCCGAAACGCACTAATCACCCGAGGGGCGGTTTCAAAGGTCTTGCTTGGGAAAATCAACGATTTCTTCAAAACCGCGCTCAACCTCGCACCCATCGAGCCCTCCGTGCTTGAGGCGGCCTCGGACCACTACACGCTCACAAAGCAATTTCCGGAAGCCGCAAGCTTCTATCAAAGAGCCTTGGTCGAGCACCGCCAGAGGAAAGGGTCCCTGTCCGCCGGCCTGTGCCTGAAGCTCGCGCGGGTGCTTCTGATGAGCGAGCAGGTGCCCGAAGCCATGGGAGTGCTTGAGGAGCTCGTCTCCGAACAGCCGACCGTCGCCCCGGCCCGCGAATTACTCGGCGAACTGCACCTCCAGCAGGGCCACATCATCGCTGCGCTCACCCATTTCAAGATCGCCTTGGACGCGGAACCGGACCGGGTTGAGGACCATATCCGCGTCACCCAACTGCAGCTGCGCCTCAAGCGTGCGCCGGAGGCCGCCGCCACAGCCCAGCACGCGCGGACCCTTTTCCCGGATATCCCCCAACTCACCATGCTGACCGCCGTGGCACTCGCGGAAGCAAAACAGCATCAGGAAGCCCTTCATTGCTTCGCGTTGGCAGAACGCCAGTTTCTGAACTCCCGCAGCGCCTCTCTGGACGCCGGATTCTACTTTACCTACGGCGCCGCAGCCGAGCGGGCGGGCCTTCCGGAGCAGGCCTCCAGGCTTCTCCTGCGGAGCATTGAGCTCGATCCCGAGAATTCGGCCGAGGCCCTGAACTACCTCGGATACATGTGGGTGGACAGAAACCAGAATCTGGAGGAGGCGGGCGCTTACATCCAGAAAGCGCTGGCCCTACGGCCCAACCACCCCGCGTATCTGGACAGCCTCGGTTGGTGGCATTTCAGGAAGGGACAGTACGAAGATGCTCTCAGGGAAATCCGCAAAGCTTTGGACAAGATCAAACGCGAAGATGCCTCTGAAGTGTACGATCACTTAGGAGACATCCTTGAAAAGCTCTCAAAACCCGAAGAAGCCATAGCGGCTTGGAAAGTTGCGGTGGAGCTCGACCCGGCCATGCCGGAGGTTCAAAAAAAAATCAGACAGCTGCAGGATAACCAGTAACAGCCGAGGGTAGAGCCCCCGAGAGACGGCTTAAATCAAGCCAGCAAAAATTCAACGGTTGCCTAGGATCGACTTTCATGGCCTTCTACCCGATCCGCCTCCAGCTCATCCGCTTCTCTCCCGTTCCCCTTTCCTATGTCAAAAACCCTCGTCATCGCTGAAAAACCAAGCGTCGCCCAGGATCTCGCGCGCGTCCTTGGAAAATGCGAACGCAACGGTGACTTCTTTGAAAGCGACTCGCTCGTGATTTCATCAGCGGTCGGCCACCTGCTCGAGATCGCGCCCCCGGACGGGTTCGAACCGGCGCGGGGCAAGTGGAAGATCGAAAATCTCCCCACGCTCCCTCCACACTTCGAACTGGTGCCCATTGAGAAAAACGCTGGCCGCCTTGCCGTCCTCAAACGCCTGCTCAAGCGCAAAGATGTAGACGCGGTCGTCAATGCATGCGATGCCGGGCGCGAAGGAGAACTCATCTTCAGAAACGTGATTCGCGCTTCGGGAGTCAAAAAACCAGTCAAACGCCTTTGGCTGCAGTCGATGACCCCGGAATCCATCCGCACCGCCTTCGGCAAGCTGCGCAGCGACGAAGAAATGCTTCCTCTGGCCGACGCCGCCATCAGCAGGGCGGAGGCTGACTGGCTCGTGGGAATCAACTCCACCCGCGCCCTCACCGCCTTCAACTCCACGGACGGCGGCTTTCACAAAACCACGGCTGGCCGAGTCCAAACCCCCACCCTGGCGATTCTCGCGGAACGCGAAGAAAAAATCCGCTCCTTCATATCCAAGACCTACTTTGAAGTATTCGCTGACTTCCAGGTGGCGGCAGGGTCCTACCGCGGCCGCTGGCTCGACGAGGGCTTCCAGAAAAAAGGCGCTGAAGAGGACTCCAAGCCCGAGCGAATCTGGGACAAAACCCAAGCAGAGGCGATCCGAGCCAAATGCCTCGGGAAGCCCGGCGAGATTCAGGAGGAAAAGAAGCCTACCACCCAGGCGCCTCCACTACTCTACGATCTGACCACTCTCCAGCGCGAAGCCAATCAACGATTCGGGTTTCCCGCGCGAATGACCCTGCAGATCGCGCAGGCTCTTTACGAAAAACACAAGGCTCTCACCTATCCGCGTACGGACTCCCGGTTCCTGCCTGAAGACCATCTGGCGACTGCGAAATCCGTTCTGGACTCGATTCCAGATCCAGCACTCGCCGCCCACGCTCGGGTCGCTTTGGAAAAAGGCTGGGTGCGTCCAAACAAACGGATTTTCAACAACGCCAAAGTCAGCGATCACTTCGCAATCGTCCCCACGGGCACCATCCCGAAAACATTGGACGACAAAGAGCAGCGCATTTTTGATCTCGTCTCCAAGAGGTTTGTGGCGGTTTTCTTCCCGGCCGCCCAGTTTGAGATCACCACCCGCATCACCCGGGTCGAGGGCGAGGCCTTCAAGACCGATGGAAAAGTTATCGTCGATCCGGGTTGGCTTGCCGTGTACGGCAAGCAGGCCGAATCAGATGAGGAGTCCGAAAAATCAATCGTCGCGATTCGCTCGGGTGAAAAGGCGGATACGCACCAAATCGAAATCAAGGAATCCCAGACCAAGCCGCCAGCCCGCTTCAACGAGGGCACGCTGCTTTCAGCCATGGAAGGCGCCGGGAAACTAGTGGACGACGAGGAACTGCGTGAGGCGATGAGCGAGCGCGGCCTGGGCACTCCGGCGACGCGCGCACAAGTCATCGAAGGTCTCTTGACCGAAGGCTACATCCTGCGCCAAGGCCGCGATCTATTGGTCACTGCGAAGGGAATGTCGCTCATCACGCTCCTCAAAGATTTGAGGGCGGAGGCTCTTACCAAACCCGAACTCACTGGCGAATGGGAGTTCAGACTGCGCCAGATGGAGCGAGGACAATTGTCGCGCTCGGAATTCATGCAGCAGATCGGCACCCTGACCAAAGATCTGGTGGAAAAAGTGCGCGGCGGCATGGGCAAGGAGGTCTCCGGACAGTTCCGTCCCTTGGGCTCGCATTGCCCCCGTTGCGGCCACGCCGGGCTTAAAGAAAGCTTCCGCTGCTACGAGTGCCCCGGTTGTAAACTTTCCGTCTGGAAAACGATGGCGGGTCGGGAACTTGAGCGCGAAGAGGTGGAAACTCTGCTAACCGCTGGCAAAACTGCGAATTTGGAGGGATTCCGCTCCAAACTGGGGAGGCTCTTCAGTGCCTCGGTGCAACTCAACGAGGCCACACAGTGGAAACAAGCCTTTGATTTTGAAAGCAACAATCCCGAAAACGCCGCTGGGCTTGACCTCTCAGCCGCGACTCGGGTCGCGCTCTGCCCGATGTGCAAAAAGGCGCAGGTGCTCGAAACCGATTCAGCATACCTCTGTGAAGGTGCCGTGACCAAAGCCTGCAAATTCCGGATGGGAAAGCTCATCCTGCAGCAACCCATCGCCTTCGAGCAGGCCAAAAAACTCTGTGAAACTGGCAAGACCGATCTCCTTCGCCGTTTCATCTCCAAAAAAGGGCGTCCTTTCTCCGCATTCCTCAAACTGGAAGGTGAAAAGGTGGGATTTGAATTTGAGCCAAGAGCACCCAAGGCAAGCGGGGCTAAAACCCCGGGTAAACGAACGGCGAAGCCGAAAACGGCCGCAGGCACGGCCGAGGCTTTCGCCGAGTAACCTGCGCTCCAATGAGCAAGCCGCAGAAGTTTCGTCTGAACGTAGCAGGCATTCTCAGGGATTCCGAGGGCCGGATCCTCGTCTGCGAACGCTTGGGACACACGGGATCATGGCAGTTTCCCCAAGGAGGCGTTGACGACGGCGAAAGCTTGGAGCAAGCGCTCTTTCGCGAACTGAGGGAGGAGATCGGTGTGGACAGTGATTCCTACACGATAGTTGCCCAAAAAGGTCCCTACCGCTATGCCTATGACGGGGGACCAATCCGCGGGGTCGACGGAAAAGACCAGCACTTTTTCCTCGCCCACTACTCTGGGCCGCAAGATGCAATCCAACTCGATCTGCCGCATCCCGAGTTCCAAGCTTATCAATGGATCGCCCCTTCGGCCTTCCAGATTGATTGGCTGCCAAACATGAAAAAAGTGATGTATCAGCAGGTCTTTGCGGATCTCCTGGATACCAAACTTTCCTAGCCCCCTGTGGGCCAACAGTCCGAACGGGACCCCTCCCTTCGCGCTAGTTTAGATGATTCTTTTAACTGAATGGCATTGACTGCATTTGATGATTAAGGCAAATCCCCTGCCGTCATGCTTACATTCGGTGCCCTATTTTTAGCAGTCTCCTCGATCCTCGGTGCAATTTGGTGGGCATCCAGAAACGAAAGCGCTGGCTCGTAGGTTTTTCCACTCTCTCCGGCGGGATCCCGCCGAACGCTGTGGGGCCCCATAGCGGCGCCTGACCCTTCGTTTTCCGCCGTCCCCCCCTGCATTCATCCATCCCTCGCCCGTAGCACCGGTGCAGTGGATCCCGATGAGTCTATACTGCACCCGCGTGGCTCACCGCTCAGGGCGCCAGACGTTCCAAGAGCCAACCATCCCCCGAGGAGGTAAACCGCAGCCTATCGTGCAGCCGGCTTCTGCGCCCCTGCCAGAACTCAATACTGGATGGTTTAACCACAAAACCACCCCAATGCGGAGGACATGGAATGGGCTTTCCCTCGAAACGCTGCTTCAGTTCTGCGAAGGATGCCTCAAGCTCCGCTCGAGCGCCGAGCCGAGAGCTTTGACGGGAAGCCCACGCTCCAAGCTGACTGGCGATGGGGCGGGTTGCAAAATAAGCCTCACTCTCTTCCCGTGAGACCTTGGACGCAGTTCCAACCACATTCACCTGCCGCTCCAAAGCCCCCCACCAAAAAGTAAGTCCGACGCGCGACTCGCGGCTCAGGTGCTGCGCTTTGTCGCCCTCGTAGTTGGTAAAAAACGAAAACCCGTCCGCGTCACAACGCTTCAGCAGAACAATCCTCGACCAAGGCTGCCCGCGCTCGTCAACCGTTGAGAGCGTCATGGCATTCGGCTCCAAAATCCCCTGAGCCTGCGCCTCGGCCAACCAGGCTTGAAACTGATGGATCGGGTCCGCATGCAACTCGGTCTCGAGCAAGCCGCGTTGTGAATAATCCTGCCGCAATGCGGCCAAAGCCTCAGGGGTAAGTGCCATCCAATTCCTTTAGCACAACACACTGCCTGTAGTCAGCTTTTCCCAGTCCCGACAGCTGCTATTCATGCCGGAATACTTCCTCCATCCGCGCCCACCACTCGCCTTCAGCCCTCGTGGGCAGAGGTTCCTGCATTGGCTCCATCAAATCCCACCACCGGCGCATCACAGGATCAGCCTTCATCCGTTCCATGTCGGCCTGAAAGTCATCCCCCCAGTACTCAAAAAAACCAAACAACAATCCATCGTGATGAAAAATCGAGTAGTTCCGAATATGGCAGCTTGAAATCAATGACAGCACCTCGGGCCACACCCGGTCGTGGTAGCGCTTGTATTCGTCGTAACAACCGGGGCGCAACCTGAGCACTCCGCCGTGCCTCTCCGGCGCCGTCTTCATTTCGAGTCCCCTTTGGTGGTCACCGCTCGATCGAGATGCGTGTATCCTCCATCCACGTAGAGGATCTGCCCCGTGGTGTGAGCACTTCGCGCCGAGGCAGCAAACACAACGGCATCCGCGATCTCACGAGCAGTCGTCATGCGCCCACCCAAGGGAATCGTAGACTCGATTTTTGCAAGCGCAGCCGTTGGATCAGGTCTCGATGAAATCCACTTTTGATACATCGGCGTCATCACTTCAGCCGGGATCACACAGTTTACCCGCACGCCGTGCGGAGCAAAATCAACAGCCCATTCGCGAGTCAATGCGTTCATCGCGCCCTTCGCCGCCACATACCCGCTGGTGCCCCCCTGCCCGGTGCTCGCGCACTTGCTGCCGACATTAACCACCGCACCCCGACTCGTGATCAACGCGTCCATCGCCGCTTCGACCAGTACAAAACAGTGCACGATGTTTTTTTCCAGAGACGCCCTAAAGGCATCCACTCCACCCCCAAGCCCAGCCCCGTCATTAACTCCGGCATTGTTCACCACACAATCAATCCGCCCGTGCCTTTCTAACACAGCCCGCACCGCGCCGCGCACCGCGTTCTCGTCGGTCAATTCACACGAGTAAAACTCCGCCCTTCCACCGCTCTGCGCAATCCGCGCACACAAATCCCCAGACTCCGTCGGATTTCTTCCCAGAATACAAGCGACAGCCCCTTCCGCAGCAAAACCAAGAGTGATTGCCTCACCCATCCCCTTGGATCCGCCGCTGATGAGCACCACTTTATTTGTTAGTTCAAGATTCATAGCAGATTCACATTGAGCTTCC
>JACCED010045797.1_pt1 | contig 12088 bp, 9 predicted proteins | sample 7455021 | NCBI WGS metagenome assembly JACCED01 (sample SAMN15323456, study PRJNA562643) | freshwater metagenome | isolation source: river surface water | place: USA:Blue River Watershed | collected 2017-08-19
ATTCGCGCCGGTTTGTGAACGGGCTGTTGGATCGGGCGGGAAAGCTGGGGAACGATGCGTTGATGGCGGCGGTCATGTCTGGCAGTGCGTTGGATTCGGGGGTGTTCCGTGGTTCGGCGGGGACGATGATCGTGCTGCCGCGCAAGGATGGGCGGGAAGGTTCTCGGGAGCGTCGCCGGACGGGTCAGTGATCAACGGTTTTCGCGCGCTATGGCTTTTGGATTTTTGAAACGTCTGGTTGAGCGGTTCACGGGCAAGCCTGTGGATTGGGATGATGTGGAAGAGGCGCTGATCCGTTCGGATATTGGTGTGCAGATGACGGGACGGATCCTCGGCGCGTTGCGCGAGGGGGGGAAGGGATTGACGGAAGAGTCGGTGATGACGGTGGCACGTGAGGAGGTGCTCAAGATTTTGCCGAGGGACCAGACGATGCTGCGTCCGTTCCCTTCGAAGCCGAAGGTGATCATGATGGTGGGGGTGAACGGGACGGGTAAGACGACGACGACGGCAAAGTTGGCGGGGTTGCTGAAGCGGAAGGGGCACACGGTGATGATTGCAGCGGCCGACACGTTCCGAGCGGCGGCGGTGGAGCAGGTGGAAGTTTGGGCGGAGCGGTTGGGATGCGATTTGATCAAGGGGCCTTACAACGCGGATCCTGCTGCTGTTTGTCACGATGCGTATCAGGCTGCGGTGGCGCGTGGAGCGGAGTTCTTGATTTGCGACACCGCTGGGCGTCTGCACACGAAGCTGAACTTGATGAGCGAGTTGGCGAAGGTGAAGCGTTCTCTGGCGAGGGTGGACGCGGAGTCGCCGCACGAAACGTTATTGGTTGTGGATGCGACGACTGGGGTGAATGCGTTGGTGCAAGCGCGGGAGTTTGCGGCGGCGACGGGATTGACGGGCGTTGTGGTGACGAAGCTGGATGGAAGCGGGAAAGGCGGCTGTGTGGTGGCGATCCAGCAGGAGTTAGGGATTCCGACTCGGTTCATTGGGACCGGAGAGCGGTTGGAGGATATTGCATTTTTTGAGGCGCGCCCGTTTGTGGATCAGATGATGTGAGGTTGGCTGGGGCGGATCGAGTTCTGGGGATTCGGCGTGCGGCGTGGACAGAGGGTGTGATTTTTTCTCAAAGGAAAAACAGCATTCGGGATTGAAGGCGCGGTTTGTCGGGTGGAAGGTTTTCCGTGGCGGGCTGTGACTGCTGCGGTGGTGTCATGGGTCTGCCGAAATCCCCTCTAGAGACATACGGTGAGCACGAACCAAGATTTCATTCTCGAGATATTGCAGGAGACGAGTTTGGTGACGCCTGAGCAGGTGGCGATGGCGCGCGAGAGCGCTGCGGATGGACAGGTGGTGGAGGAGTTGATCCGTCAGGGTGTGTTGACGGAGGAGGATGAGATGCGGGCGTTGGCGGCGCATGCTCAGATGGAGTTCGTTGATTTGGGTGAGTTTGTGGTTCCTCAAGCCGCGGTTGATGCGGTGCCCCGAGAGCTGGTGGAGCGGTTCAAGGTGATTCCGGTGGCGCTTGCGGGGAATGCTCTGACATTAGCGGTGGGGAACCCGATCGATTTCGATACCTTTGATTCGTTGGGACATATGTTGACCCAGCACGAGTTGTCGTTCGTGTGTGCGACACCGGCTGCGATCCGGGAGGCTCAGAAGCGTTATTACCGGATCGGGTTGGAGGGTGAGGGTTCGGCGTTGGACGGGATGCAGTCGCTGGTTGAGGAAGAGGGGGATGCGCCGATCATCAAGATGGTTTCCAACCTGTTGCTGGAGGCTCACAACCTGAGGGCGAGTGACATTCACCTTGAACCGCTGGAAACGCGTTTTCGGGTTCGGTTTCGCGTGGATGGCATTTTGCAGGAGATGCCGAGTCCGCCCAAAAAGTTGGCTTCGGCGATCGTGTCGCGTCTCAAAATCATGTCGGGATCGATGTCGATTGCTGAGAAGCGGTTGCCTCAGGATGGACGTATCCAAGTGCAAGTGGGTGCGAAGCAGGTGGATTTGCGTGTTTCGACGATTCCGACGACGCACGGGGAAAGCGTGGTCATGCGTATTCTGGACAAGTCCTCGCTGCAGTTAGGCTTGCCGCAGTTAGGGTTCCTCTCGGATGACCAAGCGGTGTTTGAGCGGTTGCTGGGGTTGCCGGACGGTATTTTGTTGGTGACGGGACCAACGGGCTCGGGAAAGACGACGACGTTGTATGCGTGTTTGAACTTCATCAACCGGTCTGACCGCAAGCTGATCACGGTGGAGGATCCGGTGGAGTACCAGATGTCGGGAATCAATCAGGTGCAGGTGAACACGGATATCGGGATGACGTTCCCCGCGGCGTTGCGATCAATCCTTCGTCAGGCACCAAACATCATCATGATCGGGGAAATCCGGGATCCTGAGACGGCGAACATTGCGATCAACGCTTCGCTCACGGGACACTTGGTGTTCTCGACGTTGCACACGAACGATGCGCCCAGTGCGGTGGCGCGGTTGGTGGACATCGGGGTACAGCCGTTTTTGGTCTCGTCAGCGGTCCGGGCGATGATGGCGCAGCGGTTGGTGCGTCGGTTGTGTCCAAAGTGCAAGATGCCTGCGGAGTTGAAGTTATCGGAGATGCGTTCGTTAGGATTGGATGCGGGTCAGATGGCTGGCGCATCGGTTTCGCAGGGGAAGGGGTGCGATAACTGCCGATACAACGGGTATCGAGGGCGGGTGGGGTTGTTCGAGATTTTCCAGGTGGATGATGAGGTGCGGCACATGATTAACTCGCGATCGACGACGGTTGTTTTGAGGAAGCGCGCGAGAGAGATGGGGATGCGGACCTTGCGGGAGGATGGGATCCGGAAAGTGCTGGCCGGAATGACGACAGCGGACGAGGTGATTTCGGTGACGATGGGGGACAAGGACTGATCCACATAGATCGATTGATATGAACCATTTCCAAGTTCTGGAGTTGTTGGCGGAGCATCAGGTGATCTCACAGGATGCGGTGGAAGATCTTGTGAACCACGTGACGGCGACGGGGTTGCCGATCGGGGCGGCGCTGGAGCAGATCGGGGTGATGTCGAAGGTGGATTTTTATCATGCCCTCGCCCAGATTGTGGGGACAGAGTCGCTGGATTTGACGGGGTTCGAGCCGGCGATCCCGGTTTTGCGCTCGGTGCCCGCGGGGTTGGCCCAGTTACATCGGGTTTTTCCGGTGGGCTTGGATGGGCACACGATCCAGTTGGTGGTGGCGGATCCATTGAACCATCAGATGCTGGAGGATTTGCGGTTTGGGTTGGGGCGTGACATCCAAATCTTTTTGGCGCCGGAGGAGGACATTGATCAGTTGATCCGCCGATATTACAGCCGAGGTGCGGAAGAGCTCGAGGGCGCGTTGAGAGATCTGGGCGCGGTGAATGTGGAGGACGAGGACGAGGCGGCGGCTGCGCCGATCATCAAGTACGTCGATCTTGTCCTACAGCAGGCGATTGCGGATCGAGCTTCGGATATCCACTTCGAGCCGTTCGAGCATGAGTTCAAGATCCGATATCGGGTTGACGGTGCGTTGTACGAGATGGCTCCGCCGCCCCGTCACTTGGCTAATCCGGTGATTTCGCGCGTAAAAGTGATGTCTAACCTGAACATCGCGGAGCGCCGGTTGCCGCAGGATGGGCGTATCCAGCGACAGATTGCGGGGAAACAAGTGGATCTTCGTGTGTCGACGTTGCCGACCCAGTTTGGGGAGAGCGTGGTGTTGCGTGTGTTGGATCGGTCGGCGGTGAGTCTGGATTTGGAGACCTTGGGGATGCCGAAGCGGATTTATGATTACCTATTGCGGGTGATTGACTTGCCTAACGGGATTTTCATCGTGACGGGGCCAACGGGATCTGGGAAGACCACAACGCTTTACGCCTGTCTGAACAAGATCAACACGATTGATGCGAAGGTGCTGACGGCGGAGGATCCCGTGGAGTATGATATTGATGGTATCATCCAAGTCCCTGTGAGTGAGGGGATTGGGTTGACTTTTGCGCGAGTGTTGAGGGCGTTTTTGCGGCAGGACCCTGACCGGATCATGGTGGGTGAAACGCGGGATGTGGAGACGGCGCAAATCGCGATCCAGGCTTCGTTGACGGGCCACCTTGTGTTGACGACTTTGCACACGAACGATGCGCCCGGAGCGGTGACGCGGTTGATCGACATGGGGGTCGAGCCGTTCTTGATCTCGGCCTCTCTGGAGGGGGTGCTGGGTCAGCGACTGATCCGGCGAGTTTGTAAGCAGTGTCGGACGCCGTATGAACCGACGGAGGCGGTCCTGTCGCAGTTGGGACTGTCCCCGCACGAGATTGGGGACAAGAGCTTCTATTACGGGCAGGGGTGTCAGGTTTGTAACAGCACGGGGTACAAGGGCCGCAAAGGCATTTACGAGTTGCTGGACATGTCGGAGCCGATTCGGGAGTTGATCAACCAGCGTGCGCCAGGGGTGGTGATGAAGCAGAAGGCGATTGAGTTGGGGATGACGACGTTGCGTGAGGATGGGTTGCGTTCCATTTTCGACGGGGACACGACGATTGAGGAGGTTTTGAAGTACACCTGATGGTTTGATGAAAGCCTGCACAGGCGTGATTTTCGCTCTCAACCACGGGACGGAGTTGTTGGTGCAGCGGTCGAAAGAATCTTTTACCCCCAAAGACTATGCCGAAGTTTGATTATGTGGCGTTGGATGCGCGCGGACAGGAAAGCCGCGGCACGATGGATGCGGCCTCGCAGAACGATGTCGTGTTGCAGTTGCGTCAGGCGGGATTATTTCCGACGTCTGTTGCGGAGGCGAAGGCGGGAGCGAAGCCTGCCAAATCGGCTGGATCGAAGAAGAAGTCGGGCGGTGGCGGCGGGATGTTCCAGCGGAAGACGGTGAGTTCAAAGGTGCTGATGATTTTCACGCGCCAGTTGGCGACGTTGATCGACGCAGGATTGCCGTTGTTGCGGGGGTTGGACGTTTTGGGCAAGCAGGAGAAGGATCCTGTGTTAAAGAAAATCATCATGGGGATTGCAGAAGCCGTGCAGGGCGGAAGCACCTTCTCCGAGTCGATGTCACAGTACCCCAAAGTGTTCAGTCGGTTGTACGTGAACATGGTGAAAGCGGGCGAGTTGGGGGGGGTGCTGGAGATTGTGCTGAACCGATTGGCGGAGTTTCAGGAAAAAGCGGAGAAGCTGCGGAATAAGGTGAAATCAGCGATGACCTATCCGGTGGTGGTGTTGTCGATTGCATTGCTGATCATGGTCTTCCTATTGACCTTCATCGTTCCGCGCTTTCAAACCGTGTTCAACGATATGTTGAATGGCAAACCGTTGCCGGCATTGACGTTATTCGTCATGAATCTGAGTAAGAACGCTCAGGAGTATTGGTACATTCTCGGGGGTGGACTTTTCGGGATCTTCTTGCTGACGAAGACCTTCATGGCGTCGACGAAGGGGCGTGCAGCTTTCGATAAGGTGGCGTTGAGTTCGCCGATCTTCGGGGACATTTTGCGCAAGAGTTCGATTTCGCGGTTCACTCGGACGCTGGGGACGTTGGTGACGAGCGGGGTGCCGATCCTTCAGGCGCTGATGATCACGCGTGAGACGGCGGGCAACTCGGTGGTTGCGGATGCAGTGATGAAAGTTCACGACGCGGTGAAGGAAGGGGAATCCGTCGTGACGCCGTTGGAGTCATGCGGGGTGTTTCCGCCGATGGTGATTTCGATGGTGGACGTGGGTGAAGAGACCGGGCAGTTGCCCGACATGTTGATGAAGATTGCTGAGGTGTATGACGATGAGGTGGATAACTCAGTGGAGGGGCTGACATCGCTGCTGGAACCGCTGATGATTGTCTTCCTTGCGGTCATTGTGGGAACGATCGTGATCGCGCTTTTCTTGCCGATGATCGATCTCATCAAGGGCATGAGCGATGTGAAGACGTAGCCCAGATTCTGTGAACAGCGAACACACGACGACGATGAAGACACAAGCGAGGGTACACGGTGGAAGAGGTGGATTTTCACTCGTGGAGTTATTGGTTGTGATCTCGATTTTGGCGGTGCTGACCGGATTGGTCTCCCAGATCGGTGGATCGGTCTTTGGGAAAGCGTCGCGCTCGAAGGCACAGTCGGAGATGGCGGCAATGCGAACGGGATTGGAGAACTATCGGGCGGACAATGCCTCCTTTCCGAGGGGGCAGATGTCGGACGCGTTGGACCCTCGCGCAAATCCAGATCCGCGGACAGCGGCCTACATCGGAGCTGCCGCCGAGTTGTACGCGGCGCTGTCCGGACGCTCACAATCGGGGAGCGCTGCGCAGGACACCAAGGCGTACATGGCATTCAAAGCGGACCAGACTGGACGTGCGGGCGGGCTGACGTATCTGCGTGATCCGTGGGGAAATGCATATGGGTATTCGACGGCCCGCGCGCAGTGGATGCAGACGGAGCTGAGTGCGGGGCGTCGTCCAGTCGAGAGTGATTCGTCGCCGGGTTATGGCTCGGATTATGATCTTTGGTCGACGGCCAAGGGGACCACTGCAGCGGACACTGCGAAGTGGGTGAAGACTTGGTGACGGGAGCGAGTGTCTGGTTGGTAAGTGAGCAAGGGGGGAGGGAGGACTGCGCCTTACGCGCCTTTGCGACTCGACGGGGCGCGCGAGTGACGAACGACTTTTTGGGGGATGGAGATTTTGGTGGAGAGCACGGGTGATGCTCTAAGGTCGACAGAGTTTCTTTATGAAAAGCCGAATCGTGCTGGTTGTTGCGTCCTGCGTTTTGAGTGTGTTGTTAGGACTGGCTTTGTCGAAGGGAGGCTCCGCGGACGAGCGCGGGAGTGGACAAAAAGGAGGTGCGCCGCGGATCGGCTTGTCGCTGGACACGCTGAAAGAAGAGCGGTGGCAGCGGGATCGAGATACGTTTGTCGCGAAAGCGCGGGAATTGGGGGCGGAGGTGATCGTGTTGTCGGCCAATAGCGATGATGCGCAGCAGATCCGGGATTGTGAGTCGTTGCTGGGACAGGGCATCGATGTGCTCGTGGTGGCGCCGCATAATGGAGAGGCGATGTCGAAGGCGGTGGAGTCGGCTCATGCTGGGGGAGTGCCCGTACTCGCCTACGATCGTCTGATCCGGGGATGTGATCTCGATCTGTATGTGACGTTTGACAACGTGAAGGTGGGGCGTGTCCAGGCCGGTTACCTGATGGAGAAATGGTTTGGTGGAGCAGGGGAGGGAGGTGGTAAGCGGCGCATCGCTCGGATTTACGGTGCTCCGACGGATAACAATGCGCGGCTGTTCAAGCAGGGGCAGGACGACGTGCTGAAGCCGCACGTCGATGCGGGCCGGGTCGAGGTCGTCTTTGAGGACTGGGCAGAAGATTGGCGTCCCGCGAATGCAAAGCGGATTGTGCAGGCGGCCGTCTCAAAGACGGGGGTGGCGAATCCACCGGACGGCGTGCTCGCGAGCAATGACGGAACGGCGGGCGGTGCGATCCAGGCATTATTGGAGGAGGGGCTCGCTGGAAAAGTGGCTGTCACTGGGCAGGATGCCGATCTGGATGCATGTAAACGGATCCTTGCGGGGAACCAGACGATGACGGTTTACAAGCCGCTGAAGCGTCTTGCAGGCAGGGCCGCTGAACTGGCGGTCGACCTTGCAAAGCGGCGGCCAGTGGTGGCGCGGGGCGGGGTCGATAACGGATTCAAGGTGGTGCCCACGGTGGAAGAGGATGTGGTTGCGGTGGATGGTTCAAACATGGAGGAGACGGTCATCAAGGACGGGTTCCATGCGGCCGCGGCGTTATCGGTTGGAGAGCGTTGACGGGAGGGAGGGTGGAAAACCATGCCGACACAGGTTCCAGCGTTGCTCCTCGAAGGAATCGGGAAGCGGTTTGGCACGTTCGCCGCGCTACGCGGGGTCTCGCTGACGGTGAACTCTGGGGAGATCCACGCGTTGTGCGGGGAGAACGGCGCGGGCAAATCCACCTTGATCAAGATCATCGGGGGAGCCTATCCAGCAGGGACTTACGATGGCGTTCTCCGGATGGATGGCGAGGTTTGCAGGTTCAGTGGCCCTGCGGAAGCAGCAGCGCGGGGCGTGGCTGTGATCCATCAAGAGCTCGCACTGGTGGAAGAGTTCACGGTGATCGAGAACCTGTTTCTCGGGGTGGAGATGGGACGACTGCTGTTGCGTCACGAGGACATGGAGCTTGCGGCGCGGAAACTGTTGGATGGCTTGGGTTTTGATCTTCCGTTGCATCAGCGTGCGGCTGAGTTGGGGGGTGGTCAGCGGCAGTTACTGGAGATCGCTCGGGCGTTATCCCGACACGCGAAGGTTCTGGTGTTGGATGAACCAACCGCAGCATTGGCTGCGTCGGAAGCCGTTCGTTTACAGGGTATTCTAACGGGATTGCGTCAGCGTGGGGTGGCGATGGTCTATATCTCGCACCGACTGGAGGAGGTGTTTGCTCTCGCGGACCGGATCTCGGTGTTGCGTGACGGGGAGTTGGTGGGCTCTGACCGTCGGGAAGCTTGGGACGAAGCGCGCCTGATCCGTGCGATGGTCGGGCGTGATGTCAGTGAGGTTTATCCAGCGTCCGATGCAGTGCTTGGAGCGGAGTTGATGCGTGTGGAGGATTTGGCGGTCCGTGACGGGTTGGATCGCGAGGTGGTTCGCGGGGTGTCGTTCGGGGTACGGGCGGGCGAGGTGTTCGGGATTGGCGGATTGATGGGAAGCGGGCGCACCGAGTTGCTGTCGCATTTGGCGGGGGTTTGGGGTGAGAGGACCGGGGGGAGCGTGTGGTTGGGTGGGACCGCCTATCATCCGCATACGGTGTTCGAGGCGATGGAGTTGGGGGTGGGCTTTGTGACGGAGGATCGACGTCGGTTTGGCTTAATCTTGGAGGAGGGCATCGGATTCAACCTCACGCTGTCATCGTTGGGCTCGGTGTCGTGTTGCGGATGGGTCGACGGGGCGCGAGAGGGTGTTTTGGTGGAGGACGCGCGTCGCAGGTATGCGGTGAAGGCCGGAGATGACGGCGTCGCTGTCGGGCGGTTATCGGGCGGTAACCAGCAGAAGGTGGTGCTGGGACGGGTGATGGGTTTCGGGCCGCGCGTGTTGTTGTTGGACGAACCGACGCGGGGGATTGATGTGGGTGCCAAGCGGGAGGTTTATCTTCAAATCCGCCGGTTCGCGAAGGAGGGGGGAGCGGTGGTGATGGTTTCCAGCGACTTGCCGGAGTTGATGGGAATGTCGGACCGCATGGCGATGATGCGCGGGGGTGTCATGCAAGGAATCCATGGAAGAGGAGTGAGTGCAGAACGATTGATGTTGGATGCGCTTGGTGCGGATCGCGATTGAGATGAATGTTTTATGGAACTGAACAAGGTAATGATTCCGAGGGAGGTGACGTTGCTGGGGGCGTTGGTGCTTCTTGCGGGGTGTTTGGCGATTGCGACGGATGGCTCGTTGCTGGATCCGCGTAACGTGTCGCAACTTCTTGTCGAGGTTCCTGTGAACGCGGTCCTTGCGGTGGGCATGCTCCTGGTGATCCTGACTGGGCACATCGACTTGGCAGCGGGAAGCGGAGTCGGTTTGACGGGTGGAATCATGGCGGTGCTCGCGACGCGGCAGGGGATGGATCCCGCTCTCGCCGCGTGTTGCGCGGTTGCGGTTGCCGTCTTGATCTGGTGGGGAATGGGTTGGCTGGTGGTGCGGCAACGGGTGCCGGCCTTCATCGTCACCTTGGGCGGCTTGCAGGCGTTGAAAGGTCTGTTCTGGGTTGTCATCGAGAACCGGACAGTGCCGGTCGCCCCTGGAGGAGTGCAAAACGTGGTGTCTGGTTTGACGACTTCCTACCTCGGCACTGGGGCTGGATGGGGATTGTGGATGTTGGTGGTGGTGTTGAGCGCTGCGGCATTGTGTTGGATGCGTGCGCGGCGGGCTGGGCTGGGCCTGACGAACGACGAGGGGGAGCCGGTCTTTTTGCGATGGTTCTTGGGTGTCCAAGCGTCGGCGCTCGTTGTTGTTGTGTGTAATGGGTATCGAGGCATCCCGCTTCCGATGGTGATCCTCTCCGGGCTTGCATGGTTGGTTCACGTGCTGTTGCGGCACACGGTGTTGGGGCGGTACATGGTTGCCGTGGGCGGTAATGAGAGTGCGGCACGGTTGAGCGGGGTTCCTGTCGGTGCGGTGACGTTATTCGCGTTTGCGGCGGCGGGCGCTGTGGTGGGATTGACCGGCTTGATGCAAACGGCGTATGCCGGTTATTCGACCGCGGATATTGGTACGCTAATGGAGTTGGACGCCGTTGCGGCATGTGTCATGGGCGGAGTGTCGTTGCGTGGTGGTTCAGGCACCGTGACGGGTGTTCTGCTGGGGGCTGCGATCATGGGGGTCTTGGGCAAGGGACTGTCACTGATGGGCGTCGGGCCGGAGCTGAAGTACATGGTCCGAGGGGGCGTGTTGGTCCTTGCGGTTTGGTTGGACGTGCGCGGGGGCGCTTCCCCACGAATGGCTTAGCGGGTGCTTATTCAACGCGCATGAGTCACGTAAAGGATTTCGGCGCACGCGGTGACGGACGGACGGACGACACGGATGCGATTGAGCACGCCGTGCAGCAGGGCGATGGCTTGCTCCTGTTCTCCCGGGGGGAGTATCGGTTGACGCGCACGGTGGTGATCGATCTCGAGCGGACCGGGCGATTCGCGGTCTCGGGTGACGGCGGGCTCGCGACGGTTCGGATGGATGGGCCTGGGCCGGCGTTCTTTGTTCGGGGCACGCATGGAGGGACGGCGGATCCGAAGGGGTTCAGTCCGGTGGTTTGGGAGCGGGAGCGGATGCCCACTTTCTCGCAGATTGAGATTGTAGGGTCGCATGAGGAGGCGTGCGGCATCCGGTTCGAGGGGGTGATGCAGGCCACCCTCGAAGGGGTGTTGATCCGCAAGTGCCGAACGGGGGTCCATTTGACGAAACGGAACCGCAACTTCCTGATGTCGCACTGCCACATCTACGACGGAGCGGGTGCCGGGATCGGCGTTCATTTGGAAGGGGTGAACCTGCATCAAGCGAACATTGTCGGATCGCACATCAGCTATCACCGGCATGCGGGGATCAAGGTCGAGCGGAGCGAGATCCGGAACCTTCAAATCACCGGCTGCGACGTGGAATACAACTTTGATCCAGAGGGAGCAGATTGTGCGGACATCTGGGTGGATACGCGTCAGGGAACGGTCCGAGAAGGGACGATCTCGTCCTGCACCGTGCAGGCAAAGCGGAGTCCGGGTGGGGCAAACATCCGGATTGAGGGGCCGGATCTTCCTTTGTCCACGGCCGGCGGGTTGTGGACAATTTCTGGGAATGTCATCCAGAGCCAGGACATCAACCTGTTATTGCGGTCGGTTCGCGCGGTGAATGTGACGGGCAACTCCTTTTGTTCGGGATTCCAGCGATCTGTCGTGGTGGAGCGTTGCCGGAACATCGCGATGAGCGGGAACACGATCGACTACAATCCGGATTATTCGGGGGATCGGGTCGATGGCATGGTGGTGGACGTAAGCTCGGGCGTGGTTGTGAGCGGATGGATTTTTGAATCGGTGCGTGCCGGAGAGGAGGAGGGGTGCGGGGCGTTGACGGTGCGGGCGTCGGATGCGGTAACGGTCAGCGGATGCCAGTTCTTTGATGTCGCTGGCGCGGCGGTGCAGTTGGCGGGGGTTCGGGACAGTTTGGTGACGGGAAACATTTTTGGCCGTCGGAAAGGTGGTGAGTTGCCGGAGGGGTGGGTGCGAAGCGTGGACGGAGGGAAGGGGGTTCGGGTGTCGGGGAATTTGCGGATGGGTGGCGAGGGGACGATGGTTGTTTCCCGCGGAGGAGTGGCTCCGGAGGACTGATTGTGGCAGCCGATCGGGGGTGGATTGGAAGAAGGTGGGGTGTGCCGATTGTCCGTCCGGATGGCCTCGGGGATGGACGCATGGGGGTGGGATTCTGTAGAGATGCGGGGTGATCGAACGTTATACCCTTCCTGAGATGGCCTCGGTTTGGACCGAGCAACGCAAGTACGAGATTTGGCAGGAGATTGAGGTCCTTGCCTG
>JACCED011074774.1_pt1 | contig 12084 bp, 10 predicted proteins | sample 7455021 | NCBI WGS metagenome assembly JACCED01 (sample SAMN15323456, study PRJNA562643) | freshwater metagenome | isolation source: river surface water | place: USA:Blue River Watershed | collected 2017-08-19
CCATCTTGAGCAGGCCGAGCTTCTCGACCGGGTCCTTGGCGTACTGGGTCGTCAGGTCGCCGTCCTGCATCGTCGCGGGGATGATGTCGGTCAGCGGCCGGTCGGCGATGATCATGCCGCACGCGTGCTTGCCGCTGTTGCGGACCATGCCTTCGATGACGCGGCCGGTCTCGATGATGCTGGCGGCGGTGGGGTTGCTGCCGACCTCGGCCCGCAGCTCGTTGGACTTCTTGAGCGCGTCTTCGAGCGAGATGTTGATGTCGTCGGGGACCAGCTTGGCCAGGCGATTGGTCTCGATGAACGGCAGGTCGCGGATGCGGGCCAGGTCGCGGACGACCATCTTGGCGCCGAAGGTGCCGAACGTGATGATGTTGGCGACGCGGTCGGCGCCGTACTTGCGGCGCACATAGTCGACGACCTCGTCGCGGCGGCGCATGCAGAAGTCGATATCGAAGTCGGGCGCGGAGACGCGTTCCGGGTTGAGGAAGCGTTCGAAGAGCAGGCCGAAGCGGATCGGATCGATGTCGGTGATCTTGAGGCAGTACGCGACGATGGAACCGGCGCCCGAGCCGCGGCCCGGTCCGACCGGGATGTCTTGGCGCCGCGCCCAGTCGATGAAGTCCCAGACGATCAGGAAGTAATCGACGAAGCCCGTGCCGGCGATGACGCCCAACTCGTAGTCGACGCGGCGGCACAGCTCGGCGGGGCTGGTCCGGCCGGGCCCGGGGATGGCTTCATCCGCCTGCGCCTGCGGGTCGTCGTAGTCGACGCCGTAGCGTTCCTTGAGGCCCAGCTTGACGACCTCGAGGAGGTACGAGCCGTTGGCGCGCATCCCCTTGCGGGTGTCTTCCGCGATGGCGAAATCGCCTTTCTTGCCGGCGGCCACCAGCAGCCCGTTCTTGAGCTTTTCGTAGCCGTCCAGGATGACGTCCGTCTTCTTCTCGACCGTGGGTTTCACGCCGTCCGAGAAGATGTAGACGGGGTAGTGGTTCTTGCCGACGGGCAGCTGCACGTCGCACATCTCGGCGATGTCGACGGTGTTCGTGATCGCCTGGGGGACTTCGGCGAAGACGCGCCGCATCTCCGCCTCGGTCTTCAGGTAGAATTCCTGCGCCGTATACTTCATGCGGCGCTCATCCGCGAGCCGGGCGCCGGTCTGGATGCACAGCATCGCGTCGTGCGCGACGTTGTCGGCCGCGTCGACGTAGTGGACGTCGTTGGTCGCGACGACGCGGAGGTTGAATTCCGTGGCGAGCTTGAGGAGGTCGGCGATGATGCGCTTCTGCTCCTCGAGGCCATGGTCCATGAGCTCGATGATGAAGTTCTCGCGACCGAAGATCTCGACGAAGCGGCCGCACGCCTGGCGCGCGGCTTCGTAGTCGCCCTTCAGCAGGTGCTGGGGGATGACGCCCTGGAGGCAGCCGCTGAAGCCGATGAGGCCGTCCGCATGCTTCGCGAGCTGGGTGATGTCGGTGCGGGGCTTGTAGTGGAGCCCGCGCACGTGCGCGTCGGAGACGAGCTTCGTCAGGTTCTGGTAGCCCTTGAAGTTCCGGGCCAGCACCCCCATGTGGTAGTACTTGTGCTCGCGGCGATCGGGCTTGTCGGTGAGGGCGTGGTCCCAGACGCGGTAGAGCTCGCAGCCGAGCAGGGGCTTGCGCTTCACGTCGCCCTTGGAGCGTTGCTTGGCTTCGTTCCAGAAATCGAACAGGCCGAACAGGTTGCCGTGGTCGGTGATGGCCACGGCGCGCATGTTCATGTCGCAGGCGCGCTCCATCAGGCGGTCGATGCGCGAGCAGCCATCGAGCATGCTGTAGTCGGTGTGCACGTGGAGGTGCACGAAGTCGCGACTGATGGTTTCCGGGTCGGCCATGCGTGGTCCCGCATCATAGGTCGCGGGGTCAGGGCAGGGAAAGGGGATAATCGGCCGGTTATTCGCCGACTTGTCCACAGGCCCGCCAGGGCGGTCGCGCGGGCGGCTTTACTTGACCTTCACGAAGGTCCGCTTGCCGGCCTGGATGACGAGTTCGCCGCTGGGCTGAGCGACCTTGAGCGCCGGGTCGGCGACCTTTTCGTCCCCGATCTTCACGGCCCCGCCTTCGATGAGCCGGCGGATTTCCTTCTTCGAAGGAAAGAGGTTGGTGGCGGCCAAGAGGTCGACGATGCCGGCTTCGGCGGCGCCGCCCGAAAGGGCCGCCCAGGCGAACTCGGGCATGTCCGAACGGACGCCCCCCTTCGAGAAGACGTTCTCGAATTCGGCGCGTTCCTTCGCGCCCGCACCGTCGCCGTGGAACTTGTCCGTGAGGCGCGTGGCGAGTTGTTTCTTCATCTCCATCGGGTGCTGCGCCTGGAGGCCGCGGATCTCGTCTTCGCTCAGTTCGAGCAGGAGTCGGTAGTAGACCCACATCGTCGCGTCGGGTACGGACATCACCTTCCCGAAGATGTCCTTCGGGTTATGGTTGAAGGAGATGTAGTTGCCGAGGCTCTTGGACATCTTCTTCTCGCCATCGAGGCCGACGAGCAGGGGCATGCCGAGGACGGCCTGCGGGGCTTGGCCGGCCTGCTCCTGGAGGTCGCGGCCGACCATCATGTTGAAGAGTTGGTCGCTACCGCCGATTTCAAGGTCGGCCTTGAGCATGACGGAGTCATGGCCCTGCAGGAGCGGGTAGAGGAACTCGACAATCGAGATGGGGGTCTTGCTGTCGTAGCGCTTGGCGAAGTCGTCACGGACGAGCATCTGCGCGACGGTCATCTGGCGGCTGAGCTGCAGCGCGTCGAGGAATGACATCTGCCCGAACCACTCGCTGTTGCGGCGGATTTCGGTCTTCTTCGGGTCGAGGATGCGGTAGGCCTGCTCGAGGTAGGTCTTGGCGTTGAACTCGATTTCGGCCTCCGTGAGCACCGGGCGCGTATCGGACCGGCCGGTCGGGTCGCCGATGCGCGTGGTGTAGTCGCCGATGATGAGGACAGCCTGGTGGCCGAGGTCCTGGAATTGGCGGAGCTTGTTGAGCACCACCATGTGGCCGAAGGTCAGGTCCGGGCGGGTGGGGTCGACGCCGAGCTTCACGCGCAGGGTTTTCCCGGCCTCCAGGCGCTTGAGGATATCTTCGCCACCGATGAATTTCTCGGTGCGGGCCTTCATGGCCGTCAACTGTTCCGCGGGGGACATGGGTCTAATGTTTCCGAAGCCCGCCCTGGGGGAAGTCAAAAAGCACCAAAGCGTCGGCTAAGTCTGGGTGTGCCTTGCCCTTCGGGGCGAAAACGCCCTAATGGAGCTATGGATCTCGTCCGCGAACTCATCGAATACGTCAAGCACCCGAGCGTCTCGACCGACCCGACCTTCAAGGTGGGGATGACGGGCGCCCGCGAGCACATCTGCGGCTTGCTGAAGCAGGCCGGCTTGGAGATCGAGGTCGTGCCGACGCCCCTCCATCCGATCGTCTTGGCCCGTCGGCGCGGTCCGGCCGAATGGCCCCACGTCGTGCTTTACGGCCATTACGACGTGCAGCCGGCCGACCCGTTGAACCTCTGGACCACGCCGGCCTTCGAGCCCGTGGTGCGCGATGGCCGCATCTGGGGGCGCGGTACCGCCGACAACAAGGGCCCGCACCTGGTCGCCGTCGTGGCCCTGGCCCAACTGCTGAAGCGCCGTCCGGACCTCCCGCTCCGCATCACCTTCCTCATCGAAGGCGAAGAGGAGATCGGCTCCCCGAGCTTCCCGGAATTCCTGCACAATCATAAGAAGGAGCTGGCCGAAGCCGATTGCGTGGTGCTGTCCGACACGGCGTCCCCATCGACCGACCAGATCGTGATCACCACGGGCCTGCGCGGCATCATCGGGCTCGAGGTCGGCCTGACGGGCCCCCGTTCCGACCTGCACTCCGGCCTGCACGGCGGCGCCGTCTACAATCCGATCCAAGCCTTGGCGGAACTTTGCGCCTCACTGCACGACGCCGACAACGCGGTGACCGTGGATGGTTTCTACGCCGGCGTGGAACAGCCGACGGGCTGGGAACGGGAGGAACTCCGCAAGCTGCCGCTGACCGAGGAGGCCTATCGCCGTTTCTTGGATGTGGAAGCCCTGCACCCCGCTCCCGGACTCAACGCGCTCGAGGCCGTCCGTTTTGCGCCCACGCTCGAGTTCAATGGGATTGGCGGCGGCTACCAGGGCAAGGGCTCCAAGACGGTCATCCCTTCCAAGGTCTTCGCCAAGATCACGTGTCGCCTGGTCCCCGGCCAAGACCCCGTCGACGTGCATCGCAAGGTGGCCGAAGCCATTCGCGCCCGGGCCCCCAAGGGCGTCCAGGTGGACATCAAGGAAATGCAGGGCAACGCGGCGTATTACGTCTGCCCCCCGGATCGGCCCAATACGCCGAAGGACCAGAATCCGGTTCTCGCCCGCGCCTTCCGCGAGGCCGACAAGGCCATCGCCCAGGCTTTCGGCAAGGCCCCGTTGTACCTCCGCGAAGGCGGCAGCGTCCCCATCATCGGGGACAGCCGTCGCGAGACCGGACTCGACTCGGTCATGATCGGACTCTTCACGCCGGACTCCAACCTGCATGCCCCCGACGAGAACTTCGAACTGGGCATGGCGGAGAAGGCCGTGAAAGCCTACGAGCTCCTGCTCGAGCGCGTGGCTGGCACCCCGCGTCGCTGAAGGTAGGCTGCCGTCGAGGACGGCGAAAAACCGACCTAAACCCCGTTTTTCGGGGTTCTGTGCGTGCCTTTAACCTTTCACCACGCGAGAGAAACACTCAACATCTCGGCTCTCCACCATGGCTGTCTTCCGCAAGCGTACGCACACCCCGACTCCGAAGAAAAAGGATATCCCGGCAGGTCTCTGGACCAAGTGCCCCCAGTCGGGAGAAATGGTCTACACCAAGGACCTCGAGGCCAACTGGAACGTCTTCCCTGGCAGCGGCTACCATGATCGCCTTTCGACCAAGCGTCGCATCGCCCTTCTGATCGACGACGGCACCTGGAAGGAGACGGACGCCAAGCTGTCTTCCCGCGACCCCCTTAAGTTCACCGCCGGCGGCTCCTACCCCGAACGCGTGGCCCAGCACCAGAAGAAGTCCGGCCTCCGTGACTCCGTCGTCTGCGGCCACGGCTTGATGGATGGCCTCCCGGTCTCCCTCGCGATCATGGACTTCTCGTTCATGGGCGCGTCGATGGGCTCCGTCGCCGGCGAGAAGGTCACCCGCGCCATCGAGCGCGCCATCAAGATGAAGTGCCCTTGCGTCGTCGTCTGCGCGTCCGGTGGCGCCCGCATGCAGGAAGGCATCCTTTCCCTCATGCAGATGGCCAAGACCAGCGCGGCCCTCGCCAAGCTCCGTGCCGCCGGCCTGCCGTATATCGCCGTCCTGACCAACCCGACCATGGCGGGCGTGATGGCTTCCTACGCCACCTTGGGCGACGTCATCGTCGCCGAGCCGGCCGCGCTCATCGGTTTCGCCGGCGCGCGCGTCATCAAGGAAACGACCAACCAGGACCTCCCCGACGGTTTCCAGACTTCCGAATTCCTCCTCAAGCGCGGCCTCATCGACATGATCGTCCACCGCAAGGAGATGAAGGCGAAGCTGGCGAGCCTGCTCCGCGCCTTGGCTCACCGCGCGCCGAAGGGCGGCAAGCGTCGCGCGGCCTAACGGCCCTCGGCCGACATGGAAGCGGCCGCCACGCTGGGCTGGTTGACGGGCTTGCGTAACCTGGGCTCGCGGCTCGGCGTCGACCGCATGCGGTTGCTCTCCGCGCGGCTCGGCCAGCCCGAGCGCGCGCAGCCGTGTTTCCACATCGCCGGGACCAACGGCAAGGGGTCGACCTCCGCGATGATCGAGGCCATTCAGCGCGCCCATGGCCGCCGCACGGGGCTCTACACGAGCCCGCATCTGGTGAGCATCGGCGAACGCATCCAGGTCGATCGCGTGCCGCTGACCGATGCGGCCGTCGTCACCCTGGCCGAACGCCTGCGTCCGCACTACGAAGCCATCCGCGCCGAAGACCCGGAAGACGCGCCGACGTTCTTCGAACTCATCACGGCGGCCGCATTGCTCGAATTCGCCGAGCGGAAGGTCGATGTGGCCGTCCTGGAGACCGGCCTCGGCGGCCGGCTCGACGCCACGAACGTCTGCACGCCGGAAGTCTGCGTCATCACCTCCATCGGACTCGATCACCAGGAGTATCTCGGCCCGACCCTCGCCGCCATCGCCGGCGAGAAGGCGGGCATCCTCAAGCCCGGCGTGCCTTGCGTCGTCGGACAACTTCCGCCTGAAGCGGAGGCGGTCATCATCGAGCGCGCCCGTGCGGTCGGCGCGCCGCTGCATTTCGTGCGCGATCGTTTCGCGGCCGGCTTGCCCGAGACGAACCTCGTCGGGTCGCACCAACGCGGCAACGCCGGCGCCGCCTGGTTGGCGTGCGAGTTGGCGACGCGCTGGCCTTTCGCCGGTGAGGTCGCGTCGGCGGCCTTGCGGGACGTCGCGTGGGCCGGCCGGTGGCAGCGCCTGACGTTGTCCGACGGGCGCGTTTTGATCGTCGACGGTTCCCACAACGAGGAAGGCATCCGCGCGGTGGAGCCGCTGCTCGCGGCGTTGCGTCAGCCCACCATCGTGGTCGGCGCCTTGGGCCTGGACCGCGCGCGGCCCCTCGTCGCCGCCGCGGCCCGGCACGCCGCCCGGCTCGTGTTGGTGCGGCCGGACAACGAACGCGCGTGCACCGTCGCGGAACTGGCCGCCCTCGTCCCCAAGGATTTCCGCGGTGAGGTGGCGCGCGGCTCCACGGCGGAGTTGTTTCCGTCGGCGGGGACCTGCACCGCCGCCGGCGACCCCATCGTCGTCCTCGGCTCGCTTTATCTGGTCGGCGAAGTGCTGGCGCGCCATCAAGGCCGCGTCTTGTCGACGGCGACGTGGCAGGATCGCCTGCCCCCCAAGCCATGAGCGGCGACCCGGCCGCGGTCCCGAACCGCCCGGCGCCGAAAGTCGACCCCGCGGAACTGCCGCGGTGGCTGATCGAAGAGGATGATGACTTCTTCGTTTTCGATAAGCCCGGCTGGTTGGTCTGCCATCCCTCCAAGGACGGCCCTTGGTCGTCGCTCGTCGGGGCGGTGCGCGAGTGGAAGGGTTTGACGACTTTGCATCTGGTCAGTCGCCTCGATCGCGAGACCAGCGGCATCATCCTGATCGCCAAGCACGCCGCCGCCGCTTCGCTCTCGCAGACCGCGATGGAACGCCGTTGGGTGTCGAAGACTTATTACGCCATCCTGAAGGGCGAGCTCCGGGAGCCCGTGCAGGTGGATCAGGCCTTGGGGCCGGATGAAACCAGCAAGGTCATCGTCAAGACCGCCGTGCGCACCGGTCCCGGCACCTCGCCGGCCGCGACGTTCTTCGAGCCGGCCCTCGTGCGGGGTGGCTACACCTTGGCGCGTGTGAGCCCGCATACCGGCCGCAAGCACCAGATCCGCGCCCATGCGCTGTGGCTGGGCCATCCGGTCATCGGCGACAAACTCTACGGCGGGGACGATTCGCTCTACCTGGAATTCGTCGAGCACGGTTGGACGGACCGCTTGGCGCGGAGCCTTGAGTTGGAACGCCAGGCTTTGCATGCGGCCCGCCTGGATTTCCGCGCCCCGCAATTCCAACGCATCTTCCGCGCGCCCTTGGCCCCCGACATGCGGGCTTTCGTCCTGACGAAGATGGGCGTCCCGGAGCGCGAACTCGACGCGGTGCTGGCGGTTTAGCCGTGGGCGAGGGCCGCCGCGTCGACCGAGGTGGCGCCCGCGGCCCGCAGGACGGCGGCGCAGGCGTGGAGCGTCGCCCCGGTCGTCAGCACATCATCGATGACCACGTAGCGCCGGCTCGGGTCGACGGTCTGGCCGCGCTTGAGGCGAAAAGCCTTGGCGACATTCCGCAGCCGCTGCGTGCGGTCCAGGCGGGTCTGTGATTCCGTCGGGAGATGCTTTTCCAGGAGGAGGGCGGCCGTGCAGCCCGGGAGCAACCGGGCGAGTAGGGCGGCGATCCGTTCGCTCTGGTTATAGCCCCGGGACCACGCTTTATCGGAATGGAGGGGAACGGGCACGAGGATCGAGCCCGCCAGGTGCCGTCGGAACGGTTCATCCGTGCTGGCCGCCGCGACCAAATCGTCGGCCAGGTAGGGCGCATGCTCGTATTTAATGCGGTGGAGGATTTGCCGGACTGGCCCCTTGGCCCGGAAGACGCAGAGCGCCCGGTCAAAGGCCGGGTGCAGCGCGACGCAATGCGGACAGCTGCGCTCGCCCTCGAGCCAGCCATCAAAGGGGTGGCCACATGTCAGGCAACGCGGGTCGGCAATGCGCGGGAGGGTGGCCGCCCCCTCCGGGGAAAGGTGCCGATAGGGACCGTCTTCCAGCGGCGACTGCGTGACCGCGCAGTCGCGAGGAAAGATCAGGTCAAGGATACCCCGGTCAAGGTCATCGAGCAGCCCCATTGGCTTCCTCCTTCAACCACGCGGCTTTTCGGCGTGCTCCCCAGGCGAACCCGCCGGGTCCGGCGGCGGCGGCAACGCGGTGGCAAGGGATGAGCTGGGCGAGGGGGTTGGCGGCGAGCGCTTGGCCCACGGCTTGGGCCGATCGGCAACCGATGCGTTGGGCCAGCGCCCCATAGGTCAGGCTGCTGCCCGCGGGGATTTCCCGACAGGCACGCCAGACCCGGTGCTGAAACGTCGTACCGACGGCTAGCGTCACCCGAACCTTCGGGAGTTTTCCGGACCGCCCGCTCAGCCCCCAGTCGGCCAGCCGCGACACTCCGGCCGACCTTGGCCCCGGGAGGCGCAGGATAAGTTCGCCTTCGCTCGTGACCGCAAGGGACATCGCCCCTTCGCGCCCAAGGAATACTTGGCGGCCACGGATGTCGGCGGGGCTGACCCAACTGGGTGTCATTCGCTGAAAATGCATTTGCCCGCACCTGACTTCAACCCAAGGTTCTCCCCAGAATGGCTTTCAATTTTGACAGCTGTCCGGAACGCTCCGGGACGGACAGCACGAAGTGGCACAAGTATGCCGATCGCGAGATCATCCCTTGCTGGATCGCGGACATGGATTTCGTGTCGCCGCCCGAGGTCGTCGCCGCCGTGCAGGCGCGCGCCGCCCACGGCGTCTACGGTTATCCCGCGCAACGCGACCCCGTCTTCGCTTCCGTCGTCAACCACGTCCGCCGCCGCCATGGCTGGGAGATTCGCCCCGAGTGGATCACGTTCATGTGTTCGTTGGTGCCCGGCATCCATGCGTCCATCCGCGCCGCCACCAAGCCAGGGGAGTCGGTGGTCACGACGGCGCCGGTCTATCCGCCTTTCCTGACGGCCCCGGTGTTCTCCGAGCGCAATGCGCTGAAGCTCGAGATGGTCTTCGTCGACGGCCGCTGGACCTTCGATTGGGCCAAGCTCGAGGAAGCTTGCGCGCAGCCGCACGCCAAGATCCTCCTGCTCTGCAATCCCTACAACCCGCTCGCCCGCGTTTTCGACCGCCAAGAGCTGGACCGCTTGGCCGCCTTGGTGCGCAAGCATGACCTGCTCGTTTGTTCGGACGAGATCCATTGCGACCTCATCCTCGATCCGCAGGCGAAGCACACGGTCTTCGCCTCGATGAGCGAAGACCTCGCCGCGCGCACGGTCACGTTGATGGCCGCGAGCAAGACGTTCAACGTCGCCGGCCTGACCTGCGGCTTCGCGATCATCCCCGACGCCAACCTGCGCACGCGTTTCCGCCGGATCCTCCAGGGCTTGTCGCTGGATCAGAACGTCTTCGGTCTCGCCGCGACGCAAGCGGCCTTCGATCATGGCGAACCGTGGCGCCTCGCGTGCGTGGAGTATCTCCGCGGCAACCTCGACCTCATCGAGCAGGAATTGAAGGCCATGCCGGGCGTCTTGCTCCGGCAGCGCCCGCAGTCGAGTTTCCTGGCGTGGTTCGACGTCACGGCGCTCGGTTTTGAGGATCCGCATGCGGAGTTCGAAAAGGGCGGCATCGGCTTCAGCAACGGCGCTGACTTCGGTGGTCCCGGTCATGTCCGGCTCAACTTTGGTTGCCCCCGTGAACGCCTGCGCGAAATCTTGCGTCGCATGAAGGCGGTCGTCGCGCGCGCCCCTGGTCGGAAGTGAGCGAAAGAACCTCAACGGCCCCCATCCCTTGGTGGGCCTGGCCCTCGGCCTGTTGCCTCGAGGGGTCGATCTTCGTCTTGCTCGCGCGTGAAGTCGTGCAGCCCGGCGCCTTCTTGGGGCGTCCTTGGGAAACGGTCGCCTTGGGATGGGCGCTATGGGTAGGATATGCGTTGGAGCGCTGGATGGATGCGCGGCTGGGTCATACGAAGGGCGGCACCTACCGTCACGGCTTCGTGCAGGCCAACCGATGGGCCTTCCTCTCCCTTGGGATCGCCGGTTTGGCCGGCTTGCTTTATGCGGCGGCGCCGGACTTTGCGGCGGTCGCGGAAGCGTTCGCCAAGTACCGCTCGGTCTTCTTCCTCGCCCCGCTTTTCCTACTCTTGAGCGCGCGGTTGGCGCCGAATTCCGGTTGGCTTTACCGGGCCTTCGCCGTGGCGGTGATTCTCTCGCTGTTGTCCGCCAAGCAATCCGTTCGCCTCATCGAGACCGGCGTCACCCAGCACGTGATTTATCTCGGGTTGGCGTTGCCGGTCTTTGCTTTGGTGCTCGCGAACCTGGCGGTCATCCGTCGGGGTGAAGAAACGACGCGCACGTGGCAACTGCGCCTCGGCCCGATGTTTGCGGCCGTGCTCGGCACGGTCTTCACCTTCTGGGCCGTACCCGGCGCGGGTGGACCCGCCGCCGCGGCTGCTTTCGGTGGTGCGAGCCTCTGGTTTTTGGATCGTCGTTCCGAAGGCGTCCCCGCCGAGATGGTGCGCGCCCGCGCCGACTTGCTCACATTTCTCGCCTTGGCCGCGGGCCTTTGGATTCGCTGAGCGGCTTGAAGGCTTCACGGTCGCTGGGCCGCCACGGCGAACGTGCCGGTGCCGCGGGCGCCGCCTCGGCCTTGGCTTGGGCACGCAGGTAGTTTTCCATCATGCGTTCGACGTCCTCGAACATGCCGAGCAAACGGCGGCAATCGCGTTCGGGTAGCAGCCCCGCTGTTTCGGCCGTCTTCAGGCGCGTGTAGAGGGCGAGCGCGCGCGAGTCGTTCAGGCACCAGAGCTCGAAGCCCTTCTCGAGGTTCAGGTAGTTGTCCCCGAGCGAGGCGGCGCGCTGCATGGCCTCGTTGGCCATGTCGTCGAGGAAGCGTTGGGTGAAGCCTTGCGCGGTTTGCGCCAGCTTGAGGATTTCGGCGGCGAGCTGGACGCTGCGCTGCCAAGTGACGAAGGCGTTGAGGCGATGGATTTCCATGGGATGGCGATTCACCCAAGCAACGACGATTCCGCAAGGCCGTGACCGTGGGGCTCATTCCCTCGGGTGAACGCTCCGTGTGCCCCTGGGAGTTCCCCGTGCGTTCCCGTTCTCCGTAAACTAAACGGGCCGCACTTGCGTGCGGCCCGGGCTATGGCAGCCAACAACGAAACTTTATTCCGCGGTCACACCTTCGCCGGCGCCGGCGCCGAGCGTCATGCCACCGACGACTTGGACCTTCTCGAGGATGATCTTCTGGAGCTCTTCGAGCACCTTCGGGTTCTTCATCAGGTAGTCCTTGGCCGCTTCGCGACCCTGGCCGATGAGCTGGCCGTTGTAGGCGATCCAGGCACCCTTCTTTTCGAGGATCTTGTGTTCGATGCCCATGTCGAGGACCGAGCCGGTGCGGGAGATGCCTTCGGTGTACATGATGTCGAACTCGCACTCGGTGAAGGGCGGGGCGACCTTGTTCTTCACGACCTTCACCTTGGTGCGGTTGCCGATCACCTTACCGGAAGGCTCCTTGATCTGGCCGATGCGGCGGATGTCGATGCGGACGGACGAGAAGAACTTGAGCGCGCGACCCCCCGGGGTGGTTTCGGGGCTGCCGAACATCACGCCGATCTTTTCGCGGATCTGGTTGGTGAAGATCACCACGCAGTTGGTGCGGCTGATGGCAGCCGTGAGGCGGCGCATGGCCTGGCTCATCATGCGGGCCTGGACGCCCACGGTGGA
>JACCED010947378.1_pt1 | contig 12080 bp, 10 predicted proteins | sample 7455021 | NCBI WGS metagenome assembly JACCED01 (sample SAMN15323456, study PRJNA562643) | freshwater metagenome | isolation source: river surface water | place: USA:Blue River Watershed | collected 2017-08-19
GTAAATCGCTAACGAAAGGCTGCGGGAAATCAACGCTTTACCGATCAGGGCAAAGATAACGCCGGCGAAACCGCCCAAAAAGTTGAGCATCGCGTTGGCTTTGGTCCTTTGCGGACGGACGTAGCAGTCAGCGATTAAAGCGGTTGCGGGAGAACGGAACATGCTCATGGCAAACACGGCCACGAGTAACGCAATCAAGAAGACAATGAAGGCCCCGATATTCATCGTGGTCGCAGAGAAGGCAACTTGGAAATTGTCGGCCATGTTCATCCCGATAAGCCCAATCAAACCACCGATGATTCCCCAAAGAATCAAGGGAGAACGACGGCCCATTTTGCCATGGATTTTATCCGATAAGGCACCGAACAAAGGCAAGAAAATCAAGGCGACGATGTTGTCGATGGACATGATGATGCTGTAACCGATCGTTCCTGTGTGGAAATGGTAATTGAGCATCAGCGGGACGATGTAGTCATAGGCTTGCCAGAAAATCGTGATTGCGAAAAATGGCAAACTGATGAGCGCGGCTCTCCCCCATTTCATCTTCAGCGTATTGGGTTTTGACATAGAAAAGTCCTCCTTTTGAACTGTATGTCGTATGTCGAATACTGTTCGCAAGATACCATGATGTAAGCGCTTTATTGGGCCTTTCACTTAAACGGGAGGGTTTACGCTTATTTTGAAAATCGCGAAATCAGTGACAAAAAAGTGACTTCTAAAAAAACCGATGAAATGGAGAAAATTCGTTTTTTGTGGCTTAAGCGTTTAGGAAAATCTTTTCGCTTGGAAAGAGTAGAAACTACTTTTTTTGTTGTTATAATGGAACCAACGTTTTATGACTTTTTTATTTCAAAATGAACCGCATAAACCCGTTTTAGAGCCAACCGTTTGCGTTCGGCGGTGAAAAATCGGTTGGAAGGACACTATGATCAAATTGGCCCTCTGCGATGACGACGCCAAAGAACTCGCCATCGCCAAAAATCTCCTTGAGGAATATTCATCAACACGTCACCCTCTTCACGTCACCTCTTTCGCCTCCCCGATCGAACTCCTGAAAGCTCGTGACAGCCAAATTGCATTTGATATCTTCCTGCTGGATATTATCATGCCAGGGATGTCTGGATTGAGTCTGGGAAAAGTGCTCCGTGAAGATTTTAAAGAAGCGTGTATAATCTTTTTCACCACGTCCCCCGAATATGCCCTCGATGCCTATGGCATATCCGCCCTCCAATACTTGCTAAAACCCGTTCAGAAAGAATCGCTCTTTCGGGCGCTTGATCAAGCCGTCGTCCTATTTGATCGGCGCGGCCGGGTCTATCTCATTCCGGGCAAAGACGAAAAAGTTGCCACGAAATTGGACGATCTCTTATATGTTGAATATCGCGGCCACGTGAACACCTATTTTTTAACCCACAAAAAAATCGTTGGAAAATACACCCGGGTGGCGTTCGTTGCCTCAATCGCTGACATTGCCCAAAACGAACAATTTGTTCAAACCCATGAATCCTTCTTGGTGAATATGTCCCACGTACAAAAGATGGACCAAAACACCTTCACTATGGATAACGGGGCTATCGTCCCCATTTCAAAGAGCAACCAAAAGAATGTCCGCACCCGATACACTCAATTCCTTTTACAAGGGGGCAAATCGGATGTTTGATCCCGCGATCATCCGCTTGGTCGTTTCACAATTGTTGCTAGATTTTTTTATCTTGGCGCTCATACCCATTAAAACCCCAAAGAAAAAGAACTACTTTATTGTCGGTTTAGGTATTTTGGCCATCATCTTCATCAATGCGGTGATCATCACCGTGTTCGGCCTTATGGAATTTTATGTTCGGTTTTATCCCCTGACACTTCTGGTGCCTTACTTTATCTTTCTATCTTTCTTTGTGGTTTATAAAGGAGGACGTCTCCTTTTTGCTATTATGATTGTCGAATCTTTTGGCAATTTTGCCATTTCAAATGGAATTCTGGTTTCCTATCTTTTTTATGGCCAGGATGCCCCTTTGGCCGATACGCTCGCACGGGTGATTACCTTGGCGATCCTTTTCCCGGTTTTGATGCGTTTTGTTAGGCCGCAATACGCTCGGATGGCCAAGTCGCTCAATAAGATTTGGGCCATCTTAAATGTTATTTTGATCATTGCCTATGTCGCCGCTTATTTCATTGCCTTTTTCCCCACCAGCATCATGGATCGTCCCATCTATTTCATTCATCTTTATATCGTGCTCGCTTTAACCATCACGATATATGTTGTGCTTTATAAACTTTTTGAGGAAATCGAAGCCAAGTCCGAAGCTCAAAATGAAAAATCCATCCTGGCTTTACAGGTTCGTGCTTTGGCCAATCAATCCGCCGAAATAGCTTCAAATGAAGAAAAACTAGCGATTCTCCGACACGACATGCGCCACCGGTTACGGATGGTTGGGGAAGAAATCCATAAAGGAAATCTCGAAGAGGCCCAAAAATTCCTCGAGAACTGTGACCACGAACTCGCCGCCACGGCAAGAAAAACGTATTGCAAAAACTCAGCGGTCAATGCCGCTGTCACGTATTATTTTGGGATGGCCGAAAACGAACGGATCTCTTTGGATTATACCCTCGATATCCCCGAAAATCTCCCAATCCCAGAGGATGAGCTGGCGGTCGTATTTGCCAACGCCATCGAAAACGCGATTAATTCGTGTGTCAAGATCGGGGACGTTTCGCTACGGCGTATTTCGGTGAAAAGCAAGGTGGTTGCGAACCAATTCGTTCTCGAAATCGGTAACTCCTGTAACGAACTTGTGAAATTCAATTTGGCCGGATTGCCCATGACCACATTAGAAGGCCACGGCACCGGCACTGCTTCTTTAACTGCTTTCGCCAAAAAACACAAAGCGATTATGAACTACGCTCAAGAAGGAGACTGGTTCCGTTTCAATTTATTAATCAATATTTAAAGGTATTGAGGAACAAGGTTTTCGTACTTTTTCGAACCTAGGCACAGCCTAATTCTTTTGACATCGAAGAGAAAAAACCCTACAATGATAGTGTCCAATGAAGGAAACCGATTTCCTCAAAAAGCGGTGTTGTTTATCGCGGAATCGCTTATCCTACAAAAAAAATAATAGAGAAAAAACAGCATTTGTCTGTGGAGTATGAACATGCCTTATCTCAAACCATTAACCTTGCCACTCATCGCCATCGCTTCCTTTTTATTGACGAGTTGTGGCGAAATTCCAGTGAGTTCATCCTCTTCTTCAAGCTCACTCGATTCGATCGAAAGTAGCCTCCCTTCTTCTCTGCCCTCTTCCGAAAACTCGCCCTATACGCTCGTTTGGAATGATGAATTCGACGGGTCGGCACTCAATGAAACGTATTGGTCCTATATGTATGGCGATGGCACCAATTACGGCGTTCCGGGATGGGGCAACGGGGAAGCTCAGTTTTACGCTAAAAATAATGTTTCCGTTTCCAATGGAAAGTTAACAATCACCGCCAAAGCCGAAGAACTGGGTGGAAAAGATTATACTTCCGGACGATTAAGATCCGCCGGAAAAGTTTCCACCACCTACGGACGCATCGAAGCCTCGATTTCCCTTCCTGCCGTAGACGGCATGTGGCCGGCATTTTGGATGTTACCCGAAAGCGGCACTCCTTATGGTGGTTGGGCTTCGAGCGGCGAAATTGACATTATGGAAGCCAAAGGACGTATCAATACCTCCACCAGCGGAGCGCTTCACTTTGGCGAAGTGGGCCAATCCACCTATCTTTCAACAACTCAAACATTTCCAGGTCAAACGTTCGAAGGTTTCCACGAATATGCTTTAGAATGGGAAGAAACCGAGATGCGTTGGTACGTGGACGATCGTCTATTCATGACGGCCACGAGCGAACAATGGTGGTCTGCAAGATCCGATCGCGATACCGCTCCGTTCGATGTCGATTTCCATCTTTTGTTGAACCTTGCGGTCGGAGGACACTTTGACGGCTATACGCTTCCTCCTTCGAGTTTTGAATCCGCCGAAATGTGCGTCGATTACGTAAGGATTTATTCCATTAATTCCTAGAAAAGAGGTCTCTTTATGGAAAAATCGAAGCTCTGGACAGTCTTTGCGGCCTGCGTTTTTTTAACCACGTCTTGCGGACCCGCTTCGTCTTCAACGGAGAGTTCAATCTCGGCGTCCACTTCCACCACATCCTCCGAGGAATTGACTTCCGAAGATTCATCCTCCTCCATTGAACCGGGGGACATCGGAACAGTCACCGGATTAGAAAATGCGACCATCGTCCGAGGCCATTATTTCAACCCGTTTGCGGGGGTTTCGGTCACGTCCACGACCGGAATCGATATTACTTCGTATCTCAATGTCGAAGGCAGTGTCGACTACGGCACTAACGGAACTTATCCATTGGACTATTCTTTGTCCTACGGTGATCACCTCTACGAAAAAACCCGTTATGTTCAAGTCCAAAATGGAACCTATATCCCTCCAACCACAACCAAAACTTATAGCACCGCAGCTTCCGTGAATTTAGGGGGCGGCAGTTATCGAAACGGCCCCGCGGGAAACATCACACACCCGATGGACCCAACCTATTTAGAAGCCAACTTGTTGGACAAACCCGTTCCCACCAACGGTTGGTGGACAACGCTGATCACACGGAATTACGGCGGAGGAAACGGAATTTATTTGAACCCATTACGTTCTTCGCTCGGTTCGGGTGGCGTGGAAATCACTAATGTCGGCAAAGGGTTCGTGCAATATTGGAACTCGACCGGAAACCCAACCTTCGCTCAATTTACCCCTTTTTATCAGGACTTGATGCTGAAGACTTCATCGTTAAACAGTACTTCGATTTCAAAGGTCATTGATTATTCGGATAATAACGTCAAAGTCGCCCTTCGCAACTCCTCGGAAGGCGAAGATGAGATGGTTGTAACCTATACTCAAGGTTCACCTTACGTTTTTACAGAATTCAAAAATAAAGATAACATCACGTTTAAGGTCGATAACGCCGGGGTCAACAGTTACCAATATCTCGATTTGGCAGGGAATGTCATCACATCCTCCTATACCGGGGACGCTCTGATTCTAAAAATGGTTCAACGACATGTGGGTTATATCACCTCCATGCCCAACATCGTGGGCGGAGGGACTTACGAAGACCGCTATTTCTTGATCAATGCCCCGAGCGGAACCCTGTTTACCTTGGCGAATGGGACACACCCCTCTGGCTACCTAGACCGAATCCAGGTGACACTCGGCAATGGGAACTTTCTTTCCGTATGCGCCTTGCAAACACCCTCCGAAGCGTCGTTTTATCACCAAAACGGATATGCCTTTATGGGCCGATCAAACGTTTCTTATACCATCGATCGCGCTTCCAGTGTCGTCCACACGTATTTCCGCAACAACATGCAACATGTCGCTCCGGATTACTCAAAAACGGGCGTTATGGCGCTTCTGCCCCACCAATACAAGAAAACCGCGGTTTCATTATCCTCTTACACTTTCAGGACCGTCCGTGGGACTTTAAAGATGTTTGCCGGAAACGCTTTTGAAACGCAAATGAATTTCCGGGGTCTCTTGCCCAGTTTCACGACACCGAACGATGCTACTTATAATAAGAACAATGTCGAAACCTATTTGGCCGATCTGGATGCACGAACGGGAGTCGAGGATGAAGACTTCTTGGGTTCACAAGCTCCCTATTGGAACGCCAAAGCGTTGTATCCCATGACCCAAGCACTCATCATTTCCGACCAAATCGGAAACGAAACTTACAAGGCCATTTTCAAAGAAAAAATCACCTCTGTTTTAGCGGACTGGTTCTCCTATAATGCCAGTAACTCACAAGACCGTTATCTTTATTACAATCAAAAATGGGGATCGATGTATTACTCGAACAACGATTTCAACACCGCGGGCGAGTTGAGTGACCACCATTTCACGCATGGATATTTGGTTTATTCTGCAGCAGTGCTTTCGATGTATGACACCACTTTTTTTGATAACTACAAAGACATCATTGAGTTTTTCCTCAGAGATTATATGGAAGCCGATAAAGAAAGCCTCGAATATCCCGAACTGCGCTGTTTTGATCCATGGGCGGGACACTCCTGGGCTCACGGTTATGGGTCTTTTACCGAAGGTAACAACCAAGAATCTTCCGGTGAAGCACTCAATTCGTGGGTGGCTGGATATTTATTTGGCTTAGCCAAAGGCGATGGGGCCATGGTCGATGCCGCAATATACGGCTTCACCACGGAGCTTTATGCCATCAAACAATATTGGTTCAACTACGATGAAGACAATTGGAGCGCCGAATTTGCCACTTACAGCCACGTCGCAGGAATGGTTTGGGGAGGTAAATTTGATTACGCCACCTGGTTTGGTTCTAACCCCACGTTCATTTACGGCATCCATTGGTTGCCTACCGGTGAATATCTTTCCAGTTACGCTCTGGGAAGTACCGACAAAACCATGTTGTCGACCATTTATGCCAAATATTTGTCCGCGGCCGGTGGCGCGCCGAACACGTGGTATTCCAACATGTGGGCGATTCAAGCCCTCGTCAATCCCTCTGCAGCGCTCAACAACTTCAATCCTTCCACGATTCTTGAAGATGATTACCCCAATGAATTGGTAGGATCGTATTGGATGGTTCACGCGATGCAAACCCTCAAAACGCATACCGACGAGGCTTGGATGGAAGTCAGTTCCCATGTCTCCTCCAGTGTCTACGATACCGGAAACGGTCTCGTCGCCATGGTGTGGAATCCGAGTGAATCCGCGCGCACAGTCACATTCCGCAATGCATCGGGTGTCATCAAAACCCTTGTGGTCGCAAGCCACTCCTTTACCCAAGTCACCCTTTAATTAAAAAGAAAAATAAAGGCCGCTTTGTTTAAGCGGCCTTTTTTGTGATTTCATCGTTTGTCGTTTTGCCAAAACAGAGATTAACATTAAATTATAACACCCTTTATCAAGGGTGGAGGTGACAAAATAATGAAAGTGTTTATATTGCAAAAAGGGGTTTTTTCTTACGAAACGGTGTGCTAAATTGAAGTGTAAGCCATTTCAATCTTGAAAAATCCTAGACCCCCACTTTAAGGTGCTGGACCACCTTGAAAATCCTTACCGCGTGGTCTACATGGCTTGACAGAAAGGTTAGAGAATGTATGAAGAAAATCAATAAAGTCTTATTATCCGTTCTATTCGCCATTCCTGTCCTCGCGTCCTGCGGAAGCGGAGACCCGGACACCATCGTCGTCCGTTTCGTCCCATCCAATGCCGCTCTTGCCGATACGACCATGTTATTGAAGATTAAATCGATCGAATACATGCTCGAAGAAAAAATCCCCGAACACGATTTCGACCTTGCCGTTGCCACGGACTATGAAGCGTTGACCGAAGCCATGATCTCCGACCAAGTCCAAGTCGGTTTCTTGACCTCCCAACAATACGCTTACGTCACCACGGAATATCCGGGTGAAGTCAATGTCCTCCTCTCCTCGGTTCGCGACGCGTACGAAGCGCAAGTCGATGCAGAAGGCAATGAAATTACCGATAAAGCGACTTTGATCACCAACGTGAATGCCACGGGCTACGATGCCTCCTATCACGAAACCGTCAAGGCCACTTCCTATTACTCCATGCTGCTTGTCCGGACCGAAGACTATGAAGACGGAATGGATTCCGTCGCCGACCTCGTTGGCAAAAAAATCGGTACCGGTTCGACATCCTCCGGTTCGGGTTACGTTTACCCCGCCGTGTTGCTCGACAGCTACGGCTATTCGTTCACCACTTCCGCGACTCCCGAAGCCGGACAAATCCAAAACGTCCCGATTTCCGGTGGTCACCAATCTCAAATCATGGCGCTTTTGAACCATGACGTCGATGCGACCTTTGCTTACCTCGATGCCCGCTTGAGCTCCACCTTCGATGAATACAACGGTGTCTCGGGTCAAAACGTCTTTGCCGATACCAAGGTCATCGACCTTTCCACCGGCATCAAGAACGACACCATTTCCGTGGCGTCTTCTTTGTCTGAAGAATTACAAGCCAAAATCCAAACCGCCTTCCAAGAAATTATTCTTACGGATGTCGGCAAGACTGCGCTTTCCGTTTATAGCCACACCGGTTATCAAATCGCCACCGATGCCGACTATGAAGGCGAACGTGAAGTCTACGTTTTCAAACGTGACCATCTGACCCCGCAATAAGTGAACCCAAGGTACCGGTTATGATCAAATTCGTCAATGTCACAAAAACATATCCCAACGGCGTCCAGGCTTTAAAGGGAATCAATCTTACCATCAACGATGGCGAATTTGTCGCAATCATCGGTCTTTCCGGTGCCGGAAAATCCACCCTTTTGCGTTCTATCAATAAGATGCACTCCATTTCTTCGGGGCAGTTGTACGTCGACGACATCGATGTGGCGACGATCAAAGGCAAAGACCTTCGGCTGCTCCGAAGAAGTATCGGAATGATTTTCCAATCCTTCAATTTGGTTAAACGTAGTTCTGTTTTTAATAACGTCCTAGCAGGTCGGGTGGCCTATAATCCTACCTTTAAGACGTTATTAGGGATCTTCCCGATGGAAGACAAACTTTTGGCTCTTGAATCCATCAACACGATGGGAATCATCGACAAAGCTTTCACGCGTGCCGATCAACTCTCTGGTGGTCAGCAACAACGCGTTGCCTTAGCCCGGGCATTGACGCAGAAGCCCAAGCTCATCCTTGCGGATGAACCGGTCGCGTCACTCGATCCTATCACGACCGTTCAAGTGATGAATGATTTTACCAAAATCAATCGGGATTTTGGTATTACCATTATTGCCAATATGCACCACGTCGACTTGGCTCAAAAATATTGCAAACGGATTATCGGTGTCAACGACGGTCAAATTGTCTTCGACGGCCCAAGTTCCACACTGACCGATGAAATCTTGAAAAAGATTTACGGCCGTTCGCTCAAGCACAATGAGATTCTAGGGGAATAACATGGCCAGTTATGTTCTTTCCGATGGAAAAGTTGTCAAACCAAAGCCCAGTAAAATATGGCTGGTTCTAGGGATTGTTGCCGCCCTCGTCATCGGCTTTTCTTTTTTCGTCCCGATTCCCTGGTATAACATTCGGCCGGGCGAACTTTTCAGTTTAATGGGTCAGATGTTCTCGCCGCAACATGGGCGGACATGGGGAGATTATTTTGCTTTTATGTTCTCGGAAGACTTGTGGGCGAGTATGTTAAACACTCTAAAAATGAGTTCTGCTGGGACGCTGATGGGCGTTATCCTCGCCTTTCCTGTTGCGATTTTATCCGCGCGAAACGTTTCCAAAAAAGCGTGGATTTATGAACCCGTCAAATTCATTGTCAATCTTATACGGACCATTCCCGCCATGGTGTTGGCAGTGGCCGCCGCGCTCTTGGTTGGATATGATACGCTCGCAGGGATCATCGCGGTCACAATTTTCTCGTTTGGAATCATGGTAAAAATGCTCTATGAATCCATTGAAACCTTGGATATGAGTCCTTTTGAGGCTTTAGAATCTGCCGGCGCTTCCCGATTGATCGCCTTCCGTTATGCCATGCTTCCTCAAATCATGCCTGTTTATTTGAGTTATAGCATTTATATTTTCGAAATGAATATCCGGGCCAGCGCCGTGTTTGGTTTCGTCGGCTTGGTCGGTATCGGTTCGATCATCAATGAAAACAAAACGTGGAACTGGGATTTTGTCGGTGGGAAGATCATCGTTTTGTTTGTGGTCATTCTCTTGATCCAATTTGCTTCCAACTACGTTCGGAGGAAGTTGCAATGAACCCCGTGATTACCGACAAATACAATCAACGCCCGAGAAAATGGAAAGCTAACCTCCTTCTGGGAGTCGTTTTCATTATCGTCATTTCTTTATCCTTTATGGGTTCGTCAATCAACTGGTATCGTTTGTCAAACCTCCAATATTCGTTAGGTGTAATGATTCGCGATATCGTAAAAATCGACTGGAATTTTTTCTTTGGAACCGGCGGCTTTGACTTCGACCAAGGCATTGTATATCTTACGATTGAAACCTTGGCAATCGCCTTCTTGGGAACGCTCATCGGCGCGATTCTCGCCATCCCGTTTGGTTTGTTGGCGGCGGAAAATGTCGTTGGCAAAAAATGGGCCCGAGTCAGTGAAGGCTTACTGGTCCTAATCCGCGTTTTGCCCGAAGTGATTCTGGCCATTATTCTTTTAAAAGGTTTCGGTATGAATGCATTCACCGGGGCCCTCACCATCGGAATTCACTCGATTGGCATGCTCGGAAAACTCTTCGCCGAAGCGGTTGACAATATGGACCGAAGCGCTTTAGAGGCTCTCGATGCCGTGGGTGCAAACACGTGGCAAAAAATTAGATTCGGCATCTTGCCGAACCTCTTGCCTGATTTTTCCTCGATTACGCTTTATCGGTTCGATATTAACGTCCGGTCCGCATCGGTTCTAGGGGTCATCAGTGCCGGGGGCTTAGGAGCTCCACTACTGATTGCTTCCACCAACTGGAGTTGGGAAATGCTTGGCTCCATTATGGTGGCCATCATCATCATGGTTATGAGTGTTGATGTTCTCTCAGGATACTTACGAAAGAAACTCGTCTAGTGCGGTTCTACCGCACTTTTTTTATGCCGCATGATAACCCACTTATTCATCGGGAATTGGATTAAAAAGGATATCGTCATATTAACATTCTTGACAAGGAAATCCGCCCAGCTTTCACCGACCCAATGGGCCAAAGGATCACGCATAAGCGTCGGGATCCATAATTGAAAGAAAAGTACCCCGATGACCATGGCTGCGTACATCATGGCGCTATAGACCATGCGATTGGTCGCTCCAAAGGTTACTTTCCGTTGAATAAAAAAGTTAAATGTTTGCGAAATTAAAAACGAACACAAAAAAGACAAAAATGAACCCAGTCCTCCATTGACCAACGAATAATCGAAAAGAAACCATTGGAATGGTTGAGATTTCAAGCCCACAAATAAAACATAATTGAACAGCGCAAACGTGCCCAAATCCACCACTGTAGTAATAATGCTCAGAAGCAAAAAGAGAATGAATTGCCAAAAAGTCTTTTTTGGTGAAGCCATTTTTTTCATAAAACCCTTGTCGCCTTTTGGGCCATTGCCGGTTTCCACACGCTGAGGGACCATGCCACGAGACTTCCAACCGCAAAGCCCACGAGATCAATCATCGCGTCCAAGAGCAGTCCGGCACGATCTGGGGTGAATAGTTGGGCAATTTCAGAAAACGCTGCCACAAGAGTCCCAAAACTGATTGCCATAAAGAAAAGGCGCCACGATTTAGCCTTTGTCCCAAAAAATAAGCTGAAATAAGCTAAAAAGCCATCCACCGCAAACATTCCGAAGTGACCGATAAGCTTTCTTACCCAAAAATGAAGCTCGCTGACCATAAGATCGGAAAGATTCACGTTCGCGAGATTCAAAACTTTTAAAATAATATCGGAAACAAAGTTGCTTTGCTCCGTGCTTTGCGTTCCGGAGGAAAAAGACAACAGCAAAATCAAGGATGTCCAAAGCACAAGAGGAACCAGGAAAAGGAAAAAGTTTTTGCTAAATTTTACCGTTCGTTTCATTTTTTAATGAATCCTTGTCTTTTTTGGCTTCCCCACGTCCCTTTTTCTTTGAGGGCGGAAAGCGTTGAAAGCGCTCGGTGCATGCTAATCACTTGACGGTAACCGAAATTCTCCACGAACGCCAACCAAAGTAAAATTATGGTTTCTTTGTCGCTGTAGTGATTGACTTCCCGTTCGGTGACATACACCGAGAAAAGGGATAAGACGATGCCGTAGCCGATCGTCACCATCAAAAATACAATAACGGCAACCATATCCAACAGGCCGAAGATCAGACCCAAGAAGAATCCCAAATAGCCAATCACTTCCATGAAAGGACCAAGCATCTCAAAAATGAAGAAATAAGGGAAACCGATGAGCCCCGGTTGTTTGTAGCGGGCATTAAATAAAATATGGCGATGATAGTGAAGAATATCGATGAGTCCACGTTGCCAACGGTTTCGTTGTTTAA
>JACCED010815987.1_pt1 | contig 12076 bp, 9 predicted proteins | sample 7455021 | NCBI WGS metagenome assembly JACCED01 (sample SAMN15323456, study PRJNA562643) | freshwater metagenome | isolation source: river surface water | place: USA:Blue River Watershed | collected 2017-08-19
CTATCTGTCGACCGCACAGACCGGGGGTACGACGATTCCCACGGTGGAGTTCAAGAAGGCCGTGCTGTCTCTGGATGTCACGCCGCAAATCACACCGGACGGCAAGGTGCGCCTGAAGCTTGTTGTGAGAAAAGAAGAACCTGATTACGCGACGATGATGCTGATTCCGGGGTCTACCAATCCCCCCATTAAAAGCACGGTCGTGACAACAGATGTGCTCGTGGAAAATGGCGGCACGGTTTCAATCGGCGGTGTTTTTATCAAGAAAGTGGATAATCTCGTCACGCAGGTGCCATTTCTCGGAGACATTCCTTTTATTGGCAACCTGTTCAAGTATCGTTCCACGACTGAACAGCGTCGCGAGTTGCTGGTGTTCATTTCACCGCAGATCGTGGCGGCCAACCCTTAGTGCCTCGTATGCCAAATCTTTCTCAACCCACCCTGCCAAGCAATATCTTCCTGGTTGGTCTGATGGGCGCAGGCAAGTCGACGGTGGGTCGTTTGCTGGCGCGGCGTTTGGGTAAGCGCTTTGTTGATACCGATCACGAGATCGAAAAGCGTAATGGCGTGACGATTCCCGTGATTTTCGAGATCGAAGGTGAGGCAGGGTTCCGCAAACGGGAGCAGGAAGTACTGGCGGATCTGGCGCAGGAGCCCGACTTGGTTCTTAGCACCGGTGGCGGTATCGTGCTCCGCCCGGAAAACCGGGGGGTGCTCCGTGAGCAGGGTTTCGTGGTCTATCTGAGCGCGCGGCCAGAATTGCTGGCCGAACGTACCCGGCATGACAAGAGTCGCCCGCTGCTGAATGTGGCCGATCCCCTGGCCCGTCTTCGCGAGTTGCACGCGGAACGTGATCCGCTCTACCGCGAAGTAGCGCATGCCATTGTGGAAACTGGTCGTGGCGCGCCCCAGCAGGTGGTTCAGGCGATCGTCAATGCGCTGACCCGGAACCCGGAAGCCCACTAGCCACATCGGGCGCAGCCTGCGGCCTCGGGCTACAATGACGCCATGAGTTCATCGTTTCAGACCCTGACCGTCGCGCTCGACGAGCGTAGCTACCCCATCCACATTGGTTGTGGCCTGTTGGGCAATGCCGATCTATGGCGCCCGCACCTGAACCCGAAGATGGGTGCCGTCGTGATCACCAATACGACGGTGGCGCCGCTCTACCTCGACACCGTGATGGCGACGCTGGCTGAGCTGGGTTGCCCGGCGTTTTCTGTCATCCTGCCAGACGGCGAGGAATACAAATCCTGGGAAACGCTGAATACGGTATTTGATGCCCTTTTGGAAAACCGCTGTGAGCGCGGCACCACGCTGATCGCGCTGGGCGGCGGCGTTATTGGCGATCTGGTGGGTTTTGCCGCCGCCTGTTACCAGCGCGGCGCCCCCTTTATTCAGGTGCCCACCACGCTGCTGTCGCAGGTGGATTCTTCGGTGGGGGGTAAAACCGCCATCAATCACCCGCTGGGCAAGAACATGATTGGTGCGTTTTATCAGCCCAAGCTGGTGCTGGCCGATCTGGATACGCTGGACACCTTGCCGCCGCGCGAAATGGCTGCGGGTATGTCGGAAGTGGTCAAGTACGGGCTGATCCGCGATGAAGCCTTTTTCCAGTGGCTGGAACAAAACGCGGAAGGACTGATGGCACGTGACAAAACCCTGCTGGCGCGGGCGGTGCACCAGTCCTGTGCGCACAAGGCTGAGGTGGTGGCTCGCGATGAACGCGAGGCCGGTGAGCGGGCGCTCCTCAATTTGGGACATACCTTTGGCCATGCGATCGAAACAGGCATGGGTTACGGGTCGTGGTTGCACGGTGAGGCCGTCGCCGCGGGAACGGTGATGGCGGCCTTGTTGTCCCAGCAGTTGGGCTGGCTGGACGCTCGGGCTATCGAGCGCGTTAGGGCCTTGTTCGAGCGTATCGGGCTGCCGGTGGCCGGACCCTGGCTGGCGGCAACGCCGGCGGCCTCTGCAGAACGTTATCTGGAGCTGATGCGCCACGACAAGAAAGTCAGCGCCGGGGTAATGCGCCTGGTGCTGCTCAAGGCCATTGGTCAGGCCGTGGTTTCGGCCGAAGCGGATGATGTGGCCATTCTGGCGGCCATTGAAGCCGGTCTGGCCGAGCAGCCTGCGCGCACCGCGGTACCCCCGACTGGCCGCTGATCCAACGCTTAAATTTTAGGCAATTTTGCCCCTCAGGGCCCTTTCGTGAGGTTCTGGCACGGTCGTTGCGTATCCGGATAGTGGCCCTGATGCCGTTCCCCTAAAAAAATTCGGGAAAACGCTGGTTTTTGCGCTGCAGCGTCTTGAATTGGAAGGGGGTTTGGGCGTATATTGGCCGGTTCGTTTTGGTGCATTGCACCCGAACGGGGATCACTTTTGTGCAGTGCCGGTTCGCCGGCGGGTTCATGGATTGATAGAAGGAAAAGCACATGGGAGCACCAGAGCGCCAGGGTCTATACAGCCCGGCTAATGAACACGACGCGTGTGGCGTCGGTTTTGTCGCGCATATCAAGAACGAAAAGAGCCACGAGATCGTGGAGCAGGGCCTGCTCATTCTTGAAAACCTGGAACATCGTGGTGCAACAGGCTACGACCCGCTGCTCGGTGATGGTGCCGGGATCCTGATCCAGCTGCCGGATGCGTTTTTACGTGCAGAACGCGCCAAACAGGGGCTGCGTCTGCCGCCGGTTGGCCACTATGCGGTCGGCAATGTGTTTCTGCCGCAATCGATTACCGGCCGCAAAGCCTGTGAGTCGGTGCTGGCCCGCATCATTCATGAAGAAGGTCTGGAATTCCTCGGCTGGCGCGATGTGCCGGTCGACAATCTGATTCTGGCTGAAGCCGCCCGTGATCTTGAACCCGTCACGCGTCAGGTTTTTATCGGCCGTCCGGAATCGCTCAAGGATCAGGACGCGTTTGAGCGCAAGCTGTTCGTGGTGCGGAAGCGCGCCGAACATGCCGTGCGCAAGCTCAAGCTCGAGGATGGCAAGCAGTTCTACCTGCCCTCGCTGTCGTCACGCACCATGGTTTACAAGGGCATGCTCCTGGCCAATCAGGTCGGTGCCTATTTCCTGGATCTGCAGGACCCGGGCCTGGTCTCGGCCATTGCGCTGGTCCACCAGCGTTTCTCGACCAATACCTTCCCGACCTGGGATCTGGCGCATCCGTTCCGCATGATCGCTCACAACGGTGAAATCAATACCGTGCGTGGCAACGTCAACTGGATGCGCGCACGCCAGAAGGCCATGGCCTCGGAATGGCTGGCCGAAGATCTGGATAAGCTGTGGCCCCTGATCGTGGAAGGTCAGTCGGACTCGGCCTGTTTTGATAACGCGCTCGAGCTGCTGGTCATGGGCGGCTACTCGATGCCGCAGGCCATGATGATGCTGATTCCGGAAGCCTGGGCCGAAAACCCGCTGATGGATGAAGAGCGTCGCGCGTTCTACGAATATAACGCCGCGATGATGGAGCCGTGGGACGGTCCTGCTGCCGTGGCTTTCACCGATGGCCGCATGATTGGCGCCACGCTGGACCGCAATGGTCTGCGTCCGGCCCGTTACCAGATTACCGATGACGGCATCGTGATGCTTGCTTCGGAAATGGGTGTGCTGACCTTCCCGCAAGAAGAAGTGAACAAGAAGTGGCGCCTGCAGCCGGGCAAGATGTTCCTGATTGATCTGGAACAGGGCCGCATCATTGATGATGAAGAGCTGAAGCGCAGCATCTCGAGTGCCCGCCCCTATCGTCAGTGGATCGAGCAGAGCCGCCAGCATCTGGAAAACCTGCCGGAAGTGGAAGATAGCGAAGGGCTGCGCGAGTCGCTGTTGCACACGCAGCAGGCCTTTGGTTATACGCAGGAAGATCTCAAGTTCATCCTGGAGCCGATGGCCAGCAATGCAGAAGAAGCTACCGGTTCGATGGGTAATGACAGCCCGCTGCCGGTGCTGTCGGATAAGGACAAGCCGCTTTACAACTACTTCAAGCAGCTGTTCGCGCAGGTGACGAACCCGCCGATCGACCCGATCCGCGAAGAGATCGTGATGTCGACGATGTCGTTTATCGGCCCGCGCCCGAACCTGCTGGGTATCGATGTGAAGCCGGGCGAAGAGCCACCACTGCGACTAGAGGTCGATCAGCCAGTGCTGACTTCGGCCAATCTGGCCAAGCTGCGTCAGATCGACAAGCTCACCAACGGCAAGTTCCGCGCGCTGGTGCTGGATATCACCTTCCCGGCCGCGGAAGGCGCCGAAGGTTCGAAGGCGGCGCTGGCCGAACTGTGTGCGCGTGCCGAAGCCAGTGTGGGTGAAGGTTACAACGTGCTCATCCTGTCGGATCGCAATGTGAATCGTGAACGGGCACCGATCCCGGCGCTGCTGGCGACGAGTGCTGTCCATCAGCATCTGGTCAAGACCGGCCTGCGTACCTCGACGGGTCTGGTCGTGGATTCCGGCTCGGTCCGCGAAGTGCACCACTTTGCCCTGCTTGCCGGTTACGGTGCGGAAGCCGTCTGCCCGTGGCTGGCCTTTGACACGATTGCTGATGTGGCCGGCGAACTGCCGGGCGAGCTGTCGGCCTATGAAGCCGGTAAGCGTTACATCAAGGCCGTGAACAAGGGCCTGCGCAAGGTCATGTCGAAGATGGGTATCTCGACCTATCAATCGTACAACGGCGCCCAGATCTTTGAAGCCATCGGCCTGGCCTCCGAGTTCGTGAAGGAATACTTCACCGGTACCGCAACACAGGTTGAAGGTATTGGCCTCGATGAAGTCGCCGAAGAAGCACTGCGCGTTCATGACCGTGCCTTTGCGCATGATCCGGTGCTGAACCATCTGCTGGAAACCGGTGGTGAGTATGCCTTCCGTATCCGCGGCGAAGAACACATGTGGACGCCGGATGCGATTGCCAAGCTGCAACATGCGACGCGTTCGGGAAAGTACGAGACATTCGAAGAGTACGCCCGCATCATCAACGATCAGACCAAGCGTCATATGACGCTGCGTGGCCTGTTCGAAATCAAGCCGGCCGGTCCGTCGATCAGCATTGATGAAGTCGAACCGGCCAGCGAAATCGTTAAACGTTTTGCGACCGGTGCCATGTCACTGGGTTCCATTTCGACCGAAGCGCATACCACGCTAGCGATTGCCATGAACCGTATCGGCGGCAAGTCGAACACTGGGGAAGGTGGCGAAGATGCCGGCCGTTTCCGCAAGGTGAAGGCGGGCGAAATGCTCTCCGACATCATTGGCAAGGGCCGTATCGAACGTGACATCGAGCTCAAGGCGGGCGACTCGCTACGCTCGGCGATCAAGCAGGTGGCCTCGGGTCGTTTTGGCGTGACCGCCGAATACCTGGCCAACTCGGATCAGATCCAGATCAAGATGGCCCAGGGTGCCAAGCCCGGTGAAGGCGGTCAGCTGCCGGGTCACAAGGTTAGCGAATACATCGGCTTCCTGCGTCACTCCGTGCCGGGTGTGGGCCTGATTTCGCCACCACCGCACCATGACATCTACTCGATCGAGGATCTGGCACAGCTTATCCATGATCTGAAGAACTCGAATCCGGTTGCTTCGGTTTCCGTGAAGCTCGTTGCCGAAGTCGGGGTCGGTACAGTGGCTGCAGGTGTGGCTAAGGCCAAGGCGGATCACATCGTAATTGCCGGCCATGATGGTGGTACGGGTGCGTCGCCGATCTCGTCGGTCAAGCACGCGGGCGCGCCGTGGGAGCTCGGCCTGGCCGAAGCCCAGCAGACGCTGGTGCTTAACCGCCTGCGCGGCCGTGTTCGTCTGCAGACGGATGGTCAGCTCAAGACCGGCCGTGACGTCGTGATTGGCGCGCTGCTCGGTGCGGACGAATTTGGTTTTGCCACAGCGCCGCTGGTGGTGACCGGTTGCATCATGATGCGTAAGTGCCACCTGAACACCTGTCCGGTGGGCGTGGCGACACAGGACCCGGAGCTGCGCAAGCGCTTCAGCGGTCAGCCAGAGCACGTGGTCAACTTCTTCTTCTTTATTGCCGAAGAAGTCCGCAAGCTCATGGCGACCATGGGCATTAGCCGCTTCGACGATCTGGTCGGCCGCGCCGACCTGCTCGACACCCGTGCTGGTGTCGAACACTGGAAGGCAAAGGGCCTGGATTTCTCGAAGATCTTCCACATGCCGGCCGTGCCGGATGAAGTGGCGATCCGCCATGCCGAAACTCAGGATCATGGTCTCGACCGTGCGCTGGATCACGAACTGATCGGCGCCGCCAAGCCTGCGATTACCCGTAAGGAAAAGCAGGAACTCGACTTCCCGATTTTCAATCTAAACCGCTCAGTGGGTGCCATGCTGTCCGGCGATATCGCCAAGCGTTATGGTGCGGCGGGTCTGCCGGATGACACGCTGACGATCCGTCTGCATGGTACGGCGGGTCAGAGTTTTGGCGCGTTCCTGGCCAAGGGCGTCAACTTCGTGCTCGAAGGCGAAGGCAACGACTATGTCGGCAAGGGTCTCTCGGGTGGCCGCATTGTGGTGCGTCCGCCGGCAGCCTTCCGTGGCGAGACGCAGGACAACATCATCGTCGGCAACACCGTGCTGTACGGCGCCACCGATGGTGAAGCTTACTTCAGCGGCGTGGGTGGCGAACGTTTTGCCGTTCGTAATTCGGGCGCTACGGCCGTCGTTGAAGGCGTGGGTGACCACGGTTGTGAATACATGACCGGCGGCACCGTGGTGGTACTGGGCCAGACCGGCCGCAACTTTGGTGCGGGCATGTCGGGTGGTTTTGCGTACGTGTATGACGTCGATGGCAAGTTTGCCAGCCGCTGTAACCTGACCCAGGTCGCCCTGGAGCCACTGCCGGCAGAAAAGGCTGCAGCACTCGCCTCTGAATTTGGTGAAGACACCGAATATGGTGCGGTTGATCTACGGCATCTCACCATGAGCGATGAAGCGTTGCTCAAGGAATTGATTGCCAACCACGTTCAGTGGACGGGCTCGCAGTACGCCAAGAACATGCTGGATCAGTGGGAGAAGCATCGCGCCAAGTTCATCAAGGTGATGCCACACGAATACCGTCGTGCCCTGGATGACATCAAGAAAAACGCTAAGGTTAAGGAGGCTGTGTAATGGGAAAGCCGACTGGATTCCTCGAATTCGAACGTCTGAGCGAGACTTACGAAAAGCCGGATGCCCGTAAACAGCACTACCGTGAATTTGTCGCGGTGCTGGAAGATGCTTCTGCGCAGCAACAGGGCGCCCGCTGTATGGACTGCGGCATCCCGTTCTGTAATAACGGCTGCCCGGTCAATAACATCATTCCTGACTGGAACGATCTGGTCTACCACGGTCAGTGGCAGGATGCGATCAACGTGCTGCATTCGACGAATAACTTCCCCGAGTTTACGGGCCGTATCTGCCCGGCACCGTGCGAAGCCGCCTGTACGCTGGGTATCAATGTGGCACCGGTGGGTATCAAGTCGATCGAGCGTGCCATCATCGATAAGGCCTGGGCCTCAGGGTGGGTCGTGCCGCAACCGGCGCAGTCCAAGACCGGTAAGCGGGTTGCGATAATCGGTTCCGGCCCTGCCGGCCTCGCAGCGGCACAACAGCTGGCCCGCGTTGGTCACGATGTGACTGTCTTTGAAAAGAGCGATCGCATCGGCGGTCTTCTTGGTTATGGCATCCCCGACTTCAAGATGGAAAAGACGTTGATTGATCGTCGCGTCAAGCAGATGGAAGCCGAAGGCGTGACCTTCAAGACGAAAGTCCTGGTCGGCCACAAGGATCTGCCGGCTGGCATCAACAATGATGCCGAGACCTTTGTGTCGGCCGAGGAACTTAAAAAGGATTTCGATGCGGTCATTCTGGCAGCCGGTTCGGAAGTGCCGCGCGATCTGCCGGTGCCGGGCCGTGAGCTCAAGGGCATCTACGCAGCGCTGGAATTCCTGATTCCGCAGAACAAGGAAGTGCAGCAGGGCAAGGCCAACCCGATCAACGTCAAGGGCAAGCATGTCATCGTGATCGGTGGTGGTGATACGGGTTCCGACTGCGTCGGCACCTCAAACCGCCACGGTGCTGCGTCGGTGACTCAGTTCGAACTGATGCCGATGCCGCCGGAGCAGGAAGATAAACCACTGGTCTGGCCATACTGGCCGATCAAGCTGCGGACCTCGACTTCGCATGACGAAGGCTGCTCGCGTGATTTCGCCGTGGCCACGAAGGAATTCATCACCGATGGCCAGGGTAACGTCAAGGCGCTTAAAGCTGTCCGCCTGGATTGGCAAGGCGGAAAAATGACGGAAGTGGCCGGTTCGGAATTCGAGCTGCCCTGCGATGCGGCCTTCCTTGCCATGGGCTTCGTCAACCCGGTCGGTGGGCTGCTGGATGCCTTTGGTGTTGAGAAAGATGCGCGTCAGAATGCCAAGGCAACGACCGACGGTGAAGGTTGCTACAAGACCAACGTCGACAAGGTGTACGCCGCCGGCGACGTCCGTCGCGGTCAGTCGCTGGTGGTCTGGGCCATCCGCGAGGGTCGTCAGTGCGCGCGCGAGGTGGATGAATTTTTGATGGGCTCGACATTGCTGCCTCGTTAATCGAGCCGGCATTGTAAAAAGGGCGGCTTCGGCCGCCCTTTGCCTTTCTTGATCCGGTATCCTTGAGGTGTTTTCAGAAAGCCATTCAACGGAGTTGGTTTTGAGTCACGCACACCCTTTGCAGGTCGTTATTCTTGCCGCTGGCCAGGGCACGCGGATGCGCTCCGGTTTGCCCAAAGTGCTGCATCCGATCGCGGGTCAGGCCATGGTGCACCACGTGATAGCGGCTGCGTCTGCATTGAGCTCGCGGAAGACCGTGGTGGTGGTCGGACATGGTGCGTCGGTTGTTGAAGGGGCATTGGCGGATGCGGGCGTCGCGTTTGCCGTGCAGTCCCCGCAGCTGGGTACTGGCCATGCTGTCCAGATGGCGCTGCCCGCATTGCAACCGCTGCCTAAGGATGGGCAGGTGCTGATTCTTTATGGCGATGTGCCCCTGATTCAACCGGCAACGCTCAAAGCGCTCTTGCAGACCGCTGGGGATGGCGTGGGTCTGGTCACGCAGCATCTCGAGCATCCCACGGGCTACGGCCGCATCGTGCGTGATGAAGCTGGCAACGTGGTGTGCAATGTCGAAGAAAAAGATGCAACGGACGCACAACGAAAAATCACCGAGGTGAATACCGGCATCCTCTGTCTGCCGGCGTGCCATCTGGCAGACTGGCTGGGTGCGCTTTCAAACAACAATGCTCAGGGTGAGTACTACTTGACCGATCTCTTGGCGATGGCCGTCAAAGCGGGTGTGCCGGTGCATACAGTGTCGCCGCAGCATGATTGGGAAGTGGCGGGCGTCAACTCCAAAGTGCAACTGGCCATGCTCGAACGTGTGTGGCAACAGCATCAGGCCGAGCAACTGATGATCGATGGGGTACGTCTGGCAGATCCGGCACGCATTGATATTCGGGGCGCACTCGCCTGTGGCCGTGACGTAAGCATTGATGTGGGCTGTGTTTTCGAAGGGGCGGTTGTGCTGGAAGACGGTGTGCAGATCGGGCCGTATTGCGTGCTGCGGGACGCGACGATTAAAGCAGGTGCGCGCATTGATGCGTTCAGCCATTTGGATCAGGCCGTAGTCGGCCCGGATGCCGTCGTTGGGCCGTATGCCCGTTTGCGCCCGGGCTCAACGCTGGGTGCCGGGGCGCATGTGGGCAACTTTGTCGAGCTCAAGAATACTCAGCTCGGCAATGGGTCGAAGGCCAATCATCTGGCCTATGTGGGTGATGCCACGGTAGGTGAACGCGTTAATATCGGCGCCGGCACCATTACGTGCAATTACGATGGCGCGAATAAGCATCGCACCATCATTGAAGATGATGCCTTCATTGGTTCGGATACGAAGCTGGTCGCACCAGTGACCGTGGGTCGTGGCGCGACGCTGGGCGCAGGTACCACGTTAACGAAAGATGCACCGCCCGATGCCTTGACGGTATCGCGTGCCAAGCAGTTGTCGCTGACCGGCTGGCAACGCCCAATCAAGCAGAAGAAATAATTAGGAACAGAAAGACCATGGATTTTGGCTTCTTTGCATTCGTACTGGCCATCGCGCTGATGGCAGCTGTCGGCGTCGTATTGCTTCTGGTGGGTTACATTGTGGTGATCCCGGCTAGCATTACCCGTGGTTGGTGGTGGGCGGCCTTGGTGATTTTTCTGCCCGTTCTTGGCCCGATCTTTTTCTGTCGCGCATTTCCGGATGGCTTGCGTAAAACCCGACTACAGATCTTTACCGGCACACTACTGTTAATGGGGGCAGTTGCGCTGTTGTACGGCGCCGGCCCCTGGTTTGCCCAGCATATGGTTGATGCCGCCAAGGTAGCCAGCTAGCCCCAGGTTTTTTTGATGGGTGATTGAGCCCCGGAGGGGCTCCGAGCCTCAGCGGGCTTTGGTGCGGGTGGTCTTGGCCTTGCGGGCTGCCGGTTTCTTGGCTGCCTTTTTAGCCGCCGGGGTCCGTGGCTTTCTGTCCCCCGATTGACGCTTGGCATCTGCCAGCTGCGCCTGCACGGTTGCGTTGAGTTCGTTCATCATTTCCCACGGCCACATGGCCGCTTTGGTTAGCGCGGCCTCGTCGGCCGGTGCTTCGGGGGGCGATGCGGGTTGTTCCGGTGCGGGTGCGGCAGCATTCATGGCCTGAAAGAAGGCGTTGAACGGCGCGGCCTGGGCGGGCTCCTCGTTCGGCTTGCTGGCAGACTGGCTGAAGTGATCGCTCATACTGCGAAACGTTCCCAGCGCCGACTTCTGCATTTCCAGGTTCTGGATCGTCATCTGCAGCATCGAGAGATTCATCCGCAGCCAGTTCTCGACGGATTTCAGGTCGCGTATCTGTTTGTCGAGTTCACCCTCGTCCAGCGTGGGAGTCACCATGCCGGGTAGCTGGAAGCCCATCTGGTTCCACATGCCCTGCAGCATATCCAGTGGGTTATTGCTTTGTGCGTTGCTCATGGGGCGTCCTCCGTCCGCGTGGGAACAGGTATGAGGGATGGCTTAGACTTTGCCGGCCAGATGCAGCACCAGCCAGGTTGCCGGGGCCAGAAGCGCCTCGATGATCCGGTAGCGCCAGGGATAGCTTGAAAGATAGGTCAGAAAAAATGCGACGCCACCGATAACCAGGGACATTTCCATCCACGGAATCGGTTGCTTGAACAGCGCGTAGCTTGGCACGCCGAGTGCGAGTACGCCCAGTGTTGGCAATGCCTGAAGCACCAACAGATACTTGAGTGTGACAGGGCGAACCTTGAACTCGGGGATGGCGTGGGGGTGGGGTTCGGCGGGGTGATTCAGATGATCCGGCATGCTTCCTCGAATTCCAGCCTCGGCGAACGGGGGTGTAGCGATTGCGGGTCGCCGTGGCCGAGGTTGCATATAAAGTTGATTTTGAACCGGCCGTCCGGGAAGAAGGTCTGGTTCAGCAGTTCCGCATCAAACCCTGACATCGGGCCGCAGTCAAGTCCCAGCGCCCGGGCGGCCAGCATAAAGTAGCCTGCCTGCAGGCTGCTGTTGCGTTCGGCCGTGGCCTTGGCCAACGGGGTCTGGTCAGCGCCAGCAAACCAGCTACGGGCATCGGCATGGGGGTAAAGACGCGGCAGGTGGTCGTAAAAGCGGCTGTCCGCGGCAAAGAGGGCGGTCACAGGGGCGCTCATGGTTTTTTCAACATTGCCCGGCGCCAGGCAGGGCTTCAGACGGGCCTTTTCGGCCGCAGAGCGCACGAACAGTACCCGCAATGGCTGGCAATTAGCCGAGGTGGGGCCGAGTCGGGCCAGCCTCCAGGCGCGCATCAGCATCGCATCATCGACCGGTCGGGGAAGCCAATGGCTAAAGGTTCGGCCGTGCATGAACAGCCGGTTCAGCAGCTCGGGATCGGCCGGGTGGGCGCAATCCGGCAACCCGTCCCTGGGGTTGTGGTCTGGGGTGTCCTTGGTCATGGCCGGGGGTCTCCGTAGGTCTGGTTGTTACTCTACCATCGGGCCGGGGCTCGGCGTTGAGTTCCGCTAGGCTGCGGATGGCCCAAAG
>JACCED011142106.1_pt1 | contig 12076 bp, 16 predicted proteins | sample 7455021 | NCBI WGS metagenome assembly JACCED01 (sample SAMN15323456, study PRJNA562643) | freshwater metagenome | isolation source: river surface water | place: USA:Blue River Watershed | collected 2017-08-19
ACTCCAGCAGCAGAAGCTCCAACAGAAGCAGCAGCTGAGTAATAATGATTGACGAAGCTCTCGAGCATCTCGTTAAGGGGATTGTAGATAATCCTGAAGATGTCATCGTTAAGGAGAAGACCCACCGCAGAGGTACAACTCTTGAGGTGCGCGTTAATCCTGAAGATATCGGCAAGGTCATTGGTCGTAACGGACGTACAGCAAAGGCGCTTCGCACAGTCGTAAGCGCTATTGCTGGACGTAGCGTGCGCGTTGACCTTATCGATACTGACGAGGCTCGTTAAGAAAGACCATGTCATGCGCCTAAATGTTGGGCGCATTGGTCGTGCCCACGGAATCTTGGGCGAGGCGACAATCGAAGTTCGTACCGATGATGCTGAATCCCGTTTTGCTCTCGGAGCATCGCTAGAGACAGATGACCACGGAAATCTCGTTGTCGATTCAGTCCGCGTACATAACGGAATTCTCTTGCTCTCATTTGTCGGCCATACAGACCGTAATGCCGTGGAGAAGTTACGAGATGTTCTCCTCTACGCCGATGTAGATATCGATGCACCCGGTGAAGATGAAGATGATTACCACGTCCTACAACTCATTGGATGTAAGGCCAATCTTGAAGATGGCACACATCTTGGCGATGTGAAGGATGTGCTCAATCTTCCAGGCCAGGATGTCTTGGTGATTCAAGCCAATTCTGGAGAAGTCCTTATTCCTTTTGTACGGGCTCTAGTTCCTGAGGTAGATATTCCTGGAAAGCGATTGACAGTTATTCCACCGATAATTGAAGGAAAGATGTTATGAGAATTGATGCCATCACTATCTTTCCGGATTACTTCGCTCCATTGCAGCTCTCACTCTTAGGAAAAGCTCAAGATGGCGGACTTCTTTCGATCAACGTTCATGATTTACGATCCCAAACGTCAGATACACATCACACTGTCGATGATGCACCTTATGGTGGTGGCGCAGGAATGGTGATGCTGGCAGATGTGTGGGGCAGAGCAATTGATAGCGTCATTGAAGATGGAGCAGATTTGATCATCTTGACCCCAGCCGGTCGACGCTTCAACCAAGAACTGGCGCAAGAACTATCTGGTGCACGCCAATTGATTTTTGCATGTGGCCGCTATGAAGGAATTGACGATCGAGTGCGCATTCACTACAGCCAAGATGAATACAGAGCTCGCAATATCCGCGTGCGCGAAGTTTCAATTGGTGATTACGTTCTTGGTGGAGGTGAGGTTGCATCGATGGTGATGATTGAGGCGATCACTCGACTTATTCCTGGCGTTCTTGGAAACCCACTTTCACTTGCTGAAGAGTCACATAACGAGGAGGGGTATCTTGAATACCCAAACTTCACGCGTCCTCAAGAGTGGAGAGGGTTGGAAGTTCCGCCCATCTTGCTTAGTGGCAATCACGGGGCTATCGCAGCATGGCGTGCATCGCAGGCAAAAGAACGGAAAGAGTCAAACGGTAACTAGCCGATAGCGTAATCACCTGCTGTTGCGGCAGGTATCACTTCGTATTTCGCGGTAGATTACGCCGTATGTGCAGATTACTAGCCTATGCCTCAACTGAGCCCGCATCTCTTTCTACAGTTATAGGACCCACACTTACCGACTTCGTTGAACTCTCCAAGGAGCATAAAGATGGGTGGGGTCTAACAACCTGTGCCTCTATCGGCGGAGTGCAAGAGCGCGAACGTGATTTAGCACCAGCTGTTGAAAGCGAGATTTTCTCCCAGCTTGCCAAAGAGAAAGAGAGCGATGGAGCGCTCTTTCATCTACGCCTGGCTTCAAAAGGTCTCACAGTTGATCTTTCAAATAACCATCCCTTTATCCACGGTGATATCTCCTTTATGCATAACGGCACAATCCGCCCAGCATCGAGTGTGGAGCACCTCATTGATGCAGATCTTTTGCCCCAGCTCACATCGACAACAGATAGCGAGCGTTACTTCTTTGCCATTCTCTCTAAGGCAAAGTCTCTTGGTCTGATTGAAGCAATCAGAGCTACCGTCAAGGAGATTGCCTCAACAGCGAATTATTCTGCGATTAATTCGATCACCTTGACCCCTGACTTTCTTATTGCCGTCTGCCAATTTAATGAAGCTGAGCAGAGCGAGTGGACCGTCCCATTCCATTATGAACTTCGATTCATCAAGGAAGATGGAGCGGTAAAGATTGCATCTACCGGTTGGGGCCATGATGATTGGACCCCATTGACCAATAGCAAGATGCTTGTGGTCAATCGCGCCGATCTCTCCTTTAAAATCCTAGATATTTAATTTCACTCTGATGTCGCGCACGTATACAGTCGAAACATATGGCTGCCAGATGAATGTGCACGACTCTGAGCGAATCGCTGGGCTACTCGATGAGGCTGGATTTATTCCAGCGGCCCCCGATACGCAGGCCGATATCGTCGTCTTTAACACCTGCGCAGTGCGTGAGAATGCAGATAACAAACTCTACGGAAATCTCTCATTCCTTGCGCCAATTAAAAAGGCGAACCCTGCAATGCAGATTGCAGTCGGTGGATGTCTTGCGCAGAAAGATCAAGCAATAATCTTAAAAAAGGCTCCATATGTTGATGTCGTCTTCGGTACCCACAATGTTGGTTCCCTACCCATCTTACTCGAAAGAGCGCGAATTGAAGAGGAGTCTCAAATTGAGATTCTCGAATCGCTCGAGCATTTCCCATCAACACTTCCTGCACGCCGTTTTTCAGCATTCTCTTCATGGGTATCGATCTCTGTCGGATGCAATAACACCTGCACATTCTGTATCGTCCCTGCTCTTCGCGGTATCGAGAAGGATCGCCCGATGGCAGATGTGCTCAGTGAAGTTCGCGCACTCGTTGACCAAGGCGTTATTGAAATTACCTTGTTAGGACAGAACGTCAACGCCTACGGGGTTGGCCTTGGCGAGAGAGGTGCATTTGCCACACTTCTCGAGAAAGTCGCAGCAATCGATGGCCTTGAGCGCCTTCGTTTCATGTCTCCGCACCCACGAGATTTCACAGATGATGTCATTGAGGTTATGGCAAAGACACCTGTTGTGATGCCTCACCTTCACATGCCGCTGCAATCAGGTTCAGATTCAATACTGGCTGCAATGCGTAGATCTTATCGCAGCGATCGCTATCTTGGAATTCTCGATCGTGTTCGTAGCCAGATTCCTCACGCAATGATTACCACCGACATTATTGTCGGATTTCCTGGTGAGACTGAGGAAGATTTCCAAGCAACTCTGGATATCGCAACGCAGGCACGTTTTGCAGCTGCCTATACATATAAGTATTCGATCCGTCCAGGAACACCAGCAGGCATCATGCCTAACCAGGTTCCAGAGGCGATAGTCGGTGAGAGATATACACGCCTTCATGAACATCAACAGAAGATTTCGCTCTCTGTAAATCAAGAATCAATCGGTACAACTCATCGAATTATGGTTACTGAAGTTGAAGGCAGACGTGATGCTGCGCAATCTCGCCTGACCGGACGCTCTGAAGATTTCCGCTTAGTCCACTTTGATAATGCCAGCGCTGCGCGCCCTGGAGACTTCGTTGATGTTGAAGTTACCGATGCCTCAGCCCACTATCTGATCGGTCGCGAACTTTCTCATGTAGCAACTCGTGGGGGAGATGCGCATGCGCGCAGAACTGCTGAAGTCTCAGCAACACCTGGTGTGATGCTGGGAATTCCAGTTGTGAAGAGAGCTGACTTGTAGATGCGCACCATCATCATCTGTGGGGCCACTGCAACCGGAAAGAGTGATCTAGCGGTAGCACTTGCCCAAGAGATCGGTGGCGAGATCGTTAATGCTGACTCGATGCAGGTCTATGAAGGCATGGATATCGGTACTGCAAAACTTACGGTTGCAGAGCGTAAAGGGGTTACCCATCACCTCTTAGATGTACTTTCGGTACGCCAAGATTCCACAGTCGCTTGGTATCAAGAGATTGCACGAAAGACGATTGATGAGATTCATCAACGAGGTCAGAATGCAATTATTGTCGGCGGCACTGGCCTCTACATCAAAGCGATTGTCGATGATTTGAATTTTCCAGATACAGACCCTGTTGTGAGGTCTCGTCTTGAGTTAGAGGCGATCGAACAAGGTTCAGCAGCGCTCTTTTCCAGGTTAGAAAAATTAGATCCTGCAGCAGCTCTGGCAATTGATCGCGCAAATACTCGCCGTATTGTTCGAGCCTTAGAAGTAATTGAAATTACCGGTCAACCATTTACGGCAAATCTTCCGCGAGAGGCAAGCTCTCGATATCCAGATGCCTTCCACTTTGCCCTGAGTCAAGATCGGGAGAGCCTAGATATCCGAGTGAGCAATCGCGTGGATGCGATGTGGGATGCCGGATTAGTTGAAGAAGTTCAGGGACTAGTTCTCACCGGATTGCGAGAGGGAGTAACTGCACAGAAAGCTATCGGATATGCCCAGGTTCTGCAGTTGATGGATGGAACCTTGACCTCTGATCAGGCGCGAGAAGAGACAAAGCGCGTTACGCGCCAATATATTCGCCGCCAAGACACCTGGTTCTCTCGAGATGGAAGGCTTCATTGGCTCGGCCATTACGAAAATCGTCTCGAAAAGATTCTGGCACGGTTAAACTCATAACTCTATGAATACTCCTGTGATGGCTACTTATGGCCACGGAACTGAGAATGACTTTCTCATTATCTTTGACGCGCTAGAAGAGATTTCATTGAGCACCGATCATGTTGCCGCATTGTGTAATCGCCAGACAGGAATCGGCGCAGATGGCGTCATTCGCATTACCCGCCCTGATGGCAAGTGGTTTATGGATTATCGCAACGCAGATGGATCTCTAGCAGAGATGTGCGGTAACGGAATTCGTGTGATGGCGCGCTATTTAGTTGCCCGTGGCCATCAAAATGAAGGCCTCTTTCCTATTCAGACTCGAGATGGTGCAAAGTACCTACGTGTTCCTGCAGATGGAGATATCTCCGTCAACATGGGTCAGGTCACCGATGAGGGAGATATCGTCACAGTAAGCGTTAATGAGAACCTATATTTTGCGCGACATATCAGCATCGGAAATCCACATGCAGTCGCATTTTTAGAAGATCTCGACACAGTGGGTTCTCTTGCGCATGCCCCACAAGTAACGCCAGCATCTATCTATCCCGCCGGCGTCAATGTCGAGTTTGTCGAGATCGAGTCGAGCGACACATTGATTATGAGAGTGCACGAACGTGGTAGCGGTGAGACTCGTTCGTGCGGCACAGGAACCTGCGCTGTCGCCCTTGCTGCAACGATTCATACTCGAGGACATCTTCCGGCGCGATGGATTATCAAGCCACCAGGTGGAACTTTGATTGTAGATATCGATGGCCATTCCAATGCAACGCTGACAGGCCCTGCCGTTCTGCTTGAAGATCATGACATCACTAGTTACCTCACTCTATGACGCCTGAGACTCCCGACCAGAGAGAACTTCGCTTTGAAGAGTTAATGCGCGAAAGTGCACGAGCTGCCGCCGATTTTGATGCAGCGGAAGAAGAGATTGATCATGGGGCGGTGCAAGAGCTCTCTGAGCGCCAAGCACTTCGCCGCGTTAAAGGTTTTTCAACTCAACTCCAGGATATTTCAGAGGCTGAATATCGCGAGCTGCAATTAGAGCGCGTAGTTCTCGTTGGTGTGTGGACTGAAGGTTCTATAGAAAGTGCTGAGAATTCTTTAGCCGAACTTAAGGCACTTGCCGAGACTGCCGGCTCTGAAGTCCTCGAAGGTCTTATTCAACGCCGCGACAAACCAGATCCTGCTACCTATATTGGATCAGGAAAGGTGATCGAACTTAAAGAGGTAGTCCGAACAACTGGAGCCGACACAGTTATCTGTGATGGAGAACTCTCTCCTTCACAACTTCGCCAACTTGAAGATAAATTAAAGGTCAAGGTCGTAGATCGCACAGCTCTAATCCTCGACATCTTTGCCCAACATGCAAAGAGTCGCGAAGGTAAGGCACAAGTTGAACTTGCTCAGATTGCCTACCTGCTCCCACGTCTGCGCGGATGGGGAGATTCACTTTCTCGTCAGGTAGGCGGACGAGCTGCAGGGGGAGCAGGTATCGGTGGTCGCGGACCTGGTGAGACAAAGATTGAGACCGATCGCCGTCGCATCCGTGACAAGATGGCTAAGTTACGCCGCGAAATTGCTGAGATGAAGGTATCTCGCGATACCAAACGACAAGAACGTAGACGCCACAACATTCCATCTGTTGCTATCGCCGGGTATACCAATGCTGGTAAATCTTCATTGCTTAATAAACTTACCGATGCTGGTGTTCTTGTGGAGAATGCTCTCTTTGCAACCCTTGATCCAACGGTGCGAAAGACGCAAACCTCAGAGGGTCGCATCTATACCTTGACCGATACTGTCGGATTTGTCCGCCATCTCCCTCATCAATTAGTTGATGCCTTTAAATCCACCCTGGAAGAAGTATCTGGAGCAGATCTGATCGTCCATGTGGTCGATGGTTCACATCCTGATCCATCCGAGCAGATTCGCGCTGTCAGACAGGTCATCGATGAAATTGGTGGCAAAGAGATCCCGGAAATTATCGCAGTCAATAAAGTCGATATTGCAGATCCCGAAGTTGTGTTGAATCTCTTGCGAACCGAAAAGAACGCTTATGCATTCTCGGTCCGTACTGGTTTTGGAATTGAAGGGCTCTTGCATGCAATTGAGAAGTCACTTCCACACCCACAGATAGAGATCGATTGCCTGATTCCATATGATCGCGGTGATCTGGTCAGTGCCATTCACGAGCACGGTGAGATCATCTCCGAGCAATATGAAGAAGGTGGCACACATATACATGCCCGAGTTGATGCGGGGCTATCACAGGCGATTACTGCTGCGATCACCGCCAAATAATCTGGGGAATAAATCCGACACGCCCACGGTTACATTGTCTATCAAGCCCCTTATGGGCCATGATGCGCCCGTGGCTAGATTAGCCAGATGTTTTACCAGTGGAGAGCGAGGTGACTGACTGTGGCAACAGATTACGACACACCCAGAAAAACCGATGAAGAGCTCCACGAAGAGTCGCTAGAAGAGCTCAAAGCCCAGCGCGTTGATGCACAATCTGGTCAGATCGATGTCGATGAGGCAGAGGCTGCAGAGAATCTTGAGCTTCCTGGAGCAGATCTCTCAGGTGAAGAGCTCTCAGTGCGCGTTGTTCCTAAGCAAGAAGATGAGTTCACATGCTCTCGTTGCTTCCTTATTCATCACATTACCCAACTTTCAAAGGGTGAAGGCGCTAAAGCAATCTGTAAGGAATGCGCTTAACTCGCTCGCAAGGCTTGCGCTAACTTCTCACCGCGCTTTGATGTCACCAACCAGTACGGCGTACTATCACGCTGGTCGTTTATCTCCACTTTGACTCCATGAGCTGTCCAAAAGCGAATCGCGAGATACGCCGCCGGGTCGGCATCTCTTGTACGCAGCAGCGACATCTGCGCAGGCGTAAGAACGGTGATGTGCCCGCAAAATCTCTTCTCAATAGATGCCTTACCCACTCTCAGGTGGCTCTCATCAACTTCAATGTGCAGGCTTGCAGTGAAGTAGATTGCAATTACACCGATAGTCAGAACCGCCATGACGATGGCAGCGATCAAGGTTGTCATCGCCGCCCAGATTGCAATACCGATCGAGAAGGCCATGAAGTAGATAAAGGCCATCAGCCAGAGCGGAGGACGGACTACTTCACGGAATTTGATCGATCTCTCACTCATAGCGTTACCGTATCGGAACTTTGAGAGAGTAAAGTGGAGCCATGACAAGAGTGGCAAGCACAACTCCACCAGAAGGTTCCAGCCTTCCAGAGCGTCATCCGAAGGCGCCAGCAATCGGAGCGCAGATTCCCTCACACTTTGGACATTGTTTTGGTTGTGGCCAACTACATCCGACAGGTCTTCATCTTGTGGCTCATGCTGGTAGTGGCCTTGATCTGACTGCCCAATTTACGGTAACCGAAAATCATCAAGGTGCACCTGGCCTTGCCCACGGCGGGCTACTTTCACTTGCTTTTGATGAAGCACTCGGAAAGTTGATGTGGTTGATTCGCTCACCGGCTGTCACTGGTCGTCTAGAGACTGACTTTGTAAGACCGGTACCTATTGGAACAACGCTCTATATCACCGCAGAAATTACCGGTCAGGAAAATCGCAAGGTCTACACCGAGGCCGTGGGACGACTCAACGGCCCTGATGGAGAGATTGCAGTGCGCGCTGCCGCCCTCTTCATTACCGTTCCCATGAGCCACTTTATGTCTAATGCACCTGCCGAGTATTTAGAACAGATCAAGAAGATTCCTGAGCTCTTTGCTTTTGTTGATCCAGAGTTTGAGATTAATCCATGAGTTCAGTGCAGGTTCTCATTACTCGTTTAGATCCTGAAGTACCTCTGCCGCGCTATGCCAAGGGAGGCGATGCAGGAGCAGATATCGTCTCGCGCATCGACATTACGTTAGCGCCAGGAGAGAGGGCGCTAGTTCCAACGGGTATCGCAATCGCTCTTCCTGATGGATATGTCGCACTTGTCCATCCACGTTCAGGCTTGGCAATTAAGCATGGAGTCACCATGGTCAACTCTCCAGGCACAGTTGATGCCGGTTATCGCGGAGAGTTACAGATCATCCTTATTAATCATGATAAATCTGAGGCAGTTTCTTTCAAGCGCGGTGACAGAATCGCACAACTAGTGATTCAAAAGGTAGAACGCGCCGAATTTGTCGAAGTGGAAGATCTTCCAGGTTCTGGTCGCGGCAGTGGTGGCTTCGGATCGACAGGTCGCGCATGAGTTCACAACATGAGGATAAAGAGAAGATCGTCTCTGCCTTTGGCGGCAAGAAGGGTCTCATCGATGCAGGATTTCCTGCGCTGGTCTTTCTCATCTCATTTAACATCACAAAGGATCTTTGGAACTCACTGATTGCATCGATCATCATCTCTGCAATTCTGACAATTATTCGCCTGATCATGAAAGATACGATCCAGCACGCCCTCTCTGGCTTTATCGGAACTCTGATATCTGCTTGGTTTGCAAATCGAACTGGAAATCCAAGCGATGTCTTTCTTCCGAAATTGCTCACCAACTTGGCTTATGGCAGCGTCTATCTGATTGCAAATCTTCTGCGCTGGCCAATCCTCGGTCTTATGCTTGGCCCAATTCTCGGTGAGAATTTAGCGTGGCGAAATGATCCTGCGCGAAAAGCTGCCTACATTCGAGCAAGTTGGATCTGGGTCGGACTCTTCTTTGGTCGTCTTATCGTTCAATTTCCGATCTATCTTTCAGATAACGTCAATCTCTTGGGCGCAGTTAACTTAGCGATGGGCTACCCACTCTTCTTTGCAACAGTCTATGGATCCTGGCTGGTGCTTAAGGGAGTTCCGGCAACAGTGCCACCGGCTCAAAAAGAAGAGTAAAGAATAAGCCAGATAAGCGTTAAGGCTTAATAAAGCAATCCTTAATGAGCGCTTCGGCTGCAGCCGACGCCACAAAGAGAAGCTCATCGCCTGCGCTAAAGACATCACTGGCAGTTGGTGCAATGACGCTGCCATCGCGGACAATCGCAGCAAGGGATGCATCTTGTGGAAGCTCAATCTCGCCTACCGTCTTACCAATGCAGCTAGATGAATCAGGAAGAGTAAGTTCTACAAGATTTGCCTGACCTTTTCTAAAGCTAAAGAGTCGCACAACATCGCCAACGCTTACAGCCTCTTCAACCAGGGCCGAGATAATGCGAGGAGTCGATACGGCAACATCAACGCCCCAAGAAGAGTCGAACATCCACTCATTCTTTGGGTGGTTGATACGAGCAACAACGCGAGGGACTCCATACTCAGTCTTTGCCAGAAGTGATGCAACGAGATTGACCTTGTCATCTCCTGTTGCTGCAACCATGACTTGTGCGCTGCTCAGGGCCGCCTTATCAAGGGAGGTGATTTCGCAGGCATCTGCCATCAACCACTCTGCATCTGGGACAGAATCTAATTTGAGCGCCTTAGGGTCGCGGTCGATGAGGAGAACTTGGTGACCATTATCGAGAAGTTCGCGCGCGATCGCGCGTCCAACATTTCCAGCCCCTGCAATAGCAATTCTCATGGATGCTCCAATGGCTCTGCCGCCAAGATTGCTTCAACTTCTGCAACTCGCGACGTCTCGATAATCATATGAAGCAGGTCGCCTTCTTGTAGGACTGTATGTTCATTTGGAACAAGGCCTTCGGCAAGACGGGTAATAAATGCCACTCGAGCTTGAGTGGATGATTCGATCTGAGTAATGGGAAGCCCAAACCACTCAAGGTGAGGATGGACTTCAGCCAATTCGATGGAACCTGTTGCATCGCGCCATTCACTACGTGAACCTTCAGGAACAAGGCGGCGCATAATCTGATCGGTTGCCCAGATAACGGTGGCAACTGTTGGAATTCCAAGGCGCTGGTAAATCTCAGCGCGACCTGGATCATAAATTCGCGCAACTACATTTCCTACGCCATAGGTTTCACGCGCCACGCGCGCTGCCAAAATATTTGAGTTATCGCCATTACTTACAGCCGCAAAAGCATCGGCGGTTTCAATTCCTGCTTCGAGGAGAGTGTCGCGATCGAAACCAATTCCACTAATAGTGCGACCCTTGAAATCTGGACCTAACCTACGGAAGGCTTCACGTGATTGGTCGATGATGGAGACGGTATGGCCAAGGGCTTCAAGTTCGGAGGCCAAAGAAGAACCAACTCGACCGCAACCCATGATCACTACGTGCACGGAACATAACTTACCCCCTTAGGCTTAGCTTTATGACATCTATGCCTCGTGCCGTTCTTACCGTGGGGCAGATTATTCGGGTGACGATCGAAAAGGTCGCCCATGGTGGCCACTTCATCGCCCGCTATGAAGGCGCTGTGATCTTCGTTCGCCATGGCCTTCCGGGTGAGTTAGTTGACGTTGCAATTACAAGTATTGGATCTTCATTTAATCGCGGTGATGTCGTGGCCGTGATTGAGCCATCTGCCGATCGAGTGGATGCTCCGTGTCGCTTTGCCAACCGTAATGGATGCGGTGGTTGCGACTTCCAACATGTAGAGATCTCTGCACAGAGAAAGCTCAAGAGCGATGTCATCACCGAGCAATTTTCTCGCATTGCAAAGATGGATATTCGCGTTGAGGTTGAGGAGGTTTCACCTGGAATCGGGTGGCGTACTCAGACAACTATTGGCAGCGATAAGAATGGAAGAGCTGGTTTCTACGCCTCGCGCACAAACTCCATCATGGCTATCGATAATTGCTTGGTCCTACACCCCGCGATTGGATATCAAGAGATCGCCGGCAGAAACTGGGAGCAAGGTGCGCGAATTGAAGTCAGCTCATCAACAGATGGCAGTAGACGAGTTGTTGTCGGTGATCAGATCGAAGGCGATGCGCAGCAAATCTTTACCGTTAAGGATAAGAAGTATCTCGTTAGTGCAGGCTCTTTCTGGCAGAGCAATCTCAATGCTCCAAAAGTCTTAGTTGATTGCGTCAGCCAATTTGCACAGGTAAAGACCGGTGAACATGTTCTCGACTTATATGGCGGCGTAGGACTTTTTGCTCTGCAAATTCTCGAGGCGATTGGTCCTGGTGGGCGAATCGATCTCGTTGAGGGAAGTAAGAGTGCGACGGCCGATGCACACATTAATTTTGAGGGCGCTGCAAATGTAAAGATTCACACAGGCGATGTAGAGAAGATTCTTCCGCGCTTCTCCCGCGCCGATGTGATTATTCTCGATCCACCGCGAGATGGTGCAAAGAAGAATGTGATTGAAAGCGCTGTGGCATGTGCACCTCGAGCAATCGTCTATGTGGCTTGTGATCCGGCCGCCTTAGCCAGGGATAGCGCACTTTTGCGTGATGCCAATTACACTCTGAAAGAGATACGCGCCTTTGACCTCTTTCCAATGACACATCACATCGAGTGCGTTGCCCTCTTTACGCCCGCTGAGGTATCTTGACCCCCATGAGTAAGAATTCATTGGGTAAGAAGCGAAATCT
>JACCED011328208.1_pt1 | contig 12072 bp, 14 predicted proteins | sample 7455021 | NCBI WGS metagenome assembly JACCED01 (sample SAMN15323456, study PRJNA562643) | freshwater metagenome | isolation source: river surface water | place: USA:Blue River Watershed | collected 2017-08-19
CCTTGGCGGCGCTGCGGTTGTAGACGGTGACCTGGTGGCCGGCCAGCGCCAGGTGCCCCGCCATCGGGAAGCCCATCACGCCCAGGCCCAGGAAGGCCACGCGCTGGGCGGGAACGGGTTCGTAGGTGCGGGGGTTGGTGCTGGGCATGTCGTCTCCGGGTCGTTGTGGGGTTGTCGGGAGCGCCGATTCTAGGAGCCGGGGCAATAACCCGGCGGCGCCGTCGGCCGCGCCCCGGTCGCCGGCGGGACCCCTCAGACGATGGCCAGCGAGATCGCGCCGGCCTCGTACAGGTCGAACAGCGCCTGGTCGAAGGTCTGCATGCCCTCGTGACGGCCCTTGCGCATCGCCTCCTTGAAGGCGGTGACCTCGCCCACCTCGCGCTGCGTCACCACGCAGTTCTTGTGCGGATGGATGAACTCCACCGGATCCTCGATGGTGACGATGTGCCCGAAGGAATGCTCGTTGCGCCAGTCGATCAGGGCGGCCAGCGTAGGCAGCGCCTGCGGGATCACGCGCAGCACCATCCCCACCCGCTGCTGCACGAAGGCATTGACGCGGAAGCGCCCGATGCCCGCCGGCGCGATGGCGAAGTTGCACTCCCGCGTGCGGGCGAATTCGTCGGCCTGGCACTCGTTCATCAGCGCGCGGGCCAGCCGGCCGTCGATCTTCATGGCCGGCGGCGATTCGGCGGTGATGAACAGGTCGCTGCCGGCTCGGGCGACCATCAAGCGCAGCAGGTCGTGCATGAAACGGATCGCCTGCTCGCGTTCCATGGCGGCGGCCCCGGGCGGTCAGGACAGGGGGATGCTCTCCGGCGCGCGGGCGCGCAGGCGGGCCTCGGCCGGGGCCACGAGGCCGCGGCGCACCAGGTCGGCCAGGCACTGGTCCAGCGTCTGCATGCCCTGGGCCTGGCCAGTCTGGATGGACGAATACATCTGTGCCACCTTGCCCTCGCGGATCAGGTTGCGGATGGCAGGGGTGCCCAGCATGATCTCGTGCGCCGCGATGCGGCCACTGCCATCGCGCAGCTTGCACAGCGTCTGCGAGATGACGGCCAGCAGCGACTCGGAGAGCATGGCCCGCACCATCTCCTTTTCCTCGGCGGGGAAGACGTCGATGATGCGGTCGATGGTCTTGGGCGCGCTGGAGGTGTGCAGCGTGGCGAACACCAGGTGGCCGGTCTCGGCCGCCGTCATCGCCAGGCGGATGGTCTCCAGGTCGCGCATCTCGCCGACCAGAATGGCGTCGGGGTCCTCGCGCAGGGCCGAGCGCAGGGCCGCGGCGAACGAGTGGGTGGAGGGTCCTACCTCGCGCTGGTTCACCAGGCACTTGCGCGATTCGTGGATGAACTCGATCGGGTCCTCCACGGTGAGGATGTGGCCGTACATCGCGTCGTTGAGGTGGTGCACCATCGCCGCCAGGGTGGTCGACTTGCCCGAGCCGGTGGGGCCGGTGACCAGCACCAGCCCGCGCGGGCGCAGGGCCAGGTCGCCGAAGATGCGGGGCGCGGCCAGCTGCTCGAGGGTGAGCACCTTGCTCGGGATGGTGCGCATGACCGCGGCGGCGCCGCGATGCTGGTGGAAGACGTTGGCGCGAAAGCGCGAGAGGCCCTCGATCTCGAAGGAGAAGTCGCACTCCAGCATCTCGTCGTACTGCTTGCGCTGGCTGTCGGTCATGATGTCGTACACCATGGCCAGGACCTGCTTGTGATCGAGCGGCTCGACGTTGATGCGGCGCACGTCCCCGTGCACCCGGATCATCGGCGGCAGGCCGGCGGACAGGTGCAGGTCCGACGCCTTGTTCTTCACGGCAAACGCCAGCAGCTGGGTAATATCCACGAATGTTTCGGTGTTGATGAGGACGCCGACCCATTATGAACACCATTTCGCTCAATATCCAGCAGGTAAGAAATCGAATTACTTCGGCCTGCAACAAGTCCGGGCGGGACCCCAAGGAAGTCACGCTCCTGGCGGTGTCCAAGACCTTCGGGCCGGAGGCGGTGCGCCAGGCGCATGCGGCCGGCCAGGTGGCCTTCGGCGAGAACTACATCCAGGAGGCGGTCGACAAGATCCTCGCGCTGGCGGACCTGCCGCTGCAGTGGCACTGCATCGGCCCGATCCAGAGCAACAAGACGCGGCTGGTGGCCGAGCACTTCGACTGGGTGCACTCGGTGGACCGCCTGAAGATCGCACAGCGCCTGTCCGAGCAGCGCCCCGGTCACCTGCCGCCGCTGAACCTGTGCCTGCAGGTCAACATCGACGGCGGGGCGAACAAGTCCGGGGTGCCGCCGGAGGACGTGCTGGCGCTGGCGCGGGAGGTCGGGCAGCTGCCGCGGCTGGCGCTGCGCGGGCTCATGACCATTCCCGAGCCGGCCGAGGGCTTCGAGGCGCAGCGGGCGGTGCACGCCCGCGCGCGGGTCCTGTTCGACCGCCTGCGCGCAGCCGGCCTGCCGCTGGACACGCTCTCCATGGGCATGACCGGCGACCTGGAGGCGGCGATCGACGCGGGCAGCACGATGGTGCGCGTGGGCACCGCCATCTTCGGCACGCGTGCGGCGGCGAACCGGGGCTGATTCCTGCGGCGCGGCGCGCCGGCGTCCGACAGGGGGCCGCTGCCTCGCCCTGCACACTGGCGGCTGTCTCAATCGCAAGGCGCCCGGGCAGGCGCAAGGGGGACGCATGTCCTACAGCAGCATCCTGGGGGTCGACCAGGCCCCCGTTTTTCCCTCCGGCCGTAGCAGCGAGCTGCTGGGCCCCAGCGACAACTCCGACAGCGGCAGCGACGCGCTGGGCACCGGCGAGATCCATGGCGACAGCGACGCCGCCGGCACCGGCGAGCGTGGCGTGGTCTCGGGCATCGACGCCAAGGAGGGCGGCGACATCCTTCCCGACCGGGTGGTACGCATCGGCGGGCCCGACGGCATGCCCGAGGCCGACGCCGACGACGGCACCTTCACCGACCTGGACGACAGCGGCCTGCCGGACGAGGCGGTCGATGCCGCGCCCGACGACAGCGGCGCCGACACCGCGCGCGAGGTGGAGCGGGACCGCCGCTCGCGGCCGGTGCCCTTGCGCGAGACCGGGCCCGACGAGCCGGCGCAGGAAGACCCGACCGAGGGCGGGCCCGGACTCAGGCGCTGAGCGTCACCGCGCGAGGGTCGAGGCGCCGAAGAGGCTGCGCACGAAATCCACCGCGAGTTCGGCGGTGCCGTTGCGGATATCGCGTGCCGGGTTGAGTTCGACCACGTCGAGGGACCCGAGGCGGCCGGTGTCCGCCACCATCTCCATGCACAGCTGCATCTCGCGGTAGGTCGGGCCGCCGCGCACCGGCGTGCCGACGCCGGGCGCATCGGCCGGGTCCAGGCAGTCGAGGTCGAAGCTCACGTGCAGGTGGGTGTCCTCGCCCAGGCCGTGCAGCGCCTCGGTGATCGTGTTGCGCATGCCGTGTTCGTCGATGTGGCGCATGTCGAAGACCTGCAGGCCCAGCGTTCGGATGGCGAGCTTTTCCGCCTCGTCGACGCTGCGGATGCCGATGAAGGCGAGGTCGGCCACGCCCAGGGCGGCCGGCTGGCCGCTCCAGCCGGCCAGGGCCTGGGGGCCGTGGCCCAGGAGGCAGGCCACCGGCATGCCGTGGACGTTGCCGCTGGGGCTGATGGCCTCGGTGTTGACGTCGGTGTGCGCGTCGAACCAGAGCACCCGCAGGCGCCGCCCGGCCTGGCGGCAGTGCGCCGCTACCGCGCTGATGGAGCCCACCGCCAGGGCGTGGTCACCCCCCATCAGCAGTGGCAGCTCACCGGCCGCGAGGGCCGCGCCCACCGCGGTGAACACCGCGCGGTTCCAGGCGACCACCTGGACCAGATGGCGCGGCTCGGTTGCCAGGGACGTCGCGGGGCCCGGCGGCATCGGGGTGCCGTCCTCCGGATGGACGGGACCGGCCAGGTCGCCGGCGTCGCTCACCTGCAGGCCCTGGGAGCGCAGCGCCTGGGCCAGGCCTGCCACCCGCAGCGCCTGCGGCCCCATGCAAGCCCCGCGCACGCCGGCGCCCACATCGGCGGGCGCGCCGATCAGGCGGACAGTGCGGGCGGGCGTGATGGCCATCGTGGCATTGTGCGCCGGGACAGGGGCCCGGGCATCCGTGCGATGCGATCGTGCGCGTCACCCGCGCCGCCATCCGCGGCTCCGACCTGCGCGGCCCTGTCCGGCTGGCTATGCTGGCGGCATGACTGCCGCGCACATCCAGACCGTCCTGCTGCTTGTGGCCTCCAACGTCTTCATGACGCTGGCCTGGTACGGCCACCTGAGAAACCTGGCCACCGCCCCGTGGTACGTGGCGGCATTCGTGAGCTGGGGGATTGCGTTGGCGGAATACCTGCTGCAGGTGCCGGCCAACCGGATCGGCTACCAGCAGGCGGGGCTGTCGCTGGGGCAGCTGAAGATCCTGCAGGAGGTGATCACCCTGGCGGTCTTCGTGCCCTTTGCCGTGCTGGCGATGAAGGAGCCCCTGCGCCTGGACTACCTGTGGGCGGCGCTGTGCCTGGTGGGGGCGGTGTATTTCATCTTCCGGGGCGCGTGACCCGGAAGCCGCCGTCAGCGGCGGTGGTGGTGGCCGCCAGGGCCGGGGCCGCCCGGACGGGCGCGGTCCGGCAGGTGGCGGAACATGATCCGTCCCTTGTTCAAGTCGTAGGGCGACAGCTCGAGCGTCACGTCGTCGCCGGCGATGATGCGGATGTGGTTCTTGCGCATCTTGCCGCCGCTGTAGGCGATGAGCTCGTGACCGTTCTCCAGGATCACGCGGTAGCGGGAGTCCGGCAGCACTTCGGCCACGCGGCCCCGCATTTCAATCAGTTCTTCCTTGGCCATGGGGTCCTCTGGGAGGTAGCGGGCGCCAGGCACTGGGTGGCCGGCGGGACCGCTGGATAACCCTCCATTCTAAGGGGTCCGCCGCCGAGGCGGTCCGGGCGGGCCCGGCCCTCAGGTGACGGTGGGCGCCAGCAGGGCGACGGCGGTGGACAGGGTGAGGAAGGCGGCCACGGTGGTCACCATGATGATCCGCACGATGCGGCCGGCGTCGGCGCCGAAGCGCTCGGCCACCACCGCCACGTTGCTGGCGCTGGGCAGGGCGGCCACCAGGGTGATGGCCACCAGGGCGAACGGGTCCAGCGGCAGGCCCAGGGCGATGCCGGTGCGGCCGATGCCGTACACCAGCAGGGGGTGGATGAACAGCTTGGCCAGGGCCAGGGGCAGGTAATCGCGCCAGGGCAGCGGCGCCTGCACCGCGGAGAGCGACAGCATCCGCGAGCGCGCCAGCACCGCGCCAATGGAGAACAGGGCCACCGGCGAGGCCGAATCGGCCAGCAGGCCGATGGTGGAGGCCAGCGGGCGCACCGGCTCCAGGCCCAGCCAGGAGGCCAGCCCGCCCCCCAGGATCGCCCAGGGCAACGGGTTGATGGCCACCCCCCGCAGCGCCCGGCGCGCCGCCGCCGCGGCGCCGCCCTGGCCGGCACCGTCCAGGCGGGACAGGGCGATGCACAGGGAGGAGGTGACCACCAGGTCGATCAGCACGGTGGCGATCATCGGGCCTGCCACCCGCGGCCCGAGGAGGGCCACCAGCAGCGGCACGCCCAGGAAGCCGGTGTTGGAAAAGGTGGTCACGAGCGCGCCGAAGGCGGCGTCGTTCCAGCGGATGCGGTCGTTGAGGCTGAAGGCGACGCAGCCGCCCACCATCAGCAGCACGGTGGGCAGCCACACCGCCGCCACCGCCGGATCGAACAGGCGGGCCACCGGCGTGGACACGCCGAAGCGAAACAGCATGCAGGGCAGCGCCAGGTACAGGACGAAGGTGTTGAGACCCGTGATCGCCTCCAGGGGCATGAAGCGCGCGCGCACGACGACATACCCGCACAGGACCAGCGCGAAGAAGGGGAACGTGATCTTGAGGATCTCCAGCACCCCACGATTGTCGCTGCATCGGGCGCGGCATCCGGCATCGGGCCCGGCCCCCGTTATGATTCGCCGCCCTCCGCCCCTCACTCCGAAGTCCCCCCGCCCATGTCAGGCCTGAACCTCGCGCAGCAGGAAGCCGTCAACTTCCTGCACGGCCCCTGCCTGGTGCTGGCCGGCGCGGGCTCGGGCAAGACGCGCGTGATCACGCACAAGGTCGGCCGCCTGATCCAGTCGGGCGTAGAGGCCAGGCGCATTGCCGCCATCACCTTCACCAACAAGGCCGCCAGCGAGATGCGCGAGCGGGCGCGCAGCCTGATCGGGCGCGACGCGAAGGACGTGATCATCTGCACCTTCCACGCCCTGGGCGTGCGCATGCTGCGCACCGACGGCGCCGCGCTGGGCCTCAAGCCGCAGTTCTCCATCCTGGACAGCGACGACGTGGTCTCGATCCTGAAGGACGCCGGCGGCACCACCGACGCGGCCACGGCGCGCCAGTGGCAGTGGGGCATCAGCCTGTGGAAGAACATGGGGCTCACCGCCGCCCAGGCCGAGGCGCAGGCGAAGGACGAGAACGAGCGCGTGGCCGCGCGCGTCATGGCGCGCTACGAGGAGCGCCTGACGGCCTACCAGAGCGTGGACTTCGACGACCTGATCGGCCTGCCCCTGAAGCTGCTGCAACAGCACGAGGAGGTCCGCGCGCGCTGGCAGAAGGCCCTGGGCCATGTGCTGGTCGACGAATACCAGGACACCAACGCCACCCAGTACGAGCTGCTGAAGCTGCTGGTGGGCGAGAAGGGTCGCTTCACCGCGGTGGGCGACGATGACCAGTCCATCTACGGCTGGCGCGGCGCCACCCTGGACAACCTGCGGCGGCTGCCGCAGGACTTTCCGGCGCTGAAGGTGATCAAGCTGGAGCAGAACTACCGCTCCACCAGCGCCATCCTGCGGGCCGCGAACAACGTCATCCAGCCCAACCCGAAGCTGTTTCCCAAGACCCTGTTCTCCGAACTCGGCGAGGGCGAGCCGGTGCGCGTGGTCGACTGCGACAACGAGGAACACGAGGCCGAGCGCGCGGTGGCGCGCATCCAGTCCATCCGCGCCAACGGGCTGCACAAGGACTGGAAGGACTTCGCCATCCTCTATCGCGCCAACCACCAGGCACGGGTGTTCGAGCAGGCGCTGCGCAAGGCGCAGATTCCGTACAAGGTCTCCGGCGGCCAGAGCTTCTTCGACCGCGCCGAGATCCGCGACCTGTGCGCCTGGCTGCGCCTGTGGGTGAACAACGACGACGACCCGGCCTTCCTGCGGGCGGTCACCACGCCCAAGCGCGGCATCGGCCACCAGACGCTGGCCAGCCTGGGCCAGTTCGCCAGCCAGTACAAGCTCAGTCTGTTCGAGGCGCTGTTCTCGCCCTCGCTGCCGTCGGCGCTGTCGGGCCGCGCGGTGGCGGGCCTGCACGAGTTCGGCCGGCAGATCAACGACCTGGAATACCGCGCCCGCCACACGCTGGGCGCGGAGGACGCGCGGGCCTTCCTCGCCGACTGGCTCCAGGACATCGGCTACGAGAAGCACCTGTACGACAGCGAGGAAAGCGAGAAGCTCGCCGCCTCGCGCTGGACGAACGTGCTGGAGTTCTGCGACTGGATGGCTGGCCGCTGCGGCGGCGAGATCGACGACGCCGCGGGCGTGGCGGTGATGGGCGAGCGAAAGAGCCTGCTGGAGGTGGCGCAGACCATCTCGCTGCTGTCCACGCTGAGCGAGCGCGAGCAGGACCAGAACGTGGTCACGCTGTCCACCCTGCATGCCTCCAAGGGCCTGGAGTGGCCGCATGTCGTGCTGGCCGGTTGCAACGAGGGACTGCTGCCGTTCCGCATGGACGACGAGGGCTCGGCAGGCGACGGCGGCGAGAGCCTGCTGCTGCGCCTGCAGGAGGAGCGGCGCCTGATGTACGTGGGCATCACCCGCGCGCAGCGGTCGCTGGCCGTCAGCTGGGTCAAGCGCCGCAAGAAGGGCCGCGAGACCGTGGCTGCGCAGCCCAGCCGCTTCATCGCAGAGATGGCGCTGGACCAGAAGACGATGAAGGAAGACCCGCGGGAGAAGCTGCGGGCGCTGCGCGCCGAGTTCGCCGCGCGCCAGGCGCAGGCCGCCGCCGGCGAAGCCGGCTGAAGAGTCAATGACGAGATGAGCGCGGGAGCCCCCAAGCGGGGCTCTGCGGGCGTATCGTGCAGCCCCTCACGCATTCGCAACCTCGCCATGGACCTCACCCCGAGCGGCGCCTACCGGACGCCCACCAACTCCCAAACCGTCACGGACAGCGGCCGCATGAGCCGCTCCACCAGCCAGTCCCGCAGCCAACCGCCGGGCGGGCCACCCACCCACGCAACGATCAGTCGCTCGAGCAGCACCGAACCTGGAGCCCCGCTTTCAGCCACGCCCTCGCTCACCCGCCAACTGGCCTGGGTCGCCGACGAGGACAAGGGGCGCCAGGTTCAGGCCCTCACGCAGCCCCTCCCACCGCTTCCCTGCACGCAGCCCCCGCCCGCCTATCAGGACGTCCGGTTGACGGCCCTGCCGGACGAAGGCGTCGTGCGCCCGGCACGCCCCTCCCTGTGCCAGCGGGGATGTTCGACGGGCGTGGTTTGTGGCAGCGTCTTGACGGCCGTGCTGACCCTCGTCACCGGCCTGCTGACATGGCAGGCCCTGGAGGCCGGCGACTCGCCTTCCGGCGAGATGGCCGAGCGCCAGGCCGGCAACCTGGCGGTCTATGGCGGCGCCACAGCCGCGCTTTCCTTCTTCGTGACGCTGTGGCTCTTCCTACGCAATGCGCAGCGCCGGATTCAGGACGCCCCGGAGTGAGCCCCCTCAGATCGCCATCTCGTAGCCGATGGTGATCGGCGCGTGGTCCGAGAACTTCTCGTCCTTGTAGATGTGCTCGGTCCGCGCCAGCGCCGCGATCGCCGGGGTGGCCAGGTGGTAGTCCAGCCGCCAGCCCACGTTCTTGGCATAGGCCTGGCCGCGGTTGCTCCACCATGTGTAGCAGGCCTCGGTCGTGTCGGGCTGCAGATGCCGGTAGACGTCCACCAGCCCGGTGTCGGAGAGCAGCCGGGTCATCCAGGCCCGCTCCTCGGGCAGGAAGCCGCTGTTCTTGAGGTTGCCCTTCCAGTTTTTGAGGTCCTTCTCCTGGTGGGCGATGTTGATGTCGCCGCACAGCACGAATTCGCGTGACTGCTTCAGACGCGCCAGGTGCGGGTCGAACCCGTCCAGGAAGCGGAACTTGGCCTGCTGGCGCTCCTCGCCCGAGGAGCCGGAGGGAAAGTAGGCGCTGATGATGGACACCTTGCGCTTCGGGGTGTCGAAGCGCAGTTCCACGTAGCGGCCCTCGGCGTCGAACTCGCCGCCGTCCCAGCCCACCACCACGTCGCTGGGTTCATGCCGGGTGAAGACCGCCACGCCCGAATAGCCTTTCTTCTCAGCGAAGTGGAAGTGGCCCTTCATCCCGGCCAGCGACTCGAACTTGCCGGCCACGTCGGCCGCCTGGGCCTTGACTTCCTGCACGCAAATACAATCCGGGGCATTCTTTTCCACCCAGGCTTCGACGCCCTTGCTGGCGGCCGAACGGATGCCGTTCAAATTGAGGCTGGTGAGCTTGAACAAGGACTTTCCCATGGTGGCAGCCCACGGCCAGGACACGCTGGCGCAGGACTTCGTGCAGTTTTCAGTGGAGGCCGGTGTGCTGCGCTTCGGGCAGTTCCGCACCAAGGCGGGCCGCGAGTCGCCGTACTTCTTCAACGCCGGGCTGTTCGACGATGGCGCCAAGCTCGGCCGTTTGGCGCAATTCTATGCACGGCGCATCCAGGCCTCGGGCGTCGAATTCGACATGCTGTTCGGCCCGGCCTACAAGGGCATTCCGCTGGCGGCAGCGGTGGCGATCGAGCTGGCGCGCCTGGGCCGCAACGTGCCCTACGCCTACAACCGCAAGGAAGCCAAGGACCACGGCGAAGGCGGCGTGCTGGTGGGCGCGCCGGTGAAGGGCCGGGTGCTGATCGTCGATGACGTGATGTCTGCCGGCACCGCTGCACGCGAGTCGATCGCCATCATCGAGGCAGCCGGTGCCACGCCGCATGCGGTGGCCATCGCGCTGGACCGGCAGGAGAAGGCCACCGAGAACGGCCAGGACGTGCCGCACAGTGCGGTGCAGTACGTGCGCGACAAGCTGGGCCTGCAGGTGTGCGCCATCGCCCGCCTGTCCGACCTGCTGGACTTCCTGCGCCGGCAGGGCGACGCGTCCGCGGCCGGCGGCCTGGGCGGGCACTATGCGCAGGTGCTGGCCTATCGCGAACGCTACGGCGTCGACGACTGACCCCGAGGGGCGCAAGCGGGTCAACCCGCTGTCAAGCTCAAGGGCGCAGGGGTTCGTGTAATCCGCGGCCAGGCCGGACATCTCCGGCCCTGCCTTCAAGGAGCCACGCCCCATGGTGAACGCCACTCACACCCACTACCAGACGCGCGTTTCGTTCGCGTCAAGCCGTCCGGAACATGCCGCGCAAGACCTCTCCGAGCCAGACACGGAGAGCGAGACCGAGGCGTCGAGCGAGGACGACTTCGAGACCCTGCACGGCCTGCACCCGGCGCAGCGGCTCGCCGCGCGGCGCGCCGAGCCCATCTCCCTGGTCGATTCGGTCCTGTTCGGTGCCGCAACGGGCGCCGCCACCTGCATGGCGTTCCTCTCGCAGGCCGCGCCTGCGCCGCCCGATGCCACCGGCCCCGAGCAGGTGACGCGCCTCGCGCAGAGGGCGGCCGTCCTGCTGACCAGCACCGTGGTGGGCGCCGCGATCGGCGCGTGGACCCACGCCGGCCTGCATGGGGACACCGCGCAGGAACGCATGGCGTACCTGTCGGAGCGCTTCGGCCGCGCGCTCGGCCTCTGATCGCGGGCCCGACCCTCATGGAAGGCGCCCTTCCCCTTCGCCGGCACTCGGCCGTCGAGCGACCGGCCACCCCCACCCCCGGCGCTGGCGCTGGCGCCGATGCGCCGGCAGCTCCGGTCCGCACCGTGGTGTGGGTGCCCACGCCCTGGGAGCAGGTCCGCGGCCTGAGCCCCCGAGCGCTCCTGTGCATCGGCGCCATCGGCGCCACCGCCGTCGGTGCCACGATGGCCAGCCTGTGCATCACCGACCGCATCTGCGAAAAGCACGATGCCAGCGAGATCCTCGGGATGACGCTCGTGACTTCGCTGTCGAGCTTCCTGGGGGGCGCCTTCACCGCAGGTGCCGCCAGCTTGCTGAATTGGGGCGGCGACTGGGCGCGTTGGGCCGTGCAGCGGATCCAGATCGGCAGGCTGGTCGCGCATGGCTCGACGCCCGAAGGGCAGCTACGCCTGATCGTCACCGCCGCGTGCGGCCGCCGCCTGAACTGGGCAGGCCTGCGGCACGCGCTGGAACTCATGCGCACCATCCAAGCAGCACACCCGGACGCGATCACGCCGCGGCGCCTGGCGGAGGCGGCTGCAGCCCTGGTGCCGCTGGCCACTGGCGACTCCGACGCGATGATCGGTCGCGTCGGCCGGTTCATCGAGGACCTCTACGCGGGCAGTGACCTGCCGGAAGAGGTGCGCAACATGCTGCAGCTGCAGCTGGGCCTTTCGCTGACGGTGGAGCCAGACTGAGGCTGGTGCGTGCGGGCCGCCAGCCTCAGCCCGCCAGCTTCTTCTTCAGCAGCTCGTTGACCTGGGCCGGGTTGGCCGTGCCCTTGCTGGCCTTCATCACCTGGCCGACCAGGGCGTTGAAGGCCTTGTCCTTGCCGGCCTTGAACTGCGCCACGTTGTCCGCGTTGGCGGCGATCACCTCGTCGACGATCTTCTCCAGCGCGCCGGTGTCGTTCATCTGCTTCAGGCCCTTGGCTGCGACGATCGCGTCGACGCGGGCGACCGCCTCGGCCGTCGCATCCGCCGTCGCGCCCTCGGCCCACAGCGCGTCGAACACCTGCTTGCCGGCGTTGTTGGAGATGGTGCCGTCGGCGATGCGCGTGATGAGCGCGCCCAGCAGCGCTGCGGTGACCGGCGCCTGCTCGATGGCCATCTCGCCGGCGTTGAGCCGGCGGGAGACCTCGCCCATGATCAAGTTGCTCGCC
>JACCED010075539.1_pt1 | contig 12058 bp, 6 predicted proteins | sample 7455021 | NCBI WGS metagenome assembly JACCED01 (sample SAMN15323456, study PRJNA562643) | freshwater metagenome | isolation source: river surface water | place: USA:Blue River Watershed | collected 2017-08-19
AAAGAGTTTGAGGCGTGGTACAATAAATTCCATAACAACAAGTACAGAAGTATCCTTACAGGATGGAATGCTGCTACAGAGAAAGACCCTAAGTCATTCAACTACGAGTCCACACCTTCAGATGGCGTGCGCGAGCAGTACATGGAAACACTTCCTCACCCTAAATACAAGATCAAGCGTCTCAAAGAATCAGCATACAATCCTAACTTCCTAAAGAGTCCTGATGGTATTCCAATGCCTAAAGCTATCCAGCAAACTACAGAGGGACACTATGTTATCACTCCGGGCATGGAGACAAGTGCCAATGTGAACCAGAAGTACAAGGCTTTGATGAACAAACCGGATGTAATGAGCTTCTACAACTCTATGATGAAGATGCACTTTGATCTTCAGAAACGTGTAGAAGGAACCAAGATTGGATACAAGGTCCCTGGATTTGCAGCAAGCACCATTGAGAACATTGTTAACAAAGGAATGCTAGGATCACTCAACAGTGAGTGGCAGAAATTCCTTGACAAAAGTCTTAAAGTAAGCAGCTTCCAAGATGTCAGTAACAACACCTTTGGTGACATGAGTGAAAAACTCCGTCACCGTTTTACGGAGCAGTTACCTGAACACCTTCAGACAAAAGATGCTATTGGTGCCATGATGAAATATGCTACTGAAGCGCACTTCAATATTGCCATGCAGGATGTTGCTCCAAAAGCAGACACGATCATTGACTACCTGGATTTACAGATGTCCAAGCTGCAGGAAGATATCAAAACAAATAAACGTTTTGAGAGCGTGGACCCTGTGACGGGTAAACGTACTCCTGTAAATATGGAGGACAGACGCAAGCAGCTGGAGAATGTGATCTCTATCTTGAAGTTTGAGCGTAGAAAACACGCTTACGGTCAGGCGGAAGATCCAAATGCTGCCAACAGAAAACTTACCAAGCAGGTAAACACTGTGCTTGCCTATACATCATTTGTGCGTATTGGATTTGACGTGGCCAACCAGGCAAAGAACTACATCTCTGGTAACGTGCAGGCATTCATTGGTGCCGGTGGCCTTGCCTCTGACCAGTACACCCGCGGTGATTACATGTGGGCTAAGAAGAAAGTCTATGGTCCTGACGGGTTCCTGGCTAACTACTTTAAAGACTGGGGTCGCGTGGATGACATCAGTGAGAGTACACTACTCTATAGATTCTTCAACCCAGCACAGAAAGATTTCATTAAGTATACTACAGAGATTACAGGATCTAAGTCACGCCGTATCAAGAACAAGTTATCCAACGTCTCAGAACTTGGGTTCCTTCTCCAGGATAAAGGTGACACAGAGATCGCAGTATCTGTGATGTACGCCGTGATGAACCACAAGCGTTACCGTGTATTTGAACTGGACGCTAACGGTGAGAAAGTGTACAAGAAAAATGCAGATGGAACAGACATGACTGTACCGGTGCATGAGATCTATTACAAGAACTCTCTTGGCCAGCTTGCCCGCAGAGATGATGTAGAATACTCTGTAGAAGATGAGAACCGTGTACGTAACACCATCTACTCAGAAATGCGTAGAGCGCAAGGTAACTACGCCAAGGCAGACCAGACAAAACTAGAGGAGACGATCCTTGGTAAGCTGGTGATGTTCTTCCGTAAATACCTGGTACCACAGTTACTTAACCGTTTTGGTTTCTTGCGCCCTAACTGGGAAGCAGGTGAAGTGGCCCTTGGTTACTGGAGAGCGGTAGCTGAAGCCTGGAAATATTATGGACCAGGTGAAGTAGCTAAGCACTTCCTGGTAGGAAGCAAGCGTCTGAGCAAGATGAACAAAAACCAGATGGGTGATTTCTACACCCGCAAAGTGGCGCAGGCCCGCCGTGATGCCATGGTGATGGCAATCTTTGCAATGCTTGGTATGATGGCACTCACGTATGTCAGAAGAAAAGATGAGGATGACGAAGAGCTCAGCTTCCTGGAAGGTAACGCGATCAGAATCCTGTGGGGTGTGAAGGGTGAAACCTTATCTATGTTCCCAGTAGGTGGCGGATCGCAGGAATACATCAAGAACTTTACCACGGGTATACCGCTTGTGCGAGAATTCACCGCACTGCAGAAAGCTGGAGGTCATGCCTGGAACTATAGTTTGGCAATGATCATGAATGGTGGAGAAGAACCAGATCCAATGTTTGATAGTGAATACTACCAGGAGGTTTGGAAGGATGCATTCTACACCCGCAAACAAGGTGCATACGAAAAAGGCGATGCAAAGATCAACAAGGATCTTATGGATCTTACAGGTCTGAAGAACTTCCGCAACCTTTACAACCCTAACTACACCATTGATCAGCTGAAGCGGAACCAATAATCCGCTTCAGTGCAAGGTCTTCTGCCAGATTTTTTGTAAATTATTAGAGAGAGCCCGCACGGGCATCATCTCCCTTTATTTTATTGTAAATGAGCAAGAACCTAGTACCTATTGAACTGCCTTTGATAACGCAGACACCGCAGAGTCCAATAAACGGATTTGCAAAGCTGTACCTGCGTCAGGGTTATACTAAAGTATTACACGCAACAGGTCCGGAAAAAGACCTGGTACTAGATCGCCCGCTTAGCAATTTCACTTCTACTGGTCCAGCCATCATTGTCACTGATAATGACACGGTGCTTACAGGGATCCAGAAAATACAACAGTCACTTCTAAAGCTTAAGCTAAACGGTTTTCTCACAGGAACAGCCACCTATACTGGTGGATTCCTGATGATAGAATCAGAGCTTACACCCCTACCTGTTAATCCTACTCCTTTTAATGTTTTCTATGATCCTCTCACCAATGAGATGACCTATGCGCAAGCAACCACAGGTCCTCAGGGTATACAGGGTATTCAGGGCACACAAGGAGTGCAAGGTAGACAAGGTACTACCGGAATCCAGGGTTCTCAAGGGCTTCAGGGAATTCAGGGAGTACAGGGAACAATAGGTAATACAGGTTCTCAGGGAGCTATTGGTAGTACTGGTGCCCAGGGTACAACTGGTATGCAGGGTATTACTGGAGACACCGGCGCACAGGGAGCCATAGGTTCTACTGGATCACAAGGTATCACTGGTACGCAAGGTGTTGAAGGTTTGCAGGGTGTTCAAGGCACTCAGGGCATCCAGGGAACACAAGGTCTTGAAGGACTTCAAGGAGTTCAAGGTTTACAGGGCATTCAGGGTGAAACAGGACTACAAGGAATCCAAGGTGTACAGGGAACGCAAGGAATTCAGGGAACTGAAGGATTGCAAGGAACTCAAGGTATTCAGGGAGTTACCGGATCTCAGGGAACAAATGGTATCCAAGGTCAAACTGGTGCAACAGGATCTCAGGGTATAACCGGATCTACTGGTGCTCAGGGTGCAATTGGCGCGCAAGGAACAACTGGTTTTACAGGCGCTCAAGGAACACAAGGAACTCAGGGAAATACTGGTGCACAGGGAACAACCGGTCAGCAAGGCGCGACTGGTAGCCAAGGTGCTAACGGGTTACAAGGTGTGACCGGTTCACAGGGAACCCAAGGTATTACGGGCTTACAAGGAATTCAAGGTATCACCGGGTCTCAAGGCGTTCAAGGATTACAAGGACTGCAAGGAATCACTGGTAACACAGGATCCCAGGGAACGACAGGTAGTACAGGAGCTCAAGGCGCTGTTGGTGCACAGGGATCTGCAGGACTAAACGGTTCTCAGGGAACTCAAGGAATCACAGGAAATACTGGAGCCCAAGGTTTACAGGGTACACAAGGACCACAGGGTACACAAGGTACTCAAGGAATACAGGGTGTAACCGGAAGTCAGGGCCAAACGGGCCTTCAGGGCCTACAGGGTCTGCAAGGCATCCAAGGCATTCAAGGTGTGCAGGGTCAAACAGGATCACAAGGTACTTCAGGTAACTCTGTGACATTGATTGGCAGTGTAAGTACAAGTACAAGCTTGCCAGGTTACCCTAATTCATATTCTGGGAACATTGGTGACGGATATATAACATTAGACACAGGACATCTGTGGGTATGGGATGGCACTGAATGGGATGATGTAGGAAACGTTACAGGTCCACAAGGTGTACAGGGTACCACAGGTTCACAAGGAATACAAGGACTCACTGGATTGCAGGGAGTTCAGGGTATTACTGGTATCCAGGGATTAACTGGCAGTCAGGGTATCCAAGGTATCACAGGAATTCAGGGCGTTCAGGGTATCCAAGGAATCCAGGGTAACACTGGACAACAAGGTATACAAGGCTCAACAGGATCACAAGGATCTGTTGGAGCTACTGGTAGCCAGGGTATCACAGGATCAACTGGTGCACAAGGAGCAACAGGAAGTCAGGGAACTACTGGCGCCACCGGTTCTCAAGGTGCAACTGGTGTGACAGGGGCTCAAGGTATACAGGGAATCCAGGGCATACAAGGTATCACTGGCAGCCAAGGAGCTGTAGGTGCTACCGGAGCTCAAGGAATTACTGGAACACAAGGTGCAATTGGATCACAGGGAATTCAAGGAATTCAAGGTCGTCAAGGTACGCAAGGAATTACTGGCTCACAGGGTGCAGTTGGTGCAACCGGCTCACAAGGAGCTATTGGTTCCACAGGATCGCAAGGTGCTGTGGGAAGTCAGGGAAGTACAGGTATAACTGGAGCGCAGGGTGTTCAGGGAATAACCGGTATTCAGGGTTCTACTGGAGCTCAAGGAAGTACCGGTGCTACTGGATCTCAGGGCGTGCAAGGTATCCAGGGACTTATCGGTCTTACGGGAAGCCAGGGTACTACAGGGTCCCAAGGGGCCATAGGGGCTACAGGAGCTACTGGATTAACTGGAAGTCAAGGTAGCACAGGAGCTCAGGGAGCAATTGGAGCAACTGGTTCTCAAGGTACTACTGGATCAACAGGTTCGCAGGGAGCGGTAGGTGCCCAAGGCGCTACTGGTTCTACTGGAAGTCAGGGTGCAACTGGATCTACAGGATCACAGGGTGCTACAGGATTGCAAGGAATTGCCGGTTTAAACGGTAGTCAGGGTGCGACTGGTGCACAAGGCGTACAAGGCGTTCAAGGTATACAAGGTCGTCAAGGGACAACAGGTAATACTGGAGCACAAGGTACAACTGGTGCAACTGGAATTCAGGGAAGCACAGGATCTACTGGTTTAACCGGATCACAAGGTATACAAGGTATTACCGGCAGTCAAGGTACTGCTGGTATTAATGGTACAAATGGTATTCAAGGGCCTCAAGGAACTCAAGGTGTTCAAGGTGCTACAGGAACAGGTGTTCAGGGTATTCAAGGACCTGCGGGTGTCACTCTTAGTGGTACAACCAACTATGTTGCTAAATTCACAAGTGCAAGCGCTCTTGGTAATAGCTCAATTTATGACAACGGTTACGTTGGTATTGGTACAATTACTCCTGGTGCTCAACTAGACGTCAACGGTGAAGGTAAATTTGGTGCGTATGCATATATAGGATCTACTGTAGCAAGAGGATTCTATATGGATTCATTGAATGGTGCATTCAGATCTTCAGGTGGCGCAGGTGACAAAGGGTTTTACTTCCAGGCATATGGAGGTACTGCAACGCACGCTTTCATAGGTCTTGAAGGAAGCTATGCCGGTAACTTGGGATTAGGTACTGCAACTCCTACAAGTCCGCTTGCAATTTACAGAGGTGCAGGCGTTAATGCATACATTGAAGTATCGGGTGGAGGTAATACCCTTGGTTCTGCAAGTATGACCTATGGTCAGGACAATGCCGGTAACGGATATGTCTGGAATAGATTTAACGGCCCAGTCATCTTTGGTACCAACAACAGTCAAAAAATGGTGTTGAATGCTGCAGGATATCTTGGTGTTAACAGCAGCAACCCTTCCAACAGACTTACACTTTTAACATCCAGTTCTACATACGCAGAATCATTCAGGATAACTGATGGTACTGGTATCATGAACATTGGCCACTGGGACGGGTATAATAACAGATTTGAATTTTCTGGTAAACCTACTTTCTTTGTTCAGTATGGATCTTCTCTAGATATGTCCTTCGGTACTGATGGTGCTGAAAGAATGCGTATTACAGCAGCTGGTAACGTAGGTATAGGTACCACTACTCCTGCTCAATCTCTTCATATTGCAAAAGGTAACTCGTCTTACACTTTATATGGTCCTAATGCATCTTGGGGAGCTTATCTTCAAGTAGGTGCTGGACCAAGTGTGATAGGAAATGGTACTGCTCAAGTCATTGTTACAAATGGTAATCTTCACATTGATTCTGGGACAAGCCAGGAAACCTATGTAAATTTTTATTCTCAGACTAACACCTACATAAATGCTGCAGGAGGAAAAGTAGGTATTGGTACTACCAATCCTACACAAAAACTATCTGTAATTGGTAATGTGTACGCTAACGGTGGATTCATTGGATATAGAGCAGATGGCGGTATAGGCCTTGAAGTTAACGGAGGTGATTTAGGTCCAGGATCATATATTGCTAAGTTTAATGACTATAATAACACATCTAAAGTTGTAATACTAGGTAATGGTAATGTAGGTATTGGAACTACTACCCCAGGATATCAGTTAGAAGTAAACGGATGGGTGGGTGCTTCAAGATATTATCCTTATAACAGCAACAGCACCTATATCAATGGAGATAGTGGCGGTTTACTTATAAGTGGAGCAGGATATCTGTATGTACCTGCAGCGGGTGGTTCTTATTTTGAAGGTTCTGTAAGAGTTCGTGGGGCGCTGCTTAATGATACAGGGACCTATCTGCAAATTGATGGGGGTACTACAGGTAAAACTTATTTCCCTGGCACTATAGGTGTTGGAGGAGCTTCTATATTCCATAACTCTTCTATCCAGGTAGGAAAAGGTGTATTTTTTGCCCAGGACAACAACTCTGACATAGGTGGTAAAATACTAGGATATTGGGATTCTGGATATCAACCTTACGCTGGTGGATTAGTATTCCAGGTATTCAATATCAACGGTGGTGGATCTTACACCATGAAAGATGCCATGTGGATAGCTGGAGGTGGTACTGTAGGTATCGGTACTAGCAATACTTATGGAAACAAGGCCACTATCAACGGAGGTATTTCAGGAACACCAAGCTGGAATAATGCAACGTTGGAATTACGAGCTGAAAGCGGTAGCACTGCTTCTTTAGTATTTCACAGAGCAGGTTTATCCCACTCTTCCATATACAGTGACAACGGATCCATTGCATTCTATGAGAACGGCGGTGAGGTCATGAGAATCAGCGGAAGCAAAGTAGGTATAGGAACATCCACTCCTTTTTGCGCATTGGATGTAGTAGGAACTGGAAACTTTACTCAAGACATATTTGGTGGTAATGCTGCTCTTACATGGAATTCTGCTACACAAAGTTTTAGTGCAGGAGCAGTTGCACAGGACAGCGTATCTTCTGACAGGTTTATCAGAGAAGGGGTAACGTCTATCATTAATGGTGACAGAGTTACTTCTGACTGGAATAGTGTTAATGGTAATGGCTACTTCAATGGTATTGTAATAGTCAAGCAAACCACTACGACTACTGTAAGTGCAGGTCAACTGCTTTACAAAACCAGTCTTGACAATGAATGGGCACTAGCTGACGCTGATATTGCTGGTTGTGCTACAACTTTATTAGGTGTTGCCCTAAACAACGGTGATGTGGACATTGCAGTGTTGTTAGAAGGCTTTTACAATACAACCAGTCACAACCAGGCCACCACATCAACAGCAGGTAAACCACTGTTTATCTCAGCAACTGCCGGTAATGTCACGGAACTTCCGCCAACTTCAACGGGTCAGCATGTAAGAGTTATTGGACACAACTATCGTTGTTCAGGTGATGACACAACAGTGTACTTCAAGCCAGATGGTACGTGGATTAAAATATAAGATTTAAGAAGAAATGGAAATAAATGGAGTAACTCTACAATCTGGAGGAGGTAATGTTACAGACGTCCAGGTTTTTACTACAAGTGGTGTATGGACCAAACCTGCCAATGCCAAGTTGGTTGAAGTTTACTTATTTGGTGCTGGTGCAGGTGGTGGCTCAGGCAGACGTGGTGCTGCAGGCTCCGCCCGTTATGGAGGCGGTGGTGGTGCTACAGGTTCTGTATTCATTGGCAAGTTTGACGCATCAGACCTGGCTGCTACTGAAAACATCTGGATCGGTGCAGGAGGCACTGGTGGAAGAGGTGTAGCAGTAGATAACACCAATGGTAGTCCCGGAAATACTGGTGGAAACAGCTATGTAGGTGGATTAGGTGCTGCCAGTGAAGCTAAAATAATAGCTACAGGTGGTACTGGAGGTGGAGGAGGTACTGGTACAGCCAATGGTTCAGGGCAAGCACCTGCTCAAATGGTATATGGTGTTTACGGAACAGGTTCTTACGGTACACAAAACCAGAACCCCAATGCTTTTGCAGGCAGTAGTTTGTTATATAACATGAGAGCGCTTACACCTGGTACGTTTGGTGGCGGTATAGATACGGCCAATACTATCAACAATGCAGGAAACATTGTCAACAGGAAGATGGACTTCACCAACTTTTATAATACAACTGGTGGTGTGGGAGCAGGAGCCTCAGGAGCATCAGGTACGACTGTATTTGACAATCCAAACTTTATTGTCATGGCTTCAGGTGGAGCAGGTGGTGCATCAGGTAATGCTGCAGGAACCATCCGCGGAGGCAATGGAGGAAACGGAGGAATTGCTGCTGGTGGTGGTGGCGGAGGTGCATCTGCTAATGGAGCAGACTCTGGCAACGGAGGCAATGGTGGTAATGGCTACTGTGTAATCATAACTTATTTCTAAACCATGATCAAGAGATACGCATTTATACAAGACGGGAAAGTGGAGAACATCATCCTTTGGGATACAGAGACTGGTGACGTCCATGACATGACCACAATGGAAGTAGTTGAAACAACAGATGCTGCTATTGGCGATCTGTATATTGACGGGCAGTTTGTAAAGCCTGCTGAAGAGAATTGAAATTATAGAGGTTAAATACAAACCTCTACAAAATTTTATACATTTGTAAAACCAAAATCTTATACCTATGATTCCAAAAGAACAAGCTTACCAGCTGGTGGTGGATGCCATCAACCTGGCTACCACAAAAGGAGTATTTAATCTCCAGGATGTATCCAACATCATCAGCGCGCTTCAAGTACTCAAACCTGAAGAGCAGCCAGTCAATCAAGATCCTAAACTTCAACCTGTAAAAGATGCAAACTAATTGGACAATCTCTGCCATGGACTGTTTGTTGCAAAATGGTAACCTTACCAATGTTGTAACCAATGTACACTGGCGCTTTAAAGGAACCCAGGTACACGAGGGTGTTACTTATACTGCAGAGCAGTATGGTGTCACTTATGTCGGTGAACCAAACGAAGAAGACTTTGTAGTTTACGAAGATCTTACTGAAGAAGAAGTAGTAGGATGGTTGGCATTGTTCTTAGACATTCCCGCAATGACCCAGGCTTTGCAGGACAACATTGACAAACAAATCAATCCTGTAGTTGTGACCAGAGTTCCTTCATGGAATCAGCCTCAAGGTCCGCAGTAATAGTATCCATAGAAAACCAACCCTATGAACAACTTGTGTAAGCTCGCCCTCCAAAGGGGCGGGTTTGTCAACTTTCTGACAATCCCATCTGCAGAATCAGGTGGACTAGGTCTCACAAATCCTAGTATTCTGCACTTCCCATCTAACAACAAACTGCTTCTTAACCTGCGTCATGTTCAGTACGCGCTGTACCACAGTGAAGGTAAACAGCAGTATCAGACCATGTGGGGGCCACTGGCATATCTTAATCCTGAAGATGACGTCACACTGCGCACCACCAACTATTTGTGCGAGCTGGATACTAACACCCTTGCTGTAAACTTCCATCAAAAAGTGGATACGTCCTTGCTGGATGTAAAACCTATGTGGGAGTTCATTGGCCTGGAAGATGCTAGACTTGTACAATGGGGTGCATATATTGGCCTCTCAGGCGTTCGCAGGGACACTACGACAAATGGTGAGGGACGCATGGAGATAAGCGAATACGCGGGCGGAAAAGAGATCACACGCCGTAGATTGCAACCACCTACACCAAGTTACTGTGAAAAGAACTGGATGCCGGTGCTTGACCAACCTTACACTTACGTGAAGTGGACAACACCAACAGAAGTTGTTCGCGTAATAGAAGGCACAGACAACACTGAAACTATTCACCTGGTAGAACAGGATGTCAAGTTCCCGCGTGATATCCGCGGAGGATCCCAGGTTATTGCATATCGCGATATGTATATAGCGCTCACCCATGAAGTAGATCTGTATAACTCAGAGCAAGGAAGAAAGGACGCGCAGTACTACCACCGCTTTATTGTGTGGGACAAAGACTGGAAGATTATTCACCACTCTGACGCATTCAAGTTTCTGACAGGACAGATTGAGTTCTCCTGTGGCATGACCTACGTAGATGGAAACTTCATCATTCCTTTTGGCTTCCAGGACTCTACAGCTTTTGTGCTGAAAGTTCCAGAATCAGTTGTTCTAGAAATGACTGGTATTGAGACAGTTACAGAACAGGAAAGTCTAAGTACGTCTAAAGAACGTCTAAGTTCATCTACTCCTACCCTTATTTTAGACATTGTTGAAAACCCATTTGATGGGGAGGCAAACTTCCGTTTAGCAGAATACTACTTTAAAGAAGGTCACTATGCATCAGCCATGTCGTTTTACTTACGCTCCGCAGAGTTTGGAATCATTGAAGCCAAGGTATATGAGTCATTATTGATGGTTCCTATGTGTCTTAGTAAACTGGGACGCAGACAGACCACAGAACTTGGTCTATGGCAGAACGCACTGGCTTACCAGCCTCACAGACCGGAAGCACACTTCTGCCTGGCAGAATACTATGAGAGAAACAAGGACTGGACCAAATCATACGCGCATGCCTGCTCAGCTGTAGCATTTAGCAGCTCAGCTGTTGTAGCTTCTGCAAACATTGGATACACACCGGCAGGTGCTATCTTCCAAAAGGCAGTGGCAGCGTGGTGGGTAGGAAAAGGTAAAGAGTCCCGCGAGTTATTCCATCTTCTAGCAGACAATCAAAAGATAGTACCAGAAAGATACCTGCAATCTATCCAGGCAAACATCACATCACTGGGATCAGGACCAGATCCGTTCCTGAAATACGTGAAAGGATACTATCCAAAGCTGCGCTTAAAGTTTGAAGGTTCTGAGAACATTGATGAGAACTACTCCCAGACTTATCAGGATATGTTTGTGTTATCCATGCTCAATGGCAGGACCAACGGAACTTACCTGGAGATTGGTGCAGCAGATCCATTCAAGGGATCTAACTCTGCACTGCTTGAAAAACTGGGATGGACCGGTACTTCTGTTGAAATCCTGGCGCATGAGGTAGACAAGTTCAAAGCTCAGCGTAGTAATGAGATCATCTTAGCAGATGCAACTACACTGGATTATAAGAAACTCCTCAAGGAAAGAGGGCTGACCCACGTGGATTACCTGCAGGTAGACTGTGAGCCACCACTGGTAAGCATGCAGATCCTGGAAATGATGCCGTTTGATACGTGCACGTTTGGGGTGATCACCTTTGAGCATGACTACTATGCTGACATGACCAAGTCTATCAGAGAAAGGTCCAGGGAGTTTTTGAGATCCAAAGGATATGTACTTGTAGTATCCAATGTGTCACCTGATTCCAAGAGTCCTTATGAGGACTGGTGGGTACACCCGAATCATGTAGATGCTGAGATCCTAGAGATCATGCGCATGGATGATGACAGCGTGCATCACGCAGAGAGATACATGCTTTGCCATTAAAATTTCTGCTAAATAATTTAGCATTGTCATAATTCCTTCCTATATTTGTGAACCAGTGAGACTGGAAGAGTGATAGACTGAGACAAAAAAAGGGGCCGCGTTTAACGTAGCCCCTTTGTTGTTTTAGTAACCAAAAGCTTCCAGGCTGTGCTGGAAAGGATCTCCTGGTATTGTTCTCACAAGGTGTA
>JACCED011099790.1_pt1 | contig 12057 bp, 11 predicted proteins | sample 7455021 | NCBI WGS metagenome assembly JACCED01 (sample SAMN15323456, study PRJNA562643) | freshwater metagenome | isolation source: river surface water | place: USA:Blue River Watershed | collected 2017-08-19
CCGGCTTGGGTATCTTGGCGTCATGGTGACGACTATGTGGGGTGGGCTCCATTGCCTCCGTCCGCGCGGTGGAGAGCGGATGCAGGCATTAGTACGTGGGTTGACATGACCGCTGGGATTGGTCCTGGGCATTACCAGTTCTGTGCGGTGCGTGATTTTGGGGCGCCTTTGATTTCGCGAGTGGTGCTATCCTCAGCACGAAACTCGTTGTTTGTGCAAATCACGCAAAACGTCACAAACATCAGCTATCACAATCGGCGGCCGTTTTGCGGCGGGCTACCGTACGACTGGATAGCGCCCAGATGTCAGCGGCCGGTTCCGCGCCTGCGGTTGGTCTGCGAAGAGCGGGTGGATCGGATTAGGGAGCGCGCGTATTTGGACGGGAGGAACGATGGGTTCAATGCGGGGTTGGCGGCCGGTCGGCAGGGTGAGTTGTTGGTGGTGCCCGCGCCCAGAACGGTGAATGTGGCCTCGGTTGCAGCCAAGGTTGGCAAGCCGACATCTCGGATTGACGGTGGTGCGGTTGATAATGGGTGGCGTGGTGTCTCGGATCGCGAGAGGCGTCAGTTGGAGACCTCGATGGCGAGGGATACAGCCGGCGCGAATCCCGTGATTGCACCTGCACGCGGCCCAGCGCTCGCAGAGCTTAAAACTGCACCAAAGCCGGTGGGCAAAGTTGAGAAGCGAGATGTTCTAACAGCAGGTAAGATTGCTCCCGTTGTTGCGCCATCGAGTCTCGGTCACTCGCAGGCACAGACGCCGAGGGTGGCTGAACCCGTCGGCGCGGATGCGGTGCGGTTGGGGGGGGGTGTTAGGAGGGACGCTGATGAGTTGGGTGTGGATAAACGTACGGATCGAGAGAGGGATGCGATTGGCGAGAAGATGCGGCGCGATGCGGACTCGTTTGCGGAGACGCGGAAGCCTGCCGGTACGAGTGGCGGCGCTTCTCAGCCAGTGAGAGCAATCGTTCCAAATACGCCAAATGGCTTCGCTTCCGAATCGACCAATCAGGGATTGACGCGAGGAGAGGACGTCAAAGCAGGGGGCATGAGCGCCGTCGGGCCGAGTCAAGGGCTCTTGCCGACGCGGAAGGCGTTCGACGGCTTGCGTGAACAGGATCGGCGAGCTGAGGAGTTGAGGCGACAAGCGGAACAGTTTTCGAAGGCTCGATCTCCCTCGGCGCAGGGGGTGATTGGATCAGGGGCGGTGCAGGTTCCGTCAAAAGGCTTGGTTCCGAGTGGTCCTCTGACGGGCGAGGCGCGTCCAACTGGAAATGAAAATCCGCGCGCTTCGACACAGGGGAGAGCTGCGCAGGCGATGTTTGAGGCTCAGAAGCGCGAACAGCAGCGGTTAGCGGAAGCTCAGGCGGCGCGTGAGCGCTCCGTTCGAATGCAGGCTCCGTCAGGTTTTTCGGGTGTTCAGCGTCCTTCGCAACCGGCGAATCAGCTGGGTGTGCCGACGCCCGTTCCGGCTCGTCCGACTGGGGTGGGGGCGCCTTCAGGGGTTGGACAGGGTTTGCCTGCGGTGAATAGGAGTGTCCCGCCGGTTGCCGCTCCCTCCTCGGGAGTGAAAAAGAAGGACGAGGATTTCAAGAAATAGGGACTACGGAGTGGATGGGCGTTGGATGAGGTGTTTGTGGAGGAACTCCATCCGTTTCCGAGCGGCGTAGGGCGTCTCGGCAGCGCCGTGTCCTGTTGAAGGCATGACCAGCAGTTCGAAGTCTTTGTCGGCTTTCACGAGCGCGTTTGCCACTTGCATAGTGCTTGCTGGATCCACGTTCGTATCAACCTCTCCAACGATCAAAAGAAGGTTGCCCTGAAGACGATGTGCGTGGGCGACGTTTGAGTTCTCCTCGTACCACGGCCCGACGAGTCCCATCCACGCTTCATTCCACCAGATTTTGTCCATTCGGTTGTCGTGGCATCCGCAGTCGGCAACGGCGGTTGTGTAAAAGTCGCCGTGATGGAGGAGCGCTGCCAATGCGTTTTGTCCGCCTGCGCTGCCCCCGTAGATTCCGACGCGGGATAAGTCCATCCAAGGACGAGTTCTCGCCGCGGATTTCATCCATGCGATCCGGTCCGGAAAGCCTGCATCTTTGAGGTTGCGCCACGCGACATTGTGGAACGCGCGTGATCTCCAGTTGGTTCCCATGCCGTCGATTTGGACGACGATTGCGCCGAGTTCGGCGATGGCGTGCTGTCGGGGGAGGGGAGACCACGCTTTCGGAACGAAGTGACCATGTGGGCCGGCGTAGATTTCCTCGATGACAGGGTATTTTTTGGACGGATCGAAGTTCGAGGGTCGGATGATGATTCCGTGAATCGGAGTTGTTCCGTCGCGCCCGAGCGCACTGAACCTTTCTGGGAGCGGCCACGTGGCGGGGGATTGTGCGGAGGGGAGACTTTCGTTGAGGGTGAGAAGGAGTTCACCCGAGGAAGCGTTTCGAAGCTCGGTGACGGGTGATTGGTCGATGCGAGACCATCGAGCGATTAACCAGCGGTTTCCCGGAGAAAGGAGGAGACTGTCATCATCTGGGGCTGGATGGTTCGATCGGCAGTGGGTTCCGTTTGCCGCCGTTACGGGGGTGATGTCGACGTGATCTAGGTGTGTGCGGACAAGGTGGATATGATAAGGGTCTTGGTCGGGGTGAATTCCTGAGACGGTCAACCAAGCCGTCCGTGATCCGGGGTCGAGGTGATGGATTTTTCGGAAGTTCCAATCGCCTTGAGTGACTGGATTTAAGAGAGAACCGGTTTTTCCGTCGAAGCGGTAGAGGTGATTCCATCCAGAGCGTTCACTTGCCCAGAGGAAGGATCCGTCATCGAGCCACTCGAGAAGCGTTTTCTGAGAGTAGTCGATGAACGTCGGGCTCGTTTCATGAACGAGGGTTTGGATGGTCGCGTCACGGTGGATCGCGACAACTTTTTGCTCTTGGTGGCCGCGCCGGTTGTAGAGTGCCGTAAAGGCGTCGAGATGGGGGTTCCACCGCAGATGATCGATGCTCCATGCGTCTGCGAAGGCAGCCTGATCCAGCGGGGTGACGATTTTTTCTGTGACGTTGATGAGAATCGGGGTGAGTTCTGCGATTCGGTCGCCTGGCTTGAGGTACTGGTGTTGATGGAGCTTCGGTTGAAGTTGTTCTTTTGGAGCAGCTTCGATGAATGAGACTGTATGCTTTTGCTCTGGCTTGCGCCGAATGCAGAGGATCCGAGCGCCGTCGGCGGAGAGAACCAGCGGATGCACATAGGCGTTGTCTTGGGTCCCGTCGAAGGTGAGCTGCGTGGGTGGGTTGGAGGGCGTGGTCTGCCAGAAGACGTTATGGTTCTTGAGGATGGCTCTGGGCTGATCGGTCGGGGGCGGTGGGGGCGTGCTCGGAGGCGGAAAATCGATGAACACGGTGGAGTATTTTTCTGATGCACGAAATGCGGCTAATAGCTGTCCTGAGGGATGTAGTGCATGCCAGATGTGTCCCGAAAACGTATGTTGCCGGTGCTCTCCTTTCGGGGCGATCTGTGAGTAGGGACGTTTTTTTCCGAGTTGATCGACCCACTCGAGGCGGACGGGAACATGGGTGCGGTTGACGAATGTTAAGTCCATCTCGGATCCTCCGGACAGGCTTCGTTCGGTCGGATTGACCAAAGGTGAACGAGTGGTTTCGGGAAGCGGCGTTGATGTCCAAATGCCTTGCGATTTCGACCAAGAGGCACCGTTCATCTCAAAGCCCGTCAGCTCGAAGTCATTGTTGAACTTGAGGTTTTGGAGGGGGAGGTTGTTCGGTTTTAGTGGTTTGTGTTGAACAGCTGAGAGTGATGTTGCGAGTTGGTGATGATCGAAAGCGGGGCGCTGGGTCTTGCCGATGCAGTCAACCAGCATGAACTGGTGCGAGTGGTTGGATTGGGTTTGTTTGAACCAGAAAGCATTGCCGTTCTGAATCCACTGGGGTTGTGAGCGGGAGAGGCGGAAGGTTTCGGGAATGTGGTTCGCGTATTCAATCGCGCGCTGTACGTCTGGATTTTTTGAGGCAGCGATGCATTCGCGTGCGGCGAGAGCGCACACAACTGCGGCGATGATTGCGTTCGTTTGCATGATAGTCTTAATCAGCATGATGGGCGGATGTGAGTCACTTCTCCCGAGTGCAGGATTCGTTCAGACCCGTCAGCCGTCAGCAGGACAAGATGTCCTTCGTCGTTGAGGTCGATGGCGCGTCCAGAGAGGCGTTCTCCGTTTAGGTCGAACTCAATGCTTTTGTCGATGACACAGGAGAGTTTTCGGGCTTCCTGGAGGATTGCAGAGAAACCTTGGTCAGAGATGGAATGGTCTATTTGTGCGAGTGTGCGCAATACGTTTGAAGCCAAGGCATTCCTGCATGGAGGTTGGGCAAGGTGGATCTTGAGCGATGTTGCGGTTGACCGGAGTTCGGGGGGGAAGTCCGAGCTGGAGTGGAGCGCATTGATCCCGATGCCGAGGACAACGTAGGGGCCTTGGCTTGAGGTCCCTGTTTCTGCGATGACGCCTGCGAGCTTTGAGGAGCCGATCCAGAGGTCATTCGGCCATTTAATTTGAACGGGAAGACTCAGGGTGGAGCGGAGTGTGTTTGCGATCAGGGTTGCGGCTGTGGTTGTGATGCGAGGCCAGTGTTGCAGCGGATGATTTGGCGTGAGGAGGAGAGACATCCAGAGGCCGAGGTTCGGGGGGGATGACCATGACTTTCCGTTTCTCCCGCGACCGCCCGATTGTTCCTCCGCGATGAACACGGCGGGTCTTGGACTGTTGTTCAGCGCGGCTTGGTGTGCGAGGTCGTTGGTGCTGCGGGTGGATTGGTAAACCGTGATGGATTTTGGCGCGCAGTCTTCGGGGATGGCGGACAGAATGAGGTCGCCAACAAGGTGTTTTGGGCTGTCGGAGAGGGTAATGCCCAGAGCAGGGTGGGCCGTGAACACGAAGCCGGCCAGTTCGAGTTGGAGCAGTCGAGCGCGGATGATTTCCTCTGAAGTTTGGCACCGCTCGGCGAGTTCCGAAACTGTGGCGGGACGTGTTTTCAAGGCACGCAGAATGACATCATCCATGCGCGTTTAGGTGAGGATTTCCATGGAGATATCGACCGCTGGCGCGGAGTGGGTGAGGGCGCCGACCGAAATGAAATCGACTCCCGTTTCGGCAATAGCGGTGACGGTGGATAGATTCACTCCGCCGCTTGCTTCGAGCTTCACGCGACCGGACGTCATTTGCACCGCTGCCCGCAGGGAATCCAGCGTCATGTTGTCGAGCAGGATGACGTCGATATGCGGCAGGGACAGGAACAGTTCGACCTGCTGAAGGGTATCTGCCTCGAGTTCAATCCTGAGGTCTGGATGATCGGATTTGAAGTTGAGAAGTCGTTGACGGAGGAGTTGGAGGTCTGTGGAAGCGATGTGGTTATCCTTCACCATGACCATGTCGTAGAGACCGAACCGGTGATTGGTCCCGCCCCCTGCGAGGACCGCCTGTTTTTCGAGGAGACGGAGTCCGGGAGTGGTCTTCCGAGTGTCGAGGATGCGCGCTTTTGTGTGGGCGATCGCTTTGACGTACTGGTTGGTGAGGGTGGCGACACCGGACAGGCGTTGGAGAAAGTTGAGGGCTGTGCGTTCGGCGGTCAGGAGTGTGTTTGCGGGCGCGGTTACGGTGAGGATGGAATCGTTTGCTTGCAGGTGGGTTCCATCGGGCGCGGAAACGGAGATTGATGGATTTTGGCAGACGCGCCGAAAAACCTCTGCGGCGGTCATTGTTCCTGCGACGACCATTGGTTGTTTTGCGAACAGGCGGGCGGTGGCAGGGAGAGAATCGGCAAAGTAGCGGGCTGTCAGGTCACCTTGACCAATGTCCTCGTTGAGGGCGTCAGCGACGGGGTCGTGGGAGGGAAGAGCGCGTGGGTGCATGGGAACTAAACAGAAGACCAGGCTCAACGTGAGTCGAGGCCTGGTCTTTGAAAAGTTTTCAGAGATTCATCCGAAGGATTACTTCTTGAACCCTTTAACGCTTTTTGCCGGAGCAGCCGGCTTGGTGTCCTTGGCGCAAGCGCCGAGTCCGAAAGCGACTGCGACGAGCGCTACGAGTGCGGTGTACTTCATGGTGTGGTTTCCCCTCCTTTCTAAGCCAGTTGGCCTGTTGAGGATTGCGGAATGGGGTGGGTCGCACAAACTTTTTCACGAGGTACCACAACCCGTTGTGGTAATGTGTTGCTGCAATGGCGGTATCTTGTGGTCAAAGGTTGCAAGATGCGGGAAAGCGATGCGCAGGTTTGGCAGAGACCAGTTTTGATTTTTGGCTGAGGTGGGTGCGGCGGGGTGTTGGGTAAGAATGGATTCTTCTGGCTTGTTTAGCGGACGTGAATCGGGCAGGGAGAAGGCTCACAAATATGAGCAATCAATCCCAGAACACCCTCCCCAAGCTGCACAATGCGATGTGGCCTGGTCTCGTTGGAAAAGAACCCGGAACGGATCACCCTCCCATCAGTTTGGAGCGGATGTTGGAGATGACGGCTGCGGCGACGGTTGATGGACAGAAGTTTGACGGCGTGGATTTGTTCCTGTTTCACCCGCATACGGACCCAGACGCGAGTGTCGACGACATCAGACGGATGGCGGATTTGATTGCATCGAAAGGGCTTGCCGTGGGATCGCTGGTGGCGCCGGTGTGGCCTGGAACAGTGGGTGATTCGGCGATGGGGTCACCGGATCAGCGGGCAAAGTTTGTTCTCGCGGTGAAGAAGGCGTGCAGGATTGCGCGGATTTTGAATGAACATGGGGTTCGGCGATACGGGGTCATCCGGATTGATTCTGCGACGGGGCCGAGCCATTGGGTGGGCGACGCGGCGGCCGGGACGAAGTTGATTGCGGAGACGTTCCGCGAGGCTGGGGTGGTGGCTGCGGCGAACGGAGAGCGTTTGGCTGCTGAGGGGGAGATCTGTTGGGCTGGGATGCACTCTTGGAGGAACATGGTGGAGTTGCTCGAAGCGGTGGGGATGCCGGGCACCGTTGGGTTCCAGGCAGACTTGGCCCACACGTACCTTTACCTCATGGGCTACAACGCTCCGGAGCACGCGCTGTTGAAGGACGGCTACTCGAAGGATGAGTTTAAGGCAGCGTACACCAAGATGACGGATGCGTTGCGTCCTTGGACGATTGATTTCCATGTTGCCCAGAATGATGGGACGGTGCATGGGACGGGTTCACACGACAAGACGGGCCGGCATTGCGCGGCGGATGATCCGAACGGCAAGTTGGACATTGCAGAGTGCTCGGCGTATTGGCTCAAGGATGCGGCTTCGCGCGGGATGCAGCATGTTTGCTGGGATGGTTGTATGTTCCCGAATGCGGTTTTGGAAGATCAGCGGACGTGGAACACGATTCTGGGTGCGATGCTAAAAGTGCGTGCATCGGCGGGATGGTGAGTGTTTTAAAGTATTGAAAGGCAATAAATTATGTCAAAAAAAACATTAAACATCGGCATTGTTGGGTACGGTTTCATGGGGCGTACCCATGCGAACGGATTCCGGAAGGCTCCGAACTTTTTCAATCTTCCGATGCAGCCGGTTTTGAAGGCGGCTTGCGGTCGCGATGAGAAGAAGTTGAAGGAGTATTGCGACAAGTGGGGCTGGGAGTCGTACGAGACGGATTGGCGCAAGTTGGTTGAGCGTAAGGACATCGACGTGATTGATATTTGCACCCCGAACGATTCCCACGCTGAGATCGCGATTGCGGCGGCGAGGGCAGGAAAGATGGTGATGTGTGAGAAGCCGTTGGCGATGAACGGTCCTCAGGGGGAGGAAATGGTTCGTGAGATTGAGAAAGCGGGCGTTCCCAACATGGTTTGGTACAACTATCGGCGAGTGCCTGCGGTGACTTACGCGAAGCAGTTGATTGACGAGGGGCGTTTAGGGCGGATTTTCCATTACCGGGCGAAGTTCCTACAGGATTGGACAATCAGCGCTGATTTGCCACAGGGCGGTGCGGGGTTGTGGCGATTGGATGCGGCGGCGGCGGGTTCGGGAGTGACGGGTGATTTGCTCGCTCACTGCATCGACACGGCTCTGTGGTTGAATGGGAACATTGAGAGCGTGAGTGCGATGACGGAGACGTTCATCAAGGAGCGCGTCCACACGGGAACGGGCCAGAAACAGGAGGTCAAGATTGACGATGCGTGTGCTTTCTTGGCGCGGTTCAACAATGGGTCACTTGCGACGTTTGAGTCGACCCGTTACGCGCGCGGGCACAAGGCTTTGTATACCCTGGAAATCAATGGCGAGAAGGCATCGATTTTCTGGGATCTGCACGATTTGCATCGGCTACAGTACTTTGATCACCGCGATGAGGGTCCTTTGCGCGGGTGGCGTTCGGTGCATGTCACGGACGGTGATCATCCGTACATGGGCAACTGGTGGGTTCCGGGTTTGCAGATCGGTTACGAGCACACGTTCGTGCATCAGGTTGCTGATTTCATCACGGCGGCAGCCGAAGGGCGCTCTGCTTCGCCCACGTTCCGCGATGCGTTGGAGACTCAGTACGTGTGTGATGCGGTGTTGGCGTCGGCAGCGAGCGGCGCTTGGACGACCGTGAAGCACGCCTGATTTTCTTGACGGCTTGACCGGTCCCGAGCGCGAGTTCGGGACCGGTTTTTTTTGTTCGGCATCAGTTTAGAGAAGCGGCGTGGCGGTTTTTTCCCGCGATTGGAATCCGCGCTGCTCTAGGGGGTATTATGACGCATTCTGTTTCCCGACCGGTCTTGGCCAGCGCGATAGCTGGGCTTTCTCTTTTGGTGTGTTCCGAGGGTTTTGGTGGTGAGGCGTGGACACAGTTTTTGGGGCCGGGTCGTAACAACGTTGTGACGGATGCACCGGGATTGCCGACGGGCTGGGATGCTGGGCGGGTAAAGTGGAAGGTGTCGATTCCCGGAGAGGGTTGGTCCTCTCCGCTGGTCGCGGACGGGATGATTTGGATGACGACGGCGACGGATGAGGGGCGTTCATTGCGGGCGGTGGCGGTCGATTACGCGACGGGTGCGGTATTGAAGGACATTGAGGTGTTCCGTCTTGAGGCGGCTCCGACAAAGCACAAGCGGAACTCGCATGCTTCACCGACGGGCATCCTGAGCGGTGGGCGGTTTTACGTGCATTTTGGCACGAACGGCACGGCGGCTTTGGATGCGAAAACCGGTTCAGTGATCTGGAAGCAGACGGAGTTGAAGGTGGACCATCAGAATGGCGCGGGTGGTTCGCTGACGGAGTTTGGTGAACTGTTGTTGGTGCCGGTGGATGGCATGGACGTGCAGTATGAGGTGGCTTTGGAAAAGGCGACTGGGAAGGTGGCTTGGAAGTCGGAGCGGTCTGCGCAACCGTTTTTGAAGACGCTGGCGCCTGATCGGAGGAAGGCCTATGGCACGCCGGTTTTGATGAAGACCAACGATGGGGTTGTGAGTTTGACCACGGCATCGACGCGACTGTACGCGTTGGATCCCGCCACGGGGGCTGAGAAGTGGTATCTGAACTACGGCACGGGTTTTTCAAATGTTCCGTTGCCGGTGAGCGACGGGAAGACGTTGGTGATTTGCACGGGATTCATGAAGCCCGAAGTTTGGGGGGTGCGGCTGGAGGGAGCGAAAGGTGATGTGACGGAGTCGCATGTGATTTGGAAGCAGAAGGGACAGGCTCCGGATCAGACGACTCCTGTGATCGCGAATGGGATGGTGTTCATGGTTTCGTCCGGCGGGATCGCGTCGTGTCTTGATTTGGAGACGGGCGACTTAAAGTGGCGCGAGCGGATCGGCAGCGATTTTGCGGCTTCGCCCTTGGTGGCCAACGGCTTGGTGTATTTTTGGGATGCGCAGGGTAATGCGACGGTGGTGAAGGCGTCGCCGACCTATGAGGTTGTGTCGAAGAGTACGCTGGGCGACGGGTTTATGGCCTCGCCTGCGGTCGTTGGAAACACGTTGATTCTTCGCACCAAGACAGAGCTCTACCGCGTGGAATAGCGCGGCTTTGGCGTTGTTTTCTTCAGGGACTGGATTTCTTGAAAGGGGACCTCGGTGCGGATTATCGTCCGCGCCATGTCTTCCGATTCTGCATCGTCCTATTCACGCAAAAATCCGTTCCCAGCACCGCACAAGGTGAATCGGGTTTTGACCGGTCCGGGATCGGGCAAGGAGACTCGGCATCACGAGATTTGTCTGGCTGGGTCTGGGTTGGCTTACGAGGTGGGAGATTCGTTGGGGGTCTTTCCGAGTAACAATCCGGAGTTGGTGGATGAGGTTCTCGGGTTGGTGGGTTTGCCGGGTTCCGCGGAGGTGATGGGAGCGGATGGACAGGCGAAAACGTTGAGGGATCTTTTGATTCGGGATGTCGTGATTACGACGCCTGGCAAAGAGTTTTTGGCGGCAGTGATTGCGAAGGCGGGAAGTTCGGCGGCGAGGTTGGCTGAGTTGACTCAGGACGTTTCGAAGAGGAAGGAGTTGGAGGATCATCTTTGGGGACGTGAGTTGGTTGATTTCCTTCTCGAGTTCAAAGGGTTGCGGTGGGAGGTTTCGGAATTTGCGAAGGCACTGAGGAAGCTCCAACCACGGCTTTATTCGATTGCGTCGAGTCGTAAGGCGGTGGGTGAGGCGGTGCACCTGACGATTGCGACGGTCCGGTACGAGTCGTTTGGGCGGCGGCGGGAGGGGGTGGCTTCCTCATATTTGGCGGATCGGTCTGTCGGGGGAGCGGTGCCGGTATTTGTCCACACGGCGAAGCATTTTAGGCTTCCGGAGGATGGCGCGACGGATGTTGTGATGGTGGGACCGGGGACGGGTGTGGCACCGTTTCGCGCATTTTTGCAGGAGCGTGCGGTCATGGGTGGTTCTGGCCGGAACTGGTTGTTTTTTGGCGAGCAGCGCAGGGCATCTGATTTTTTGTATGAGGCGGAGTTGTTGGAGTGGCAGCGGACGGGTGTTTTAGCTGGGCTGGATGTGGCTTTTTCGAGGGATCAGGCAGAGAAAATCTATGTGCAACACCGGATGCGTGAGCGTTCAGCAGAGTTGTTCGCGTGGTTGGAGGGCGGGGCGTATTTTTATGTGTGTGGAGATGCGGAGCGGATGGCCAAGGATGTGGAGGCGGAGTTGGTGGCGGTTGTTCAGCGCGAGTCGGGGCGATCGGAGGAGGCGGCATTGGAATATGTGAAGGCGTTGAAGGATGCGAAGCGGTACCGCAAGGACGTGTACTGAGGTGGACTGGGGGCGATGGGCTGACGATTGGGGCAGGGGCGATTTGCCGTTTTTGGGGATGCCTGCTAGGGCGTTGGGTGATGATTGCTGGAATTGATTTAGGGACGACGAACTCGCTGATCGGAGTGATGGAGGCGGGTTTTCCGGTGTTGCTTGCGGACGGGGAGGGCGAGCGTCTGACTCCTTCGGTTGTTGGATACGGGTTGGGGGGAGAGGTGATGGTGGGACGGCGCGCTGTTGCGGTGCGTGGGATGGGGGGGGCGGTGATCTCCTCGGTGAAGCGTTTGATGGGGCGGAGGATAGCGGAGGTCGAGGGGTGGGATGGGGGTGCGTTGTGTGCGGATCCGTCTGGGATGGTTGGGATTCGTGATGGGGAGCGTTGTGTATCGCCTGTGGAGGTTTCCGCCGAGATTTTGAGAAAGTTAAAATCCGATGCTGAGCGGGCGGTTGGAGCGACGATTGATCGGGCGGTGATTACGGTGCCGGCTTATTTCAATGATGCCCAGCGGCAGGCAACGCGGGCGGCGGGCGAGTTGGCGGGGTTTGTGGTGGAGCGGATTTTGAATGAGCCGACTGCGGCTGCTTTGGCGTATGGGCTTGAGCGTTTGGGCGAGCGTTCGCGGGTTGCGGTTTATGATTTGGGAGGGGGTACGTTTGATATTTCGATTTTGGAGATGAGCGAGGGGGTTTTTCGCGTGTTGTCGACGACAGGGCATACTCGTCTCGGGGGCGACGATTTGGACGCAGCGTTGGAGCGTCATTTGTGTGAGCGGATGGGTTTGGCGTTGGGTGAGGGGCCACTCACGAGTGGGGTGTCACGGTCGC
>JACCED010027238.1_pt1 | contig 12050 bp, 10 predicted proteins | sample 7455021 | NCBI WGS metagenome assembly JACCED01 (sample SAMN15323456, study PRJNA562643) | freshwater metagenome | isolation source: river surface water | place: USA:Blue River Watershed | collected 2017-08-19
ATGGATGCTACGGGCGGTCCCTTAGCCAAGCAAGCAAAGGAGTTAGGGATCAAGGCCAAAATTGTGGGTGGCGACGGAATTTGTACCGACAAATTATCCGAGCTAGCTGGCGACGCAATTAACAATGTGGTTTGCTCAGAAGCGGCTATGGCTCTTGCAAAAATGGAAGCAGGCCCAGAGTTCCAGAAGAAATATAAAGAGCGCTTCAATATCGATGTGGATATCTATGCACCATTTTCCTATGATGGGGTTTATGTGATTGTGGATGCGATGAAACGTGCTAACTCAGTTGAGCCAGCCAAGATCTTAGCCGCCATGCCCCAAACGCAAATGAAGGGTTTGATTGGTAATATTGCTTTTGATGGTAAGGGCGATCTTAAAGAGAGTGTGATCACACTATACGATTACAAGGACAAGAAGAAGTCAGTCCTCGATATCATTAAGATCCAATAAGACAATAAGCACCCAGCGCGGTGCTTATTTTTTATAGACTGATTGTTGATGGATATTCTGCTACAGCAGATTTTGAATGGCCTGGTGCTGGGGAGCATCTATGCTCTGATTGCATTGGGCTACACCATGGTCTATGGAATCTTAGGAATCATTAACTTTGCTCATGGCGAGGTTCTGATGATTGGCGCAATGGTATCCCTCACTCTCATCACGCTGCTTACCCAATTACCGCTGGGTTTGCCACCATGGATATTATTGGTTTTGGTTTTATTGATGACCATGGCAATGTGTGCATTGGTCAGCTATTTGATTGAGCGTTTTGCCTATCGGCCTTTGCGTCATGCGCCACGTTTAGCGCCATTGATTTCTGCGATTGGCGTCTCGGTTTTATTGCAAACCTTGGCCATGATTATCTGGTCTCGCAATCCCATGACCTATCCTCAGTTATTACCCTCAACACCCATCGATGTCTTTGGTTCAGGAGCAACCATCACTGGTAAAGAAATTGTAATTATTGTTACCTCCTTTTTAGTCATGGCTTTATTGCTTTTAATTGTGCAAAAGACCAAACTCGGACGGGCGATGCGCGCAACTGCTGAGCAACCGAACGTAGCTGCGCTAATGGGCGTTAACCCCAATCGGGTCATTGCGATCACGTTTATGTTGGGAGGCGCACTGGCAGCCCTTGCTGGAATCATGATGGCCACTAACTACGGCAATGTGCATTTCTCAATGGGATTTATTCCTGGATTGAAAGCCTTTACTGCTGCAGTGCTGGGAGGTATCGGCAATATTCAGGGAGCGATGTTGGGCGGACTATTGCTTGGTCTAATTGAGGCCATTGGAGCTGGTTACATTAGTGATTGGACTGGCGGTGTCCTAGGATCCAACTATCAAGATATTTTTGCCTTCATGGTACTAATCTTGGTATTGGTATTTAGGCCTCGCGGTTTATTGGGTGAGCGAGTGTCTGATCGTGCTTAAACAACTTTTTCAGCGCGCGTCACGACGCGATCGGCAACGGTTTTGGGTTGTGAGCGCCATCGTATTATTGGCCCTACCTTGGATCGTAGGCTCGGTTGGTGGCAACTATTGGGTGCGTGTTTTGGATTTTGCCTTGCTATACGTTGTTCTCGCATTGGGTCTCAATGTAGTGATTGGTTTTGCTGGGTTGCTAGATTTGGGTTACATCGCTTTTTATGCAGTCGGTGCATATAGTTATGCTTTGCTCGCCTCACCCCATCTCACCACTCAATTTCCAGCGATTGCCGCACTTTTCCCTGCGGGACTTCATTTTCCATTGTGGGGCGCACTCATCATATCGTTTGGTCTAGCCGCGATCTTTGGGGTCCTGCTAGGGTATCCAACACTGAAATTGCGGGGCGATTATTTGGCGATCGTGACCTTAGGGTTTGGGGAGATTATTCGGATCTTCTTAAATAATCTTGATCGCCCCCTGAATTTAACCAATGGACCTAAAGGAATTGGCAGCATTGATCCGATTCAGTTATTTGGAATGAATCTTTCAAAGCCAATAAACGTCTGGGGTTTAGAGATCCCTTCACTGTATTTACTCTTCTATTTCTTCTTAATCCTCGCCGTTCTGGTTGTCATTGTCTGCTCGCGTTTAGAACATTCCCGAATTGGTCGCGCGTGGGTGGCGATTCGTGAGGATGAGATTGCTGCTGAGGCAATGGGGATTGAGACTCGCAACATGAAATTACTTGCGTTTGCAATTGGCGCAAGTTTTGCAGGCGCCGCCGGCGTATTATTTGCAGCCTTTCAGGGCTTCGTATCCCCTGAGTCGTTCACCTTATGGGAATCGATTGTGGTTCTAGCCATGGTGGTGATGGGTGGGATGGGGCATATTCCTGGGGTGATTCTTGGGGCGATCTTGCTCGCTGTTTTTCCTGAACTCTTGCGTAGCATTGCTGCCCCAATTCAGCAGTTCATCTTTGGATCGGTCCTCGTCGATACCGAAATTATTCGTCAGTTACTTTATGGTTTGGCGCTCATACTCATTATGCTCTACCGACCTAATGGCATTTGGCAAAAACCGGACGCCTTGAAAGCCTCAAACGGATGAGCGATCTCTTAACGATTTCTGGAGTATCCAAGCGCTTTGGAGGCATTTGGGCGCTAAATGATGTGGGTATGCGTGTGCGCGCTGGGACAATCGCCGGACTCATTGGTCCGAATGGAGCTGGCAAGACCACTTTCTTTAATGTCATCACCGGCTTATATCCAGCCGATCAGGGTGCGTTTGAGCTTCAGGGCCAACCGTATTCCCCCCATTCCGTATCTCAGGTCACCCAAGCGGGTATTGCCAGAACCTTTCAAAACATTCGCCTATTTAAAGAGATGACCGCACTGGAGAATGTCATGGTGGGCTGTCATTGCCGTTCATCCATTGGAGTGTGGGGGGCTATCTTGAGTACACCGTCCAATCGCCGTGAAGAGCTTGGAATCCGCGAAAAATCACTTGCCTTGCTTGCGTATGTTGGTCTGCAAGACTACGCGTGGCATAAGGCTAAAAATTTATCTTATGGGTATCAACGGCGTCTTGAAATTGCTCGTGCCTTGGCCACCGAACCGATTTTGTTGGCTCTTGATGAGCCAGCTGCCGGAATGAATTCAAGCGAGAAGTTGGAATTAAAAGAATTAATCTTAAAAATCCGAGCTGATGGCAAAACTATTTTGCTCATTGAGCACGATGTGCATCTCGTAATGAGTCTTTGTGATCATTTGACAGTACTTGATTATGGCAAAGTGATTGCAGATGGTTTGCCTGATGAAGTCCGCAGACATCCAGAAGTGATTCGGGCTTACTTAGGTGGGGCGGCAGCATGAGTATCACACCCCTTTTAGAGCTGAAACATCTGAAATTGTCGTACGGAGGAATTGCCGCGGTTAAAGGGATCGATTTTTATATTAATACTGGAGAGTTAGTAACCTTAATCGGCGCAAATGGAGCGGGTAAAACAACTACGCTCAAAGTGATTGCCGGCCTACTTAAACCCAGTTCTGGATCGATTCAATTCTTAGGGCATGCCATTGGTGGTCGGCCAGCCTATGAGTTAGCCAAGCTTGGGATTGGATTGGTACCAGAGGGCCGAGGGGTATTTGCCAGAATGACCGTTTTGGAGAACCTACAAATGGGTGCGTATATGCGCCAGGGTTCTCAGTCGTCGGAGAGTATTGAGAGCGACCTTGAGGGAGTGCTTGCAACCTTTCCACGCCTACGCGAACGCTTGTCCCAATTGGCGGGCACTCTCTCTGGCGGAGAGCAGCAAATGGTAGCGATTGCTCGGGCTATGATGGCTAAGCCAAAGCTTCTCTTATTGGATGAGCCCTCGATGGGTTTGGCGCCACTCATGGTGGAAACCATTTTTGAAGTGATTCAGAATCTCAATCAACAGGGGATGACAATTTTGCTCGTCGAGCAAAATGCCCGCTTGGCCTTATCCATGGCAGATCGTGCGTATGTGATGGAGAGTGGGGCGATCACCTTATCAGGATCAGCCGATCAGTTATTAAATGACGACCGGGTTCGTCAAGCGTATTTGGGTGCAGATGTAAAAACTAAAGAGACTTAAATCAGTTTCTTTAGCAGAGCCCGCAAGGTAGTGCACATCGTGAGAATTTCGTCTTGAGTGACATTGAGCGCGGGCATAAAGCGCAGTAGATCCGGTCTAGGTGAATTTATCAGTAAGCCTTCGGGCTCATACTCTCTTGCAAGCTCGACCAAGGAGGGGCCGATATCTTTACCCAGCATGAGTGCCCGAAGAAGACCTTTACCACGCTCGCCTTGCAACCCGAATTCAGAGCAAAGTTTCAGCAATTCACTCTGTAAGAATGCCCCCTTTTGAATCACTGAGTCTAAAAAGCCAGGTGCCAATAGTTGTTCAATCACGCTAATCCCAACCGCGGTCATCAAGGCATTGCCATTGTAGGTACCCCCTTGATCGCCGGGTACAAAGCAGGCCACTGCATCGGTGCATAAAAGAGCCGCAAGAGGAACGCCCCCACCGATTCCTTTACCAAGGGTCATGATGTCAGGCTCAATCCCAAAATGTTGGTAGGCAAACAATTTGCCCGTTCTGCCAAAACCTGCCTGTACTTCATCAACGATGAGTAACAGATTACGCTCTTTGGTCAGCTGACGTAGCTCTCTCATGAACGCATCATCAGCGGGAATGACGCCACCTTCACCCTGAACGGGTTCTAACATAACTGCGACGGTTTTATCGGTAATGCACCGTTTGACCGATTCAATATTATTGAGATCGGCTTTAGGAAAACCTGGGACCTGAGGTGCAAAGAGAGTATCCCAACCGGGCTTACCCGATGCGCTCATCGTTGCTAAAGTTCGCCCATGAAAACTATGATCAAAGGTAATGATTTCATAAGCGCCACCCTTATGGATCTGGCCCCACTTTCTGGCAAGCTTGATGGCGCCTTCATTCGCCTCAGCTCCACTATTAGCGAAAAATACTTTGTTAAAGCAGCTATGGCTGGTCAGTAAATCAGATAACCGAATCATCGGTTCGTTATAGAACGCTGGGCTGGGATTAATTAATTTCTGGGCTTGCTCGTTTAACGCAGCAACAATGCCAGGATTACAGTGCCCCAAACAATTCACAGCCCATCCTTGGAGGAAGTCCAGGTAGCGCTTGCCATTTTGATCAACCAACCACGAGCCCTTACCTTCCATCATGATGATGTCAGGCCGCTTGGTGATATACATCACCGAGTGGGCATCAATAGGACGAGGATCAGAAAGTTGATTCATAACGCAATCATACAAAAGATCAGTGTAAAAAGGGAATTCGTGCTTAAGACCAAGGAATTAGGCATGGGCGAGATCAGCCTCGTTAGTAAATGAATCCGCATAGAACTCATCCTCGGGCAGTCCGCATTGCTCTACAAAATCCCTTTGGGCCGATTGAATCACAATAGGGGCGCCACAGGCATAGACTTGGAATGTACTGAGATTCGGAAAGTCTGCCATCACAGCGCGATGAACAAAGTCTGTCCGACCAGTCCAATGATCGTCTGGCAACGCTTCAGAGATAACTGGAATGTAATGGAAGTGGGGTAGGGTGCTAACAAGCTCCTGACAAAGAGTATCCATGTAGAGATCTTTGGGGCGCCGTCCACCCCAATAGAAATGGACCTCACGCTCTATTTTCTTCTCGCGCATATGTAACAGAATAGATTTGATCGGCGCAAAGCCCGTACCAGACGCTAAGAAAATAATCGGTTTCTGAGTGTCCTCACGTAAGAAAAAACTTCCTTGTGGGCCTTCAAAACGCAAAATATCTTTTTCTTTAATTGATTTGCCATCAGCCCCTTGACCAAAGAGGGGGTCAGTGAAAAGACCACCCGGTAAATGGCGAATATGCAGCTCAATGGGGCCCTCTTGATGCGGGGCGCTAGCAATCGAATAAGCGCGACGCTTATTATCTTTGAGTAAAAACTCTAAATACTGACCAGCCAGAAACTGAAAGCGCTCACTCGCTGGTAATTGAAGTTCAAGAATTGCGACATCATCGCTTGGATATGTAATTGTCTGAATTCGGCATGGTACTTTGCGCACAGGAATATCCCCGCCCCCCTGGATTTCGCGAACGTCGATTAGCACATTGGATTTGGGGTGAGCGCAGCATAGAAGGGCTCCCCCGGCAGTTTCATCGAGGGTGCTCAAGGCGCTTTGGCTATGGTCCCCATGCTCTATCTGGCCCTCCAATAACTTACCTTTGCATGATCCACAAGCACCATTTTTGCAGCCATAGGGTAGTTGAATACCCTGGCGGATGGCTGCCTCAAGGACGGTTTCATCCTCGTCCACCAGAAAGGTGCGACCACTTTTTTTAAGTTCCACCTGGTACTGCAATTCCACTTCTCCCAATAATTCATTACGATATTAATTCTATGATGTCCAAATCCAGCCAATTTCGTCGCCCCCGTATCCTCATCATTGGATGTGGTGATATCGGTATTCGGGTTGTGCAGCAGCTACAAGGAAATACACTCGCTCAATCGCAAGGTCGACCCAAGATCTTTGCGCTTAGCTCAAGCCCAGAACGTTTTGCTGAACTTCGAGCACATGGCATTACGCCCATTGAAGGAAATCTTGACCACCCTGAGACTTTATGGCGAATTGCCCATTTAGCAACAACTGTGATTCATTTGGCACCGCCCCAACAGCATGGTGAATACGATCAACGCACCCGCAATCTAGTGCAAATTTTATCCCAGCAGGGGCGATCTGTCAGACGCTTGATTTATATCAGTACGACCGGGGTATACGGTAATCGTAACGGTGATTTTGTCGACGAGATCAGTCAATTACAGCCCACCAGTCAACGGGCAAAGCGTCGCGTTGATGCGGAACAAACACTGCGCTATTGGGCGGCCTCACAAGGTGTTGCATTAACTATTTTGCGCGTGCCCGGAATTTACGGACCCAATCGCTTGCCGATCGAGCGCTTGCAAAACCATACTCCTGCCTTGCAAGAGCCGTTTGATGCGTATTCAAACCATATTCATGCAGATGATCTGGCCAGGCTCATCTGTGCAGCGTTATTTATCGGTAAACCGCAACGAGTGATTAATGCATGCGATGGTAGCGAACAAAAAATGGGGGATTATTTTGATGAGGTCGCAGTTGCACTCCATTTACCGAAGCCACCGCGATTACTGCCTGATGAAGTCCGCACTCAGGTGGGCCCCATGATGTGGTCATTCATGGCCGAGTCGCGGCGAGTTCGTAATCAACGACTGGGGGAGCTTAAGCGCCCCCTGAAATACCCGCAGGTCAAAGACTATCTAAAAACCTTGTAATTATTTCCAGCTGTCTTTTAGACCAACGCTGCGATTAAAGACCAACTTTCCTGGAGCACTATCTTTGCGATCAACCACAAAGTAGCCATGCCGCTCAAATTGAAAGCGTTCTTCAGGCTGAGCGCTATGCATACTGGGTTCCACATAGGCCTGAATCACTTTTTTGGAATCCGGATTGATAAAGCTCAGAAAATTGTTATCACCGCTATCGGGGTGAGGATCCGTAAATAAATGCTCGTAAAGGCGAACCTCAACCGGCACGGCTTCTGCCGCATTAATCCAGTGTATGTTTCCCTTCACCTTGTAATTATTAGAGTCTGGTGTACCACTTTTGCTATCAGGAAAATAGCGAGCATGAACCTCAGCGATCTTGCCTTGGTTATCGAGTCTGACGCCAGTGCACTCGATTACAAAGCCATGGCGTAAGCGTACGCGCCCGCCAGCCGCTCCATCCTTGGGTGGGAAAAGACGGAAAAATCCTTTTTCAGGATTCATCTGAAAATCATCGGCCTCAATCCAAAGCTCACGCCCAAAATGAAACTCGCGTTTGCCCCATTCGGGATGGTGAGGGTGCTTAGGGGCAAAGCAAGGCTCTGTTGCGCCATCGTCATAGTTTTCAATCACGAGTTTTAGTGGGGCTAGGACCGCGCTGGCGCGAGGGGCGCGTGCATCTAAATCATCGCGCAAGGCTTGCTCGAGAACACTCATATCAATCCAGCTATCCGCTTTAGATACGCCAATTCGTTCACAGAATAAACGAATGCTCTCCGGTGTATAACCGCGACGGCGGATTCCGACAATGGTTGGCATGCGAGGATCGTCCCAGCCATCGACGCGTTGTTCCTCAACGAGTTGCAGGAGTTTGCGTTTGCTCGTAATCGTATAGGTGAGATTGAGTCTCGCAAATTCGTACTGATGGGGTAGGGGGCCTTTAAATACCCCGCACTCTTTAAGACTGTTAAGAATCCAGTCATACAACGGACGATTATTTTCAAACTCGAGGGTACAAATTGAGTGCGAAACATTTTCAAGCGCATCTGAAATACAGTGAGTAAAGTCGTACAGGGGGTAAATACACCACTGATCACCAGTGCGATGATGATGAGCATGACGAATCCGATAAATGACTGGGTCACGCATCACGATATTTGGGTGAGCCATGTCAATTTTTAGGCGTACAACATGACTACCATCGGGGAACTCGCCAGCACGCATTTTTTCTAAGAGTGCGATGTTCTCGTCGGCTGAGCGGTCTCGATAGGGGCTGTTGACGCCAGGCGTAGAAAAGTTGCCACGATTTTGATGAATTTCTTCTGCGCTTTGACTGTCAACATAGGCTTTGCCATGGCGCATCAAGATTTTGGCAAACTCATAAAGTTGCTCAAAGTAATCACTGGCGTAATATAAATGCTCACGGCCCTGATGGTGCCAATCAAACCCCAACCAATGTACGGCATCTAAGATGCTATCGACATACTCCACATCCTCTTTAGTTGGGTTGGTATCGTCAAGTCGCATATGGCAGCGGCCACCCGAAGGTAGGGAATCATAATCTCTCGCTAGGCCATAGTTGAGGCAAATACTTTTGGCGTGGCCAATATGCAAGTAGCCGTTGGGCTCGGGTGGAAAGCGCGTGACCACGGCTGGTAGGGCCTTACCATTGGTATCAACGCGATTGGTATAGATCCCTTTGGCCAAATCATGATCAATGATTTGCCTTAAGAAATTAGACGATTCAACTGGGTTTGCAGATTGTGTAGACATACTTCTATTGTAGAGAAGACTGCTTGACTGGCTCTGGAAGCCAAAAAATAAGGCCCGCAAACGCGGGCCAAATAGATAAAAACCAAATTTTAGGGAAGTCTTATAACTCCTCAGTAAATACTTCCTCACGACTCTTTTTAATAGCTGGAAGAGTAACAATAATCAGCAAAAGAGCGGCTGCAATCAAAAGACTTAAAGAGAGTGGTCGAGTGACGAAGGTTGTGAAGTCGCCACGAGATAGGAGAAGGGCGCGACGGAAATTTTCTTCCATCACGGGACCTAATACAAATCCCAATAACAGCGGCGCGGGTTCGCAACCAAACTTAAAGAACATATAGCCAATAATTCCAAAACTTGCTGTCACAAAAATATCAAATATTGAGTTATTAACTGTATAAACCCCGATACAGCAGAAGACCAAAATTGCTGGATAGAGCATGCGATACGGAATCTTCAACAGCTTGACCCAGATACCAATGAGTGGGAGGTTTAGCAGGATCAACATAATGTTACCAATCCACATCGATGCAATCAGGCCCCAGAATAAAGTGGGGTTACTGGTCATCACCTGAGGACCTGGTTGAATATTGTGAATTGTCATGGCACCGACCATCAGAGCCATTACCGCATTGGGTGGAATGCCAAGTGTCAACAGAGGAATAAACGAAGTCTGTGCAGCGGCATTATTCGCTGCTTCGGGACCGGCAACCCCCTCAATCGCTCCCTTGCCAAATTCTTCACTATGCTTTGAGGCTTTTTTCTCAACGGTATACGCACCAAAAGCAGCCAAAGCAGCTCCGCCACCCGGCAAAATTCCTAAGAGCGAACCAATCGTCGTTCCCCGCAAAATCGATGGAACCATGCGCTTGATATCTGACCACGCAGGAATCAATGTCGTGACCTTGTTGAGGAAAGACTCTCCAGAACCTTTTTTCTCAAGATTGAGCATGATCTCCGCAAAGCCAAAGACGCCCATTGCAACCGAAACAAAGCCGATGCCATCGGTTAGCTGAGGAATATCAAAGGAATAACGAGCAACCCCTGAGTTCACGTCGGTGCCGATGAGGCCAAGAAGTAGGCCTAATAGAATCATGCCAACAGCTTTAATTAGAGAGCCGGAGGCCAGAACGACAGCACCAATTAAGCCAAGCACCATGAGTGAAAAATACTCGGCCGGACCGAATTTAAAAGCCACTTCCGCAAGGGGTGCGGCAAAGCCAGCCAAAATTAGGGTAGCCACGCAGCCGGCAAAAAAGGAACCCATTCCAGCAGTAAAGAGAGCGACGCCGCCGCGACCACGTTTTGCCATTTGATAACCATCAATCGCAGTCACCACCGATGAGGTTTCCCCGGGAATATTGAGCAAGATGGCCGTGGTCGATCCTCCATATTGCGAACCGTAGTAAATACCGGCCAACATAATAAGCGCAGCAATTGGGGGGAGAGCATAGGTTGCTGGCAAAAGCATGGCGATCGTTGCAATGGGACCAAGACCAGGCAGAACGCCAATCAGAGTGCCAAGCAGACACCCGATAAAGCAATACATTAAGTTCTGCATCGTAAATGCAGTTTCAAAGCCCAATGAAAGGTTATTTAGTAATTCCATTTGTTATTCCATTCAATGGGTTATTCAAGGAAAGTTGGCAGCAAAGGAAATTGAAGATTCAATCCTTGTACGAACGCAAGATATGTAAATGTCACTAAGAAAATCGCGTTTAGAACGGTACTTTTCCAAGTAAATTCATGACTGGCGCTAGCAGAAACAAGTACTAAGATAAAAATAGACAACATAAAACCGAGCGTTGGCAATAGCAATCCATAAAGCACCACCGATCCTGCAATCCAAATCACAATTTTCCAATTCCAAGTATCGATATCCTCTTTCGTATTTTTGGATGACATTGATTTGATGAGAACAAAAAATCCAAGTGCGGTCAGAAGGGCGCCCAACCAAAATGGGAAATAGCCCGGCCCCATTTTCGCTGCCGTTCCCATTTTGTAGTTCAAGGCATTGAGCGCAAAGAAAAGGCCAAAGACCATATACATCAGCCCAGCACCAAAATCTTTTTTATTGCGAATGTTCAAAATGTGTCTCCTTTTAGCGATTGCCGCCTTTTTCGTAAAGGGCTATTTTTAGTCGATTTGTGATTGTAAGGGAATGAGGATGGGCATATTTAAGGGTTTGCCCTAATTCTGTGCCAATGCGATAATTCTGCGGATGAAAGTCTCCGAAATCCGTCAAGCCTTCCTCGATTATTTTGCCTCCAAGGGTCACCAAATCGTGGCCTCAAGCCCTGTGGTTCCTGGGGATGACCCCACCTTGCTATTTACAAATGCTGGGATGAATCAATTTAAAGATGTCTTTTTGGGGTTTGATAAACGACCATACCAGCGTGCAACTACGGCTCAGAAGTGCATTCGCGCTGGAGGCAAACATAACGATCTGGATAACGTCGGGTATACCGCCAGACACCACACCTTCTTTGAGATGCTCGGTAATTTCTCATTTGGCGATTACTTCAAAGAGGATGCGATTCAATTTGCTTGGGAGCTGCTGACTAAGGTTTTCAAATTACCCAAAGATAAATTATGGGTCACCGTGTATGCCGAGGACGATGAGGCCTATGACATTTGGGCAAAAAAAATTGGTGTTCCGAAAGAGCGAATTGTGCGGATTGGGGACAACAAGGGTGCGCGTTACGCATCCGATAATTTTTGGATGATGGGCGACACTGGACCTTGCGGGCCCTGTACTGAAATCTTTTATGACCATGGACCAGAAATTACAGGCGGGCCCCCGGGTAGTCCTGATGAGGATGGCGATCGTTTCATTGAGATCTGGAATAACGTCTTCATGCAATTTAATCGCGATGAGGCCGGTGAAATGCATCCCTTGCCCAAGCCCAGTGTCGATACGGGTATGGGCTTAGAGCGCATTGCCGCTGTTTTGCAGCATGTGCACTCCAACAATGAAATCGATTTATTTG
>JACCED010391134.1_pt1 | contig 12050 bp, 10 predicted proteins | sample 7455021 | NCBI WGS metagenome assembly JACCED01 (sample SAMN15323456, study PRJNA562643) | freshwater metagenome | isolation source: river surface water | place: USA:Blue River Watershed | collected 2017-08-19
TCGCTTACCAACTGCTTTTGGAATAGTTCGGATCATCTCTTCAAAACCACGATGCGTGGCATCTATAGCTTTTTGCATCTCGTCGATCTCGTATTGATCCTTTATCAATCTAGCTTCAGAGAGCCAAACTACGAACTCTTGGTCTCCTTTATTTTCGGGGACTAATTCATCAATCAACGCATCTTCATGGCGCAGGGTTAATGACTCCATTTTCGTTCCAAGAAAATCTTCCAGTGTAGATAAGTGGTGAACCTTGATGTCGAAAGCAAATTCAGTTTCCTCCAAGGTCATGCGTCGCCCTACCCAGAATTCGCCATATTTAGGATTTCGATAAAACTCTTCGCTTTTTTCTCTTGGCGAACGCGGATGCACAAAAAGTATTGCGTCGTGCCCGGAACTTGTCGGCTCCATTACGAGAACCGAATCGGGAACTGCCTCTAAACCATTAATTCCAGTGGACCAAGAGAACGCTGAATGTGGGCGGAATCGATAGTCAGTATCGTTACTTCGAACTTTGTAATTTCCAGCAGGAATTACCAATCTTTTTCCAGGAAATGCTTTAGATAGTTTCTCTCTTCGAGCCATCGCCCATTTTGAAGCCGGGCTCTTTTGAAGATTTTTAAGTGGCGATGGCGCCCAACCCTCTTCCATAAATTTCTTGAGTGGTTCGGGAGTAGGAAGGTCATAGTTGCGATAAATCGATCGCTTCGGCTTCTCCTCATCAAAACTCATAATCCGAGCGTACTCCTGGCAAAAGTGAGGCGATAAATTGAGCGGTAAACTTCCCCGGTAATTGGAGACGTCGCATAGCCCGGTCTAGTGCGCCTCACTGCTAATGAGGTTTTCCCGAAAGGGAATCGGAGGTTCAAATCCTCTCGTCTCCGCTCAAGTAATTAATTAATTTAATTTAAACAAGTGCTTCAAAGACTGTAGCAATTACATTTGCGCCAGCATCTTCCAAACCTTTTGCTCTTTCGCCAATCCATCCAGCACGACCATGTCTTGGCATCATTTCTGCTGTCGATTTTGCACCGGCGCGAGCGGCAGTTGCAGCAGCAGCGAGACCGGTTGCCAAATCACTTGCGCTATTAAGTGCTTGAAGAGCTGGGTGCAGCGCATCAAGAAGAGTTCGCTCACCGAGTTGTGCCTTGCCTCGTGCAGATACGCCATCAAAAGCTGCTTGGATAGCTTTACGAAAATTTGTTAGAGAATCATTCTCAGCGCCAACTGCGGTTGAAGCGCGAATAAATCCAGTTGCAAAGAGCGTTCCAAATGTTGAAGGCGCTGATTTTGAAATCTCACGACCAATACCCATCAAATCTGCCTTTAGATCGCCAGACATCAACTTAGCTCCAGCTCGAATTCCTTCCGCAATTTTTCCAGCAGTAATTCCTAGATCGCCATCACCGGCGGCCGAATCTAACTCTTCAAATCGCTTTGAATTGTTATCGAGCGCCGCAGCGACTAAATCTAGATAGGTCGCGAGGTCTTTCATGCCTGAGTAAAGAAAGGTGTGTGCGCGGGCGCATTGATATATCCCAATAGTTCTGAGTCGACTCGAATTACTGAGATTGATGCTCCTGCCATTTCTAGTGATGTGGCAAATTCACCTACATATGCGCGAGCTACATCTACGCCATAACCAGTTAGTTTTTTCTTTGCGTGGCGATACATGATGTAAAGCTCTTCCGGAGGCGTTGCGCCAAGGCTATTCATCAATACACAGACTTTGTCGCCAGATTTCAAATCAAGATCATCTTTTATGGCTGTAATCAATTGTTCAGTTATCTGGTCGGCAGTTTCTAGTTTGCTCTTCTTGATTCCAGGCTCGCCATGGATACCCATGCCGATTTCCATTTCACCAGCCTTAACTTCAAATGTTGGGTGTCCGACGGTTGGAAGAGTTACTGGACTTAGCGCAACACCCATAGTTCTTGTATGTGCTGCTGCTTTCTTTGTTACCGCCACAACTTCATCGAGAGATTTACCAGCTGCAGCTGCAGCGCCCGCAACTTTGTATAAGAAGAAAATTCCAGCGATACCGCGACGACGAGATTCTTCACCTTTAGGCGCGGAGGCGACATCATCTGCTCCGAGAATCGTTTCAACACGAATTCCTTCGGCGGCAGCTAATTCAGCAGCTAGATCAAAATTCATTACATCGCCGCCATAGTTTCCATAGATATAAAGAACTCCGGCGCCAGAATCGACATCTTTAGTTACGGCGAGCATCTGCTCAGCAGTCGGACTTTGAAATACATCGCCGACAGCTACGCCATCAAGTAATCCTTTTCCTACATATCCGAGAAATAGTGGAAGGTGTCCAGAGCCACCACCAGTTGTAATACCGACTTTGCCTTTTACAGGCGAGTCTTTCCGAACCAGAGAATGGTTATCTCCACCAACGGCGCGGAGCTGGTTTGGATATGCCTCGAGGATTCCCTCGAGCATCTCATTGACGAATTCTTTGGGTACATTGAGGATTTTTTGCATGGGGTGAGCCTATCTCTCGAATTTCAGGCAGTTTATAACAAATTCGTCATAATCCCCATGCGGGATAGAACATAAGTATTGACCGAATTTGTGAATACCACTTGAATACTTCCAAACCCACGGGGTCAGAAACGCTGCCCTCTTGGGATCCATTCGACCTAGGAGTATGAATGAAGAAAACAACGAAAGTAATCGCTCTTGCTGCAGCAACGGCCATGTTGGTAACAGCTGGAACCGTAACAAGCAGCGCTGCTAAGAAGCGATACGTAGTCTCCGTGAAGTTGATCGGCGTTGGCTGGTTCGACAACATGGATAAAGGCATCAAGGCATGGGCGAAGAAGACAAAGATCGACGCCTCTATGACAGGTGCAACCGATGCATCACCTGAGAAGCAAGCGAAGATGGTTGAAGACCTAATCGCTCAGAAGGTAACTGGTATTGGAATTGTTCCAAACGATGTTGCTTCAATTGATGGTGTCATCAAGAAGGCAAAGAAAGCTGGAATTAAAGTTGTAACTCACGAAGCTGCCGGAAGTAAGCAAGCGGATGCCAATATTGAGGCATTCAACAACGCTGCGTACGGCGCCGTGATGATGGATAACCTCGCACAGTGCATGGGTAACTCCGGTAAGTACGTCGCATTCGTCGGCACTTTGACAAACGGATCTCACAACGAGTGGGTTGCTGGTGCATTTGCACAAGCTAAGAAGAAGTACCCAAATATCACTCGCGTAGTTGATCCAGTCGAGTCCAAGGAAGATGCAGACGTTGCATACAACAAGACAAAAGAATTGTTGAAGCAATATCCAGATATCAAGGGCTTTGAAGGCTCATCTGCTAACGACGTAGTCGGTATCGGCCGCGCCGTTGAAGAGCTTGGAAAGCAGAATGACATCTGCGTAATGGGAACTTCAATTCCTTCAATGACCAATAAGCTGCTTGCAACCGGAGCGATCGACAAGATCTTCTTCTGGGATTCAGCGTTAGCTGGTCAGGCAATGCTCAGCATGCTCGAGATCCTAAACAAGGGCCAGACCATCAAGTCCGGCACAAACCTTGGCGTTAAGGGTTACGAGAAGATTCGTGTCAGCAAGACAAATCCACGAAGCTTCGAAGGAGCTGCTTGGGTTATTGTTGATAAGAACAATGCAAGCAAGTACAACATCTAAGTTGTACTAAATATCCCTATGGGATTTGAGTGGGGCGCGGATTCCGTGCCCCACTCTCTTTAATTGGGTGCGGGAGTAGGTTTAAGCCATGGCAAAGTCTCAAAACGCGAATTTCAGCGTTGAGCGAATAGTCAAAAGTTTCGGTGGCGCACGCGCGCTATCTGAAGTATCAATGTCGGTTGTGTCCGGCGAAGTTCATTGTTTAGCTGGAGAAAACGGTTCTGGAAAATCTACATTGATAAAAATCATGTCTGGAGTACATGCCCCCGACTCCGGAATTATCCGACTAGCCGGTAAAGAATTTAGTGAATTATCACCTCGAGAAGCGGTACAAGAGGGCGTTCAAGTAATTTTTCAAGACTTTTCATTACTTCCAAATCTTTCAGTCGCAGAAAATATTGCTCTTCCTAATCGAATCGTTAACCAGACGCGATTAGTGAGTAAAAGAGAAACAAAGCGAATTGCTACTGAGGCTCTGGCTTTGATCGGAGTCGATATAGATATTGATACGCCGGTCGGGGAAATCTCGATAGCGCAGAAACAGTTAATTGCGATTGCTCGAGCGACTAATTTAGGCGCCAAACTCTTGTTTATGGACGAACCGACGACTGCACTTACTCGTAAGGAAATCAATCGCTTATTTACAGTTGTAGGCCAACTAAAGAAACGAAATGTTGCAACAGTTTTTGTAAGCCACAAAATTGATGAAATTCAAGAGATATGTAGCACCATCACAGTTCTACGAAATGGCGAAGTTGTTGCTGAAGGCCCGATGAAAAAGTTCAGTTCTAAATCAATTTCAAAAGCGATGACCGGCCAAGATGTCTCAACTACTCGAATTGCTCCAAAATTAAAAAAGAGTAAAAAATTAGTTTTAGAAGTAAAAAATTTAACCTCCAAACACACTTTTGAAGATATTTCACTCAATGTTGCCCCCGGCGAGATTCTTGGAATCACGGGGCTACTTGGCTCAGGTCGAACCGAACTAGCGGAAGCTATTTTCGGCAAATATCCTGTTGATTCAGGTGAGATATTTGTTGATGGAAAGAAGATTCAATTAAATTCTTCGCCAGCGGCGCTAGCTGCAGGAATCGGATACGTTCCACCAGATCGATTAACTCAAGGTCTATTTTTAGACCAATCAATTCTCCGTAATTTAGTTGCAGTTGGAATAGATTCATACCGAAGTGGCATTGGCACGCTTTCACCACGAAGATTAAGCGGTGCAGGTGAAAAATGGATAACAGATCTTCGAATTAAGACTAAGAATCCTTATAACCCAGTTACATCTCTTTCTGGCGGTAATCAACAACGCGTCGTTCTAGCAAAGTGGTTGGCAATGAACCCTCACCTAATGATTTTGAATGGTCCAACGGTAGGTGTAGATGTGGGTTCTAAACGAGAGATTTTAGAAATCATCAAAGATCGCGCCACCAAAGGAATGTCATTCCTAGTGGTATCTGATGACATCCCCGAGTTAATCCAAATCTGTCACCGGGTTTTAGTTATTAAAAACGGCCGAATTTCGAAGGAATTTGGCGAGAGTCAACTTAAAGAGAGCACACTCTATAAGGAGCTAAATTGAACATTAACTTAAAGCGATTATTACGTCGAAATGAGACGGTATTGCTTATTGCAATCATCGTATTCTCATTAATCATTGGATCACGAAGCACTGAATTCTTCACCGTGGCTAATCTATTCGATATCTTGCGCTCCTCATTTGTTCAATTGATTTTTGCTCTCGGCGTATTGATAGTGATTGTAAGCGGCGGAATTGATGTCTCATTTCCTATCGTAGGTATTTTTGCAGGATATGCAGCCGTAGTTATCATGCAGAAATTTGAATTAAATGGAGAAAGCCTCTTAATTCCAATAATTCTTGCAATTGTTATCGGTGTTTTACTGGGTGGCGTAAATGCAATTGCTATTGCTGGCTTTGGCATACCAACTTTGATTGCGACTTTAGGTACTGCTGGCGTTTTCAGAGGCATCATGCTTTCTTTCGTTGGAGCATCGTTTATTAGCGATATTCCAATCGCGCTGGACGAGTTCTCTACCGCAGACCTCATTAAGTATGAGTCAGAATCGGGATTCTTGGTTCGCCTTCATGTTCTGGTTATCCCAGTAGCGATAATCACGATTTTGGTTCATCTCTTGTTGACTAGAACCATTTTCGGAAGGTCTGTCTATGCTCTTGGTGGCGGCGTAGAAGCCACAAGAAGGCTTGGAATTTCCGTGAAGCGGACTCAAACCAAAATTTATCTCCTAGTTGGAGGTCTCTCGGGGCTCGCCGGCATTCTTTACGTTTCGTTGCAGCGAAAAGCTAATCCTTATGATTTAGCTGGTTCAGAATTAGATGTAATTGCTGCGGTAGTGCTTGGCGGAGCCAGCATCATGGGTGGATATGGGACCGTTTTTGGAACAGTACTTGGTGTTCTATTTATCAACATGATTAAGAACAATTTAATTCTTCTTGGAGTGAGCAGTTCTTGGCAACGTGCGGCCGTTGGCGTCCTTTTAGTAATCGGTATAACTATTCAAGCAATCAGCGAGAACCGAAGAAATAAAGCGCGAAGAGCCTCAACGGAAGCAGAGGGATAAAAATGAGTAATCCATTACAACGCTTTACTACTGCGGGCTTATTGGCTGATCGCAAAGTTACCCAACTTATGGTTTTTGCTGTTCTTGTTTTTACCTTTTTCTCTTATCTTTCCTCAGACATCTTTTTTACGCGCGAGAATTTCAGCTCAATGGCTTACCAAGTTCCGGAGGTTGCAATTCTTTCTATTGCCGTCATGCTCTCAATGTTGACGGGCGGAATTGACCTCTCAATTGTTGGAATTTCAAACGCAGCTGCGCTAGTTGCTGCATATATCTTGACTAAGAACATGACTGAAGATGGAGCAATCACAAACTCATGGATTCTCATTGCTTGCGCAGCAGGAATTGGCCTTGGATTAATCTGTGGCTTAATTAATTCAGCACTTATTGCCATATTGAATGTAACTCCGATTCTGGCGACTTTGGCAACAATGACGCTCTTTAATGGAATCGCAATTGGAATCACTAATGGAGAATCTATTTCAAGTTTGCCTGAACAATTTGTACGTATCGGCACTGGTACTTTTTATGGAATTCCATCGCCATTCGTGGTTATGGTTGTAATTGCAATATTTGCCGGCTTCATCATTAATCGAACTGGTCTTGGTTTAAAAGTATTTCTAATCGGCACAAATCGAAAAGCTGCCCAGTACAGTGTTATGGGAGATCGAAGAGTAATTGCTTGGACATATTTAATTTCTGGATTCTTGTCATCACTTGCAGGTTTATTGATTGCAGCTCGAGTTTCTGCAGCTAGTCCGGATTTTGGCAACTCATATATCTTGCTTGCGATAGTTGTCGTCGTTCTTGGCGGAGTCAATCCAATGGGAGGCTTTGGAACGGTTACCGGAGTAATACTTGCGACAATCGTGCTTCAGATGGTTGCCTCTGGATTTAATGCCTTACGGTTTAGCCAATTCCTTTACCTTGCGGCCCAAGGAGGAGTACTTGTCCTAGTCATGATGCTAAATGTGATTCTTGATCGAATACGAACCGCACGTTCCATCAGTAAATCGTTAGGTGCATAATGAAATTAATTGAGCGGTTAGAAAAATATTGTCTGACCCCAGCAATGGCTGGCTTTGAAGACGAAATGATTAAAAATCTCAAGGCCGATTTAAATGAGTACGTTGATGAAGTCCGAGTCGACGTTCTCGGTAATGTTATTGCCACGATCAAGGGAACAGATTCCACCGGATCTAGTCTTATGGTCTTCGCTCATACCGATTCTTTAGGAATGATTGTCAAGAAAATTGAAGATAATGGATATCTCAGATTAGAGCGTGTCGGTGGCGTTCCAGAGAGAATTCTCCCTGCATCTAATGTGATTCTTCAGGTCGCACCCGGAAAAACTATTAACGGCGTGATTGGTTTTGTATCACACCACCTAACACCTCCAGAAGATAAATATAAAGTTCGTCAAATTAATGATTGCTATGTTGATATAGGAGCCACAAGTGCAGCCGAAGCTGCAGCAGCCGGCGTAAAGGTAGGAACTCCGGTTCTTTATCGTCCAAGTTTCGAGAAATTAATTAATAATCGTGTTGCCGCAACTTCCATCGATGATAGAGGAGGGTGTGCACTACTGGTTGAAATAGCGGCCCATTTCAAGAAGCAGCGTCCAGCCGTGACTCTTCATATTGTTGGTACGGTTCAAGAAGAATTCAATCTTCGTGGCGCAATGGTCGCAGCGGCGCAATTAAATCCCACAGCTGCTATCTGTATTGATCTAGTCGCAGCCTCAGATACGCCAGATATTCCATCAGGAAACGGAGTGCGAATTGGCTCAGGACCAGTTGTTGGTACCTATACCTTCCACGGTCGTGGCACTCTAAATGGCTTGATTCCTCATCCAAAAATGGTTGAACTTGTAGAAAAATCAGCCGCTTCCAAGAAAATTAAATTACAAAGACATGCAACTCTAGGATTATTAACAGACGCTTCTTATGTTCAATTAGTCGGCAAAGGAGTCGCAACTGTTGATCTTGCCTGGCCCACTCGCTACACCCATTCTGGAGTTGAGAGCTGTTCTCTTGAAGATTTAGAGGGCTTAAGAGAATTACTTATCGAAGTCATCGGAAGTTTCCCAACGAAAGAGAGCTTTGAGCGAGGATGAGCAAAGACATACTTCTAGGAATAGACATTGGAACGTATGAATCAAAGGGCGTTTTAACAACAACCAAAGGTGAAGTTATCGCTCAGGCTGCGATTCCACACAAACTTCTTTTCCCTAAAGCGGGTTGGGCGGAACATGACCCAGAAGCTACTTGGTGGGGCGATTTCTGTAATTTAACAAAGCAACTTTTGGAGACCCCAGGAATCTCACCCTCAGATATAAAAGGTGTCGGCGTAAGCGCGATTGGCCCAGATGTTCTTCCAATTGATGAAGACTTTAATCCGTTACGCATGGGGATTTTATATGGCGTAGATACTCGTGCTGTAAATGAAATTGATGAACTAAATGCAAAGTTTGGTGAAGATACAATTTTTAATGCGACAGCAAATTGTCTTTCTTCTCAAGCAACTGGTCCGAAAATCTTATGGATTAAGAAAAACGAGCCCGAGGTGTACAAGAAGGCGCGATGGTTTGTGGATGCAACTACCTTTATAGTGGCAAGACTAACTTCAAGAGTTGTTATTGATCATTTCTCAGCTGGGTGCATGGTTCCAATGTATGACCCAAGTACAAATAGTTGGAGCGATAAATATTGCAAAGATTACGTGGATTTAAAGCAACTCCCAGAAATTCTTTGGAGCCATGAATTGGCTGGCCACGTTACAGAAAAAGCATCAAAGCAAACTGGTTTAGCGGTTGGCACACCAGTGTCCGTCGGAACAATCGATGCTGGAGCTGAAGCTCTTAGCGTTGGAGTTACTAAACCGGGTGAGATGATGATGATGTATGGCTCAACTATTTTCATGATTCAAGTTACTGATAACAATGAAGCGCGGGAGAAAAGATTATGGGCAGGTCCATATCTATTCCCAAACACTTGGTGTTTATTGGCTGGCATGGCAACGAGTGGTTCATTAACTAGGTGGTTCCGAGATAACTTCGCCGCTGACTTAGTTGCGCAAGAAGAGTCAGGTGGCGCTCCGGCTTACGCCGAATTAGTTAAAGAGGCTAAAGCAACACCTCCTGGTGCAGAGGGAGTAATAGTTCTCCCGTATTTCAGCGGGGAACGCACGCCAGTTATGGATCCGCGAGCGCGTGGCATGATTTTTGGTTTAAGTCTTCCGCATACGCGAGGTCATATGTTCAGAGCGGTATTAGAAGGAATGGGTCACGGAGTTAAACAGCATGTTGATTTATTTACCTCAATTGGAGCGCGCCCACATTCCATTAAATCGGTAGGCGGCGGAACTAAGAATGAGGTTTGGCTTCAAGCCGTAAGCGATATTTCAGGCGTCCCTCAAGAAGTCGCTCCATTAACATTCGGTGCTTCTTACGGAGATGCGCTTTTGGCAGGCGTTGCTGTTGGACTTGTTTCAAGTCCAGAGGAGATTCGTGTCTGGCAAGGCGCTCCAAGAACTGTCCAACCAGATTCATCACTTAGTGAGGTTTATGCTCCATTGAGCGATATTTATTCCAAGCTTTATGATGCAACTAAAGATCATATGCATAAGTTGCACGAATTGGATTACTAATTAAGGATTAATCATCACCCTGTAGCTCGGCGAAGATGTCGCTTTATGGAAAGCATCTGCGGCCTCGCTAATCGGAAAAGCTTGATCAATTAAGGGTGATAGATCCACTTGGCGGTGAGCAATCATCTCTGTAGCTACAGCATGATCTTGACGATCAGCACTAACAACGCCGACGGCTGATGTTTCTTTGTTATGCATGACATTCGGGTCTATCGCAAACGGAGTTACTGGATGGGCTGAGGCGAAAAGACAGATCTTGCCTCGGCTATTTAAAACATCTAAAGCATCTTGGTTGACGGCATCGCTTCCATAAGCGGTTATTGCAAAATCGACCCCACCTGCAAAAGCGGATTTGATTTCATCCCTTATCTTCTCGCCTGATTGAAAAACCAAATCAGCGCCGAGGGATTTAGCTTTATCTAGCCGGCCTTCATTCACATCTACAACAGCTACGCGGAGCCCCGATTTCTTCAAAACAATTAAGTTCATTAGACCCATAGTTCCGGCACCAAAAACAACCGCGGTATCTCCAAGCTTGGCATCAAGTAGGCGTGCGGCGTGTATTGCGCAAGATAATGGCTCTGCGAGCGCAGCCTCTTCCCAACGCGCATTTCCAACGGGGAATACGCCATCACTTCTATGAATTTTGTATTCTGCAAAGCCGCCCGGACCGTATTGTCCGCCTTTAAGCGAAAAATTTAAGAAGTGTTCAGAGCAACCTTTATCTTGGCCACGCAAACAGGGCCTACAGGTACCGCAAGCAGATGAACCCATAGTTACTCGGTCGCCAACTTTTACGTTAGTTACCAAATCACCTACGGCTGCGATTTCTCCGGCAACTTCATGGCCACCAAGAAATGGAAAATCGGCCTTGGTTTGGCCGGTATAAATTCGTTGTTCCCAAGTGCATAGTCCAGTTGATTTAATTTTTAGTAAAACGTCTCGAGGTCCGATTTTTGGCATGGGGACATCTAAGACTTCAATTTTCTTTACCCCAGTAATTACTGCAGCTTTCATAGAATCAGCCACTTACTTTCCCTCCACGATTGAAAGCGCCTTTTCAACACTGGCGTTGTCATGAACAATTGCGCGAATCGCTTTTATGAATTTAGCTGGCGTTGGATGTTGAACAACATTTCGCCCGTAAACCACACCGGAAGCACCGACATCCATAGCGATTCGAGTTCTCTCTAGAAGTTCTCTTGGGGTCACTTGGCCGCCGCCGCGAACCAAGACTGGAACGCCTGATGCGATTTCAACGACTTGATTAAAGTCAGTCATGGGTGTTGTCGCATCAACTTTAATGATGTCAGCCCCTAGTTCGACGGCCTGACGAACTAATGACGAAATCTTGTATGGATCGCCTACCGAGGTAGAGCCCGCGCCTGGTTTAGCAGTCATCACCAGCGGTTCAACCATTAATGGAATTCCTAATTTTTTGCACTTTGCTGCAACGATTTGGATGTTTTGAATGCATTGCTCTTGGAGTCTTGAATTTTCATCAACATTCAAGAGATTTAGGACAACACAAGCAACACGTGGATCGTCAGCAAAATCAATTGAGGAAATGTCGGCGGTATCCCAGGCATATTCAATATCTCTTGCCTCATATACATTTGTAACATCTAAGCGAAGCGCAATAGATATATCGGGCTTGTTCTTAAGACGATTAAATATCTTTAGCCCACCTGGATTTAGTTGAATTACATCTGGTTTACCAGCAAGGATTTGTGGCATTGATTTTGCTAAATCCTCAATGCCTTTTGCAAATGCACGGTCACCAAAAACTCCAAGATCAAGTGCAATATTGATGCACTTCTTTGATTTTGAATTAAACATCGAACGTCGCTTTTTACTCAACTAAATCAACTCCTACTCGATCAGCCATTACTTTTACAATTGCAGACGCATTTAGTTCACCAAGACCCGCATCTACTCCGGCCTTAGCTAGTTCTTCGGTAACGACCGCGGATGAGGCGGGCGAGTTAAATCGTTTAGCAAACGCTTGGATCAAGCGAGCATCTTTCAGCATTAATTTCAGCGGAAAATGAACTTCATAATCTCCGGCAATGGCTCCGGCGCCTACTCCGGAATAAATTGGAGTCTTGAAATCAGCAATTCCGACAACCTCAAGAA
>JACCED011455374.1_pt1 | contig 12047 bp, 6 predicted proteins | sample 7455021 | NCBI WGS metagenome assembly JACCED01 (sample SAMN15323456, study PRJNA562643) | freshwater metagenome | isolation source: river surface water | place: USA:Blue River Watershed | collected 2017-08-19
AGTCGACTCCGACAGGGTTGTCCATTCCTCCGGACATGGTGGCTTCGAGTTGGGCCCCATCTGGCTTTGCGCGGAGGAGCAGGGCTGCGCGGTCTTTACGAGGAGTTCGGGTTCGCAGGTGCGGGATTTCCTGCTCGGCGAAAGCGCCCTTCGTCCAGTAGAGGAATCCGTCAGGTCCGGCGTAGGGTCCGTGGAGATCATTTGCGCACCCCGTGATGGTTTTCCCGTCGAACCAGACGGTTCGTTCGTCGCTGACATTGTCGTTATCTGCATCAGTGAACTTCCAGATGGCTGGCGGTGCGGCAACGAAGATGGCGTTATCGTGCCAGAGGATACCTTCGGGGAACGGGACGTTTTCGGCGAAGACGGTGGCTTTGTCATAGACGCCGGTGCCGGTTGTGTCTTCGAGGCAAAGGATACGGTTTTTTGGCTCTTTGTTTTGTGCTTCGACGGGGCGGACGGTTGATCCGGAGGAGACGGTGACGAAAAGGCGTCCATCGGGACTGAGCGAGGCGTTGATGGGGCGATCCGCGAGGGTTGGGGCGGCGGCGAGCTCGATGGAGAAGCCGTCGGGGAGATGGAACCGGTGACCGTTGAGCTCCGTTTCGCTTGCCACTAAGGCGAGCGATAGGGTGGCGGGGATGAGGGTGAGAGCGGCAAGAAGTCGCATGGAGGCGAGATGGTTTTCCCTGCATTAAGCGGGTTCCGTACTCGGTCACTCCCAACAAGAATCTGGGAGGGGTGAAACTCAGGAGCTACCCCTTTGAAAAGTCGATGGCGGGCGTTGTTGACGCGTTCCGGATTGCAAACAGTCGAGTGGATTCAGCGCTTTGGTTTGCACTGAAGGACACAATCCAGCGTGGTGCTGTTGCCGTTTGAACCTTCAACTCAGGCCCTCTAACGGGCCAGTGGCGGTGCTGAAGCGGTCGATCTCGAGGCCGCTTTTTTGTAGCATGGAGGTGTAAAGGTTACACAAGGGTTGCTGGAACTGGCCCATCAGCGGGATCTTCTTCTCAGGGTTTGTTTTCTTTCCTTCCCCGTTCTTCCCTTCGCTGGCGGCCAGCTCGGCTTTGACCTCGTCGAGGTAGGGAGCATTGAACGACAGGTGTTGGCCGTGACGGAACCCGCCTCCCGCGAGGAGGACGGGTAGGTTATAGGTCCAGTGCGTGTTTCCGTCGCGCAAGTTGCTGGTCATCATGATGATGGTTGAATTCAAAAGATTGCCGGCACCCTCAGTTGAGGTTTTTAGTTTTTTGAGCAGGCTTCCAAAGGCTTGGATTAAATCGACTTCCACCTGCCGGCAGGCTGCGAGTTTCTTGGGTTCTTTGCCGTGGTGAGACAGGTCGTGGTGCATTCCGAAGGTCATCAAGCTCACGGCGCGTGTGGAGTCGGTGACGAGCGCGAGGTGGATCATGTCGATCATCAGCTGGAACTTGGCTTTTTGTTGCTGGTTGTCGCCAATGTCTTTGGGTTCGGTGCCGATTGGCGTGGGTTTTGGGCGATTGACCCATTCGCGGGACATCTTGAGCTGGCGTTCGACGTCGCGGACGGATTCGAAGTATTCGTCGACGCGTTGTTTGTCAGCGTGGCTGATGCGTTGGTTCAGGCTTTTTGCGCGGTCGCTCACGAAGTCGAGCATGCTGCGGCCTTCGTCGATGCGCCGGAGTTCGGCGTCCATTTCGGCGGGGGTGGCGGCGAGGAAGAGTTTTTTGAAGACTGCAGAGGGTTGGCTGATGGAGGGGATTGAGACGCCGTTGGCGGTTACGGAAAGCGAGCCGCCCTGAGTGGTGAGCGGGAGGCTCTCGTAGCGCGTAGCGCCTCGGAACTTGGTCGCGAAGGCTTGGTCGACGGAGATGGTGTTTCGGAGATTGTGTGAGTAATCGGGATAGGGAGCGCCCGTGAGCATCACCGCCTCGGCTTTATGTCCACCGCCGCCTGTGTTCGGGTGGCTGAGGCCGGAGATCACGGTGAAGTCTTCGCGGAAATCCGCGAGATGCGTGAGGTGGGATGGGAGGGTGTAGTTGCGTCCCGCGTCCACTGGGACGAACGCGGTTGGATCGAATCCGAACGGCACGCCGATACAAATCATTCGGCGTGGTGCGGCGTTTGGTTCGCTGGTTGGCTGCTTTGCGGGCAGCATCGACTCGAGCATGGGTAGGGCGAGTGCGACGCTGGAGTTTCGGAGAAAGAGGCGGCGGGGGATGGGTTTCATGGACGTTTACTTTTGGTTGAAGACTTCGCTTTGAACGACTTCGTGGAGGAGGGATTTGATGCCGTATCCGGACGGTTTGGAGTGTTCGAGAATACGGTCGATGACGAGCTCATCACCTGCTTCGGCACTGACGCTTGTGGCGAAGGTGATGAGTTTGCGGGCGAGATTTCTTGCGAGCAGTTCGGGTCGCGATGCGAGGGCGGTTTTATAGGCACGAATATCGGGAACTTCCTCTCCGCTCGGGAGTTTGCTTTGTGTGTCGACCGCGGGGCCCTTCAGGTATTTGACCTGACCGTAATGCGCGCCGAAGAAGGCACGTCCTTCTGCTGCGGTGAGTTTTTGTCCGGTTTCGGTGGTTCGATAAAAGTCGCGGTAGCGTCCGATGGGGTCGAAGGCTTCGAGGGCGAAGCCGGGCGGATCGATTTTCTGATGGCAGCCTGCGCAGGTCTTTGCGGCTTGGTGTTTGGCGAGTTGCTCACGGATGGTGGTTGCGCCTCGGGTATCGGGTTCGATGGAACCGGCGTTGGGCGGTGGTGGTGGGGCAGGGGTGCCGATGATGCGTTCGAGGAGCCAGACTCCACGGAGGACGGGCGAGGTGTTGGCGCCGTTGGCGGTGACTTTCAGGATGCTGGCTTGCGTGAGGAGGCCGCCTCGCACGCAATCCGCTGGAAGGTCGACTTTTCTGAGACCTGCGCCGCGGACGGTTGGGAGGTCATAATGTTCCGCGAGGCGTTGGTTAAGGAAGGTGTGTGGGGCGGCAACGAGGAGCTTTGCTGGGAGGTTCCGTTCGAGGAGGTCGCGGAAATAGGTTCGCGTTTCTTTGACGAGCGAGTCGTGCAAGAGGATGTCCTGACGCCCGTCGCCGATGCTTTCGAAATATTCGGGAAAGAGGTCGCGGTCGGGGGTGGTGGCCTCGATTTCGCGGAGGTTGAGCCACTGTGCGAGGAAGTCATTGATGAAGGCGTCGAAGCGCGGGGATTTCATTAAGCGCTCGATTTCTCGTTTGGTGACCTCGGGTTTTGCGAGTTGTCCGGAGTCAGCGAGGGCGCGCAGAGAATCGTCGGGAGCGGTTCGCCAGAGGAAGTAGGAGAGGCGCGACGCTTTTTCGTGCGGGTTGAGGGTGGGGCCTTTCTCGATCAGGAAAAGAAAGTCTGGAGAGCAGAGAATGGCTCGGTGTGCCGCATTGAGGGCAACCTCGGGGCATTCGCCCTTTGCGAGACGGTCTGCGGCGATGCTGTGGTAGAGATCGACTTCTTCGTTGGTGGCGGGGCGGCGGAAAGCGCGAGCGATGAATGGGCGGAGCGTTTTCTTGATCGTTTCGTCGAGTTGAGTTTCGGGGAGGCGAATCGAGAGCGGGTCCTTGAGCGGGCGGAATAAGCGGACGGGTCTGAGGATGGTATCGGGAACGCGGGCGGTTTTGGCGATTTCGGCTGCTGGAAGGAGTTGGGCGTCGGTTCCGTAGAGGAGTTGGTGACCGCGCGGCGGCCAGGTTTCCAAGAGCGGGCCGGTGACTTCAACGGGTTTCACGACGATGGCGGGCCCGACGGTGGCGATGGGTGGGTTGGGGTTATTGATGAAGTGCCAACCTTTGGGAACCTTCTCGGGTTTGTCGGGGAGGTAGACGCTGTAACCCGCGTCAATGCGGGTTTTTGCCATGCGGTAGGGGGCGATGATGAGGGTTTCGCCGCGTTCAAAGTGGCGGGTGAGTTCGATGGTGCTGTCCTTTCGATGGAGTGCATCGAAATGGCCGAGGAGTTCCCGACGTTTTCCGCCAGCAGCAACCCACACGCTGTAGATGAGGTCTTCTTCGTTGGTGGTGTCACGGCATTCGGTCGTGACGCGGACGCGGTAGAGTCCGGGAGTTTCGCGGGTGACTGTCTCAAACTGGCGGAGTGCGACGGGGACTTCGATGTGGGTATCGAGGAAGAACAGAAGATTTTCGTCTTCGAGTTGGCACTGGAGGCGGTTGTGCGCGTAGGCGGACCACGGTTTCTCGGACTCGTGATTGAAGGCGAACCGGTGGGTTTTTGTTTCTGGTTTTGCCTGGCGAACACTGGCGGCCTCGAGTGCTCGGTCTGCTGCGGCCATGTATTGTTGAATGTGAACGGGTGAAATGCTGAGGGCGCCGGATTGGTTGGTGAATCCGTCGCGGAGATCGTCTTCGGGAAGGAGGTCGCGCAACGGGGTTTGGATGCCGAGGAGATCGCGAACGGTGTTCTCGTATTCCAAGCGGTTCAGGCGTCGGATGCGAACCCGTCCGGACTGAGCGTGTCGGGATTGTGCTTCGTCGTGGAGGGCGGTTTTCAGCGCGGCGAGGGCGGCTTGAGTTTCTTTGGCGGAGGGGCGTTCGGTGCGATTGGCGGGGGGCATTTCGCCGGCTTGAACGCGGGCGAGGATGCGGCTCCAGTCCTTGAGTTGGTCGGGCTTTGAGAGATCGGTGCCGAGGGTGTCTGCGCGAAAATCGCCTTTGGAGGTCTCGTTGTCGTGACAGTCGGTGCAGTGTTTTTGCAGAAACGATTTCGGCAGTTCAGCGGCCGTCAACGAGCCGAGAAACGCGAGGGCGATGGCGAGTGCGAGGGTTACGACGAAGTGGCGCAGCATGGGGCGGGAGTGTCGGGTGTGTGTGAACTGTTTAGCACGATGGCTGAACGACAAACGCTTTTTTGGGAACAGCTGACTGGGCGGTTCATCTGCGACAAACTGAGGTGGCCGGTGTTACTGGAAGGGATTTAGAACCCGAGCGCCGGATGGTTCGAAGTCACGCAGGTTTCGGGTGACAACGGTCAGGTTGTGGGTGAGGGCCGATGCAGAGATGAGGCTGTCTTTCAGGGGCATGGACAGTCCTCGGGACTTTAGGCGGGCGAGGAGTGAGGCCCAAACCGATGCGGTACGCGCGTCTAGGTCGAGGACACGGATTTTTTGCACGCCGATTTGGAACCACGATTCGAGTCGCTTACGGCGTGATCCCGCGGGTAGCAGGAGGATCCCGTATTCGATTTCGCCCAGTACAACGGGATTTACGGCGAGAGCGGCCTCATTTCTCGCGAGCCAATCCAGCACCTTTGGTTCGGGTTTCGGGCGCATGACTTCGCTCAGGACGTTTGCGTCCACGAGAAACTTCATAGGGAGTCGGTTGATTCTGAGGGGATGGAGTGAAACCAATCTGATTCGGGGCAAGATTGGAGCCATTCCACGAAGCCTTCATTGGGAGGAGAGGCGATTTTTTTAAGCAGGTAGACTCCATCATCCACGCGTTCCATGGAGAACTGCTGGCCGGGGCGGATGCTATCCGCTTTCCGAAACTCAGCGGGTACGACGATTTGCCCTTTGGTGGAGACGACAGTGATCACGTCGTAGGTTGCCGTCTTACATCGGCGCCGTCAACTGGTGTGAGGGCGGATGAACACACCATTTATTCGGTTCATGCGCGAGGGTTGCGGTGGGGAGACGAACATCGCGATTGATGCGTGTTTCATGGGGTGCGGGCTGGGCGGTTGCGTGCATCAACGGTCTTTTCGGATGCGCGGGGTGGGGGCAGGATGGTGGGATGCTTTTGGAAGTCCGTGATGTTGTGAAGAGTCACCCGGTCCCGGGTTCGGATGAACGCGTCTCCATTCTCCGGGGCGCCTCGCTTTCGGTCGACGAGGGGGAGTCGGTGGCGGTGGTGGGGCCTTCGGGTTCAGGGAAGAGCACGCTGTTGAATCTCATTGCGGGGCTGGATGTTGTCGATTCGGGGACGGTGCGGGTTGCGGGGCGGGACGTGGGGGCGATGAGTGGGGCGGTGTTGGCGGAGTACCGGAATCGGACGATTGGGATGATTTTTCAGATGCACCATCTGCTGCCGCAGTGCTCGGTTCTCGAGAATGTTTTGGTGCCGTCGATGGTGTTGCCGTCGCGGGAGCGTTCGGGTTTGGAGGAGCGTGCGCGGGAGTTGTTGGGGCGGGTCGGGTTGGCGCACCGGCTGGACCATCGTCCAGGCGAGTTGTCTGGCGGGGAGCGTCAGCGTGCGGCGGTGGTGCGGGCGATGTTGCTGCGTCCGCGGTTGTTATTGGCGGACGAGCCGACGGGGGCGTTGGATCGGGCGGCTGCGGCGCGGGTGACGGAGTTGCTGTTGGAGTTGGCGGTGGAGGAGCGGGTGGCGATGTTGGTGGTGACGCACTCTTCGGAGTTGGCGGCACGGATGGGGCGCCGGGTTCGGGTGGTGGACGGCCGATTTGAGGAGTCGGAGTGAGGCGGGTTTTCAACGACTGAGGTGTCATGAGTTTCATTCAACTGATTGTTCGAGGGCTGACTCATCATTGGCGGTTGCATGCCGGGATGTTCCTTGGGGTGTGGATTTCTGCGGTGGTGATGTCGGGTGCGGTGACGGTGGGGGATTCGGTGCGGACGACATTGCGGCGGGCTGGAGAGGCGCGTTTGGGCGGGGTTCGGACGGCGTTGGTGGGTGGGGAACGGTTTTTCCGAGCGGAGCTGGCGCAGGCGACGGGCGGGCGCGACGCGGCGATGATTGCGACGCGGGGGAGCGCGACGGTGCCGGACGGGAGTGTTCGAGCGAACTCGGTTCAGGTGTATGGGGTTGATTCGCGGTTTTGGGCGTTCAGTCCGGATGGGTCGCGGCGCGAGATTGCTCCGGCGGAGTGTGCGGTGAATGAGGTGTTGGCGGCGCGGTTAGGGGTGAAGGGTGGGGACACGCTGGTGGTGCGGGTGGAGAAGGCATCGGCGCTTTCGAAGGATGCGCCCCTTTCGGGCAAGGAGGATGAGGTGGAGGGGTTGCGGGTGCGGGTGGCGGCGGTGCTGGACCGCAAGCGGTTTGGTGCGTTCGGTCTTTCGCCGGTTCAAGTGCCTGGACCGAGCGTATTTTTTGATCGCGCATTTCTTGCGGATCGAATGGGGGCGGAGGGGAAGGCGAATGTCTTGTTGAGTGGGGAAGCGGATTTGGAGCGGTTGGAGGGGGCGGTGAAGAAGGCGTGGCGTCCAGAGGACTCGGGGTTGGAGGTTCGAGCGGTGGGGGTGGACGGCCAAGGGGCGGAGGTTCGGAGCGGGCGCGTGTTTTTGGATCGAGAGTATGTGGACGGGGTGGCTGGGGGGCGGGCGGTGTTGACGTATTTTGTGAATGAGATTCGGTCGGGCGATCGGGTGACGCCTTATTCGATGGTGTCGGCGTTACCGGAACGGGAGACGGGGCCCGTGTTTCCGGGGATGGCGTCTGACGAGGCGGTGGTGACGCGGTGGGTGGCGGATGATTTGGGGTTGAAGGTCGGGGGGACGTTGGAGTTGGTGTATTTGGTTTCTGGGGGACGACGGGATTTGGAAGAGAAGCGTGCGGCGTTTCGCGTGGCGCGGATTTTGGACATGGACGCGCCGGGAGTGGAGGCGGGGTTGATGCCTGATTTTCCGGGGATTGCGGATGCGGGGAGTTGTCGCGACTGGAAACCGGGTTTTGCGATTCAGACGGAGCGGATTCGTGATCGGGACGAGGAGTATTGGAAGAAGTATCGTGGGACTCCGAAGGTGTTTGTGGGGTTGGAAGCGGGGCGCGCGCTTTGGAAGAACCGGTGGGGGAGCACGACGGCTGTGCGGGTGGATCGCGCTTTGGAGGGGTTTCGCGAGGAGGTGGCGGCGATGGCGGCGCAGACGCGAGTTGGGGTGCGGGTGGTGGATCTTGCGGGGGCGGCGCGGCAGGCGGTGGATTCGCCGGTGGATTTTGCGGGGTTGTTCGGCGGGTTCAGTTTTTTCCTGATCGTGTCGGCCGTGGTGCTGGCGTTTTTGTTGCAGGCGATTTCGATGCAGCAGCGGACGCGTGAGGCGGGTACTTTGCTGGCTTTGGGGTTTACGAATGGGCAGGTGTTTCGCGTGTTTGTGGGGGAGGCGGTCGGGGTGGTTTTGTTGGCGACGGTGATTGGAACGGTGTGTGGGGTGGAGTACGCGGCGGTGATTTTGCGGTTGATGCAGACGACATGGAAGGGAGTGGCGTCCGGGGTGGTGGTGGAGATGGGGATGAATCCGGTGCATTTGGTGTGGAGCGGTGTTGGGGTATTTGTGGCGGCGGCGCTGGGGGGCGGACGTGTTGTTCGGCGGTGGATGTCGGGGGTTCCCCGTCAGTTGCTTGAGGGCAGAGAGGAGGCTAGCGGGACGGTTCGAGTGGCGCGTGGCGGGGCAGGGTGGCGCGTGGCGACGGGGGTGTTGCTGGCGGGAACTGGGGCCGCGTTATCGTTCGGACCGGGTGCGATGGGAGAGGGCGGGACGGAGCGTTTCTTTGGACACGGCGCGTTGGTGTTGGCGGGTGGGCTCCTTGCGTTTGCGGGATTTTTGCGTTGGTGCGGTGGACGGAAGTTCCGGGGGAGATTTGGGTTGGCTTTACGGTACTTGGGAGATCGTCCCTCGCGTCCTTTGAGCCTCGCGATGAGCATGGCGGCAGGGACGTTCTTGGTGGTCGGGGTGGAGTGTTTTCACCGAACGTCTTCGGAGGCGGATGCGAAACCGTCTGGGGGGACGGGAGGTTTTGCGTTGATGGGGGAGAGTGCGTTACCGGTGTACGTGAATTTGAACAAGGCGGAGGTATTGGAGGAGATAGGGGTGGATGTGAAGAAGGTGGCGGGCGCGGAGGTGGTGGGGTTGCGTGTGCGCGAGGGGGATGAAGCGAGTTGCTTGAATCTGAACCGCGCGGTGGAGCCGAAAGTGTTTGGCGTTCCTCGGGGCGCGTTTGCGGAAAAGGGAGCGTTCCGGTTTGCGGCGGGGTCGGGGTGGGAGGGTTTGGATGCGGTGACGGAGGAGGGGGTGATTCCGGTGGTGGCGGACGAGGCAACGGCGCGATGGTCTTTGCAGAAGGGGATGCATGACGTGGTGACGGTTCGCGAGGGGGGGCGCACGGTGCGGATGCGGATTGAGGGGATGTTGTCGGGTTCGGTGTTGCAGGGAGTTTTGTTGATGCGGGAAGAGGCGTTCATGGAGGCGTTTCCGGATGCGGGCGGGCAGCGCCAGTTTCTGATTCGGCTGGGGGAGGGTGCGGGGGATGTGGCTGGGGTTGCGGCAGCGTTTACGAAGGCGCTTCGGGACAGGGGATTGGAGCTGCGCTCGACGATGGACCGGTTGGCGGAGTTGCGGGCGGTGGAGAACACGTACCTGCTGATTTTTCAGATTTTGGGTGGGTTGGGGGTGGTGTTGGCGACGTGTGCGACGGGGGTGATTGCGTTGCGGCATGGGCTGGAGCGGCGCGCGGAGTTGGCGATGTTGGAGGCGGTGGGATGGACGCGGGGACGGGTGCGAGCGGTGTTGCGTTGGGAGCATGTGCTGGCTGTTTTGGCGGGGGCGGTAACGGGGGCTGGGGCATCGTTGGTGGCCACGGTTCCTGCGCTGATGCAGCAGGGGCGGCCGCTTGATCCGAGGATGCTTTGGGGTGTTCCTGGGGTGTTGGTTTTGGTGGCGTTGGTGAGTTTGTGGGTTGCGGTGGCGTTTTCGGTTCGGAGTCGGGCGTTGGACGCACTTCGGCGCGAGTAGAGGTGGGCGCGTGGATTGCTGGAGTGCGTGACATGTTCACGTATTCCGGATCCCGACGCGGTTTTTTGATGTCAGCATTGGGTGTTGCGGTGGGGGGACCGCTGGCAAGGGCGGTGGAGGGGCGGCGTTGGGAGGTGGCTTCGCGCGTGTTGGAGGATACGGTGAAGTCGGGGTTGGTGCGTTCGGCATCGATGCACGTGGAGGTTCACGGCAGTGGTCGGCCCGAGATTTATTCGCTGGCGGTGGGGGCTGGGGCTTCGGTGAAGGACATGTATTTGTTGGGGTCGATTTCGAAGCCGATTGTGATCACGGGGTTGATGAGTTTGTTTGATCGCGGCGCGTTTCGGTTGGAGGACCGAGTTTCGAAATTTGTTCCAGAGTTTCGCGGAGAAGGTCGCGAGGAGGTGACCCTTCAGCAGGTGTTAACGCACGTGTCGGGGTTGCCGGATCAGCTGGCGAACAATGCGGACATGCGGAAGGCGCATGCGCCGTTGAGCGAGTTTGTGCAGGGGGCGGCGCGGACGCCGTTGCAGTTCAAGCCGGGGACGCGGTACGACTACTCGAGCATGGGGATTTTGTTGGCGTCCCGGGTGGCGGAGGTCATTAGCGGCGAGGAGATTCGTGCGTTTACGGAGCGGGTGGTGATGGGGCCGTTGGGCATGACGCGTTCGGCGCAGGGGTTGGGGCGGTTTGAGGTGAAGGATTTTGTTCCGATGCAGATTGAGTTTGCGGCTCCGGAGGCGGGCGGCGGGGATCCGGGTTCGGTCAGTTGGAACTGGAACAGCGCGTATTGGCGGGCGTTGGGAGCGCCTTGGGGGGGGACGCATGCGTCGGCGGCGGATGTGGCGAAGTGGTTGGGCGAGTTTTTGTTGGAGCAAGGTCGAGTGATTCGTCCTGAGACAGCGCGATTGATGTCATCCAACCGAAATCGGGAGGGGTTGGAATCGCGGGGTCTGGCGTTGGATGTGGGGGAATCGTTGGCGGGGCGCGGGGTGTCGGACCGCGTGTTTGGGCACACGGGATCGACGGGGACGATTGCGTGGGCGGATCCGGTGAAGCGCGTGATTTGCGTGGTTTTGACGAGTTTACCGGCGCGAGCGGTGCAACCGCATCCTCGGGATCAAGCGGCGCAGGCGGTGGTTGGGCTTTTGGGATGAGGTTTGCGGTTGCGGAGAAGCGATAGCGGGGGCGAACGTGTGCCGATGGCGGTGATGTATCCAGAGGCAGGTCCGGTGCGGGCGGCGATTGTTTTGGCGACAATCAACGCCCGTTACATCCATGCTGCGGTGGGGTTGCGGTATTTGTACGCAAACCTGGGTGAGTTGCAGTCGAGCGCGCGGATTCTGGAGTTTGATTTGAAGCAGGATGTGGAGCGTATTGTGGCGGAGATTTTGGGGGCGGGTCCCTCCATTGTGGGACTCGGAGTGTACATCTGGAATGCGGTGATTTCGTGTGAGGTGGTGCGCCGATTGAAGGAGTGCGCGCCGGAAGTGACGGTGGTGTTGGGCGGGCCCGAGGTGAGTTTTGAGTGGGAGTCGCAGGAGATTGTTCGCTTGGCGGACTATTTGATTACGGGGGAAGCGGATGTTGCGTTTGCGGCGTTGTGCCGACGTTTGCTTGCGGGCGAGGGTGGGGTTCCAAAGGTGATGGCAGCGGGGTTGCCTGTTTTGGAGGAGGTGACGTTTCCTTATGAGCACTACACGGCGACGGACTTGAGGAACCGCGTGTTGTATGTGGAAGCGTCGCGGGGGTGTCCGTTTACGTGCGAGTTTTGTTTGTCCTCGTTGGACGTGCCGGTGCGGGCTTTTCCGTTGGATCGGTTTTTAGCGGGGATGGAGGCGTTACTGGAGCGTGGGGCGCGGGTGTTCAAGTTTGTGGATCGGACGTTCAACCTGAGTCAGCGGGTGAGTCGGGCGATTGTGGCCTTTTTCCGGGAGCGCTGGTGTGAAGGCATGTTTTTGCACTTCGAGATGGTGCCGGACCGAATGCCGATGGCGTTGATGGAGGATCTTGCGTGGTTTCCTGCGGGTTCGGTGCAGTTGGAGGTTGGGATTCAGACGTTTGACGTTGCCACGGCGACCAATATTCGGAGGCGGCAGGATTACGTCCGTTTGGAGGCGAACATTCGTCATTTGCGTGAGCACACGGGTGTGCACATTCACGCGGACTTGATTGCGGGGTTACCGGGGGAGACGTGGGAGAGTTTTGGACGGGGGTTTGACCGTTTGGTGGCGATGGGGCCTCAGGAGATTCAGGTGGGGATTTTGAAGCGTCTGAGGGGCACGCCGATTATTCGTCACGACGAAGCGTTTGCGATGCGGTACCGGGCTGAGCCGCC
>JACCED012109194.1_pt1 | contig 12046 bp, 10 predicted proteins | sample 7455021 | NCBI WGS metagenome assembly JACCED01 (sample SAMN15323456, study PRJNA562643) | freshwater metagenome | isolation source: river surface water | place: USA:Blue River Watershed | collected 2017-08-19
ATTGGCGGTTTGCTTTCTGTTGCACTATCCCGTGGATTGCTCCAGGTGGGCGTTACCCACCACCTTGCTCTGTGAAGTCCGGACTTTCCTCGGTGTCTTGCGACAACGCGGTGATCCGGGCGACTCAATGGGAAATTGTACGGGGTATTAATGCGAGCAAAATCGCTATTTTTGAGGATGAATTATTACTTTCATGGCCTCGGGAAGCGCCGTTGCATTTAGGCCTTCCTCAACAGCGTCTAACCCAAAATGATGGGTCACAATCGCGTCAAGATCAACTTTACCTGAAGCCAAAAATTCAATTCCGATGGGCCATGTGTTTGTGTATCGAAAAACTCCGGTCACAATAATTTCATTATTTTGGATATGCGAGATGGGAAGAACCATCTCATCACTACCAAGTCCTACAAGTAATACACGACCAGCTGGTCCTGTTGCCAAAATTCCTGAATAGACTGCAGATGGAACTCCACATGCATCAACAAAAACATCAAATTTTTCATCACCGATGGAACTAGTTGACGTGTTAATAGTTCTTGTAGCTCCGTATTTTTTAACGAAATCTAATCTTTTGTCTTGAATATCCGTAACAACCACTTCAGTTGCGCCAAATGCACGAGCTACTTGAGCCATGATGACGCCTATGGGACCGGCTCCGGCAATAAGTACTGTTGTACCCTCCTTAATCTGAGCCTTTTGCGCAGCCCAAATACACACTGACATTGGTTCGATAAGGGCTGCCGCATCAAATGAAATATTGCTGGGGATGTCGTAAGCAAAATGAGATTGTATTTTTACATATTCGCAGAATGCGCCATCAATCGGTGGTGTTGCGTAGAATTCTATTTTAGGACATAGGTTATATCGGCCAGCTTTGCATAGTTCGCAAACTTTACAAGCACGCTGCGGCTCAACTCCGACGCGTGATCCGATGCGATCTTGGGATACGCCACTACCAACAGCTGTAATTACTCCAGATAGCTCATGACCGAGAATGATTGGATTTTCGACAATATATGGTCCAATCGCCCCATGTTTGTAATAATGAACATCGCTTCCACAAATCCCAACGGATTCGACCCTCACCAAAACCTGATCCGCATCCAACTCAGGAATTGCGATTTCCTCCGTATAAATACGCTTGGACTTATCTAAAAAAGACGCCTTCAATTGAGAATTGCCTCCAGAGTTTTCTGCGCCCCAACTCTGTGGAGTGAATTGAGCGCTGCGAGATAAGGCTCTGCAAATCGTGGATTCTGCGCTAAATCACCGAATAACTTGGAATTTTGAATAAATGCCTTCGGATTTTCACGCTGTGTTTTGGCGATCGCGATTAATTCATCTTTTAGAGGATCAACGACGTTAATTGGGTTTCCTTGCTCATCAGTTGCCTCATCATAACGAGCCCAGCTTGCAACTATCGCTGCGCTAAGCGTCACAGGTCCATTCTCATGAAGTTGTTCGCGGACCACTGGAAGGAGCCATTTTGGAATTCGATCGGATGATTCAGCAGCCAAACGAGCAACAGTGTCAAGGACTTGCGAATTTGAGAATCGCTCAATCAGTTGGTCTTTGTATTTATCAAGATCTACCCCGGGGACAGGAGAGAGAGTAGGAGTGGCTTCTTCATCCATGTAACGACGAAGTAATTTTACAATCAGCGGATCTTCCATGACTTCATGCACATATGTGTAGCCACTTAGTCTTCCAAAGTAGCAGAGACCTTGATGGCTTGCATTGAGAAGGCGAAGTTTCATGAGCTCATACGGCATAACATCTTCCACCATTTGAACATCAGCTTTTTCAAAGGGTGGGCGCCCTAGAGGGAAATGATCTTCGATCACCCACTGAAAAAATGGTTCGCAAGGGACCGGCCATTTATCTTCAACTCCAAGTTTCTTCATGGCTAGCTCAACATCTGCCGGTGCTGTCACCGGTGTGATGCGATCAACCATAGAATTAGGAAAGACGACGTTCTTTTCTATCCATGTAGCAAGTTCTGAATCTTTACGTTTGGCAAACTCAATAATCATTTTCTTGGCAACATCACCATTGCCTTGGATGTTGTCGCAGGATTGGACTGTAAATGGCGCTAAACCTAGAGCTCGACGTTGCTTTAGTCCTTCAACAATAAATCCAAATGCAGATATAGGTAGCGCTGCACCAGCCAGGTCTTCTTTAACGCCTGGCGTTGTTGGGTCAAAATCACCAGTAACGCGGTCAAAGCTATAACCACCCTCTGTAATAGTGAGAGAGACTATTCGGATTGCAGGATCTACTAATTTTTCAAGCACAGCTTTCGGATTTTCGGGAGCGAAAAGGTATTCGATAATGCTTCCGATTACTTGGTAATGAAGTTGGCCATCGGGATGTTTGGTGATTAAGGTATACAGGCAATCCTGCGGATTAAGAGCCTGCTGCATTCGTTTATCGGACTCAAGCAAGCCAACGCCGACTATGCCCCAATCTTGCGCAAGTCCCTGAGTCAGCAATTTGTCTATTGTCAGTGCTTGATGAGATCTATGGAAGGCGCCAACTCCAAAATGCAAAATTCCAGCAGTAATTGCACTTCGGTCATATTTTGGAGCCACGACATCCTTCGGAAGACTCGAGAGCACTGCATTTGATAATCGCGTCATTCTTATTTCACGGCTCCCATTGCTAGTCCACGGACCAATTGTTTTTGTGCAAACCAACCGGCAAGAATTACTGGTAAAGCTGCAACTGTTGAAGCCGCAGACAGTACTGCAAGAAATTGCCCACGGCCGTCAACGAAACTTGCAAGAAATGGGGGTGTCGTTTTTGCATTTGCGCTTGTGAGTAGGACTGAGAAAAAATATTCATTCCATGAGAAGATGAAGCAAATTAAAGCTACCGCTGCAATACCAGGAAGAACTATTGGGAGCACCACGCTCCAAAGTTCAGTTTCAAAATTTGCTCCGTCAATTCTCGATGCCTCGATTACTTCATGAGGTACCTCGCTAAGGAAAGATCTCATCATCCAGATAGCAATCGGAAGGTTCATAGCCGCATAGACGAGCGATAGGGCAAATATATTGTCGAGAACTCGCAGATTCTTAAAAATAATAAAGAGCGGCAAAATCGAAGCTGCCGCAGGCATAAATCTCGTTGATATGAAGAAGAAGAGCGCATCTTGCACCTTCACTATAGGACGAACGCTCAACGCATAAGCTGCGGGTATAGCAAGGAGTAGAACAAGAGAAGTAGAAATTACGCTCGCCATCAGTGAATTTGTCAGGTAATCAACCATTCCACGATCAGCTAGACGCGAAAATCCTTCAAGCGTTGGCGTGAAAATGAACTTTGGCGTCAGACTAGCTGCATCATTTTCAGTTTTAAATGAATTGATGAACATCCATGCGACAGGAAAAAAATATGTTACGGCGATAATCCAAGTTAGCCCGGTAATGAGAGTTGCTTTAGTTGATTTCATTTGCTCACTCCCGAAATAAAGACCTTAAAGAGGCTTCTAAGAGAGACCGTTGCCACGATTATTGTCAGAATTACGGTCACAACTCCATACGCAGCTGCTTGGCCAACATTCATGCCAACAAAGGCACGCTCATACAGCAAATAAGCCAAGGTCTTAGTACCTCCTGTGCCCTTGGTCATTATGGCAACTGGGTCAAAGGCTTGAAGGAGCATGATTGTTCCTAAAAGAATTGCAATCTCGATGTACTGGCGAAGATGCGGCAATGTTATAAAGGCAAAGGTACGCCAAACTCCTGCGCGATCGACCGACGCTGCCTCAAGAACCTCCCTGCTCTGTGATTGAAGTCCTGATAAGAGAATGAGCATCATAAAAGGCGCGTACTGCCAAGTCAGCAAAATAATGACTGAGATATATGGGTACTGCGTGCTCCAACCGATGGCAGAAAATCCAAGTTTCTGCACAACAAAATTGATGACGCCGATATTTGTATCGAACATCGAAAATTTCCAAATGAGCGCTGAGGCTGCTGGCATAATTAAAAATGGTGTAATCATGAGTGTTCGAGCGATGCTTTGTCCCCGAAACTTCCTGTCTAATAGGACGGCGAAGAACAGTCCTACGAGCAGTGAGCAGATCACTGAGAACGCTGTGAGACCCACTGTGGCGATAATCGCTGGCAATAAATCGCCGGTTTGAAAGACATAGACATAATTATCTATACCAGCAAAAGCCTTTTCTTGAGGCTTGAGGAGATTCCACTCCATAAGTGAGAAATAGATAGTTACTAAAAATGGGACTTGAGTAAGAGCAATACTAAAAATGAGCGCCGGAGCAATTAATTTGCGGGGAAGGAACTTCTCCTTAATCGCACTTTTTGCCTGCTTTTCAATAATTGTGCCCGAGGCCATGAATTCCAAATCCTTTTTACTAATTCTATAAGTGTTAAGAAGAGATGCTGTGCAAGGAAAGTCCTGAACCTTGCACAGCATCTCTCTTACTCGAGGTGATGCTTTACTTAATTACTTCTGTGCATCTCCTGCAGCTTGTGCAATTACTTGACCCTTGTCGAGCGCTTCCTTAACGGAAATACGTCCGGCAATAGCGTCGGCAACAAGCTGCGCTACCTGGTTTCCAACATCTTGGAATTCAGGGATTGCTACATACTGGATACCCACCCATGGTTGTGGATTGACACCAGGCTGCTTTGGATTTACTGCACTCATAACTTCCAATGTGATTGGAGCGTAAGCAGCAGCTGCTTCCTTGTACTCAGGAATTGAGTATGTTGAAGTACGAGCTCCTGGTGGAACTAGTGACCAACCAAGCTTGGTTCCCACAAGGTTGTGGTATTCCTTGCTGGTAGCCCACTTGATGAACTTCACTGCAGCTTCCTTGTTCTGAGTATTAGCTGGAACTGCAAGGTTCCAAGACCAGAGCCATCCTGCTTCCTTTGTCTTTACGACTGGAGCATGTGCGTAACCCATCTTGCCCTTTACAGGTGAGTCATCAGCTTCAAGCATTGAAGCTGCAACTGATGCGTCGTACCACATTGCAACCTTGCCTGTCTTTAGTGCTGTGAGGCACTCATTGAAGCTGTATGAAACTGGGTCCTTCTGACCTGCGGCTGCAAGTAGATCCTTGTAGAAAGTTACTGCCTGAACGAATTCAGGAGCATTGACCTTTGCATCCCAGTTCATGTCATACCAGGTACCACCAAATGTCTGAACGACAGTTGTTAGTGGAGCAAAAAGATCTCCCCAACCTGGCTTACCACGAAGGCAGATACCTGCTGTGTCTGCGCTATTTACTTTCTTAGCTGCAGCTGCAACTTCATTCCATGTTGGGTTGTTTGAAAGCTTTACGCCCTTTGCATCAAGGATTTCCTTGTTGTACATAAGAATTGATGACTCTCCATAGAATGGAACTGCATACTGCTTTCCATCGACAGAAAGTGCATCCTTAACTGGTGGCAAGATATCGCCAACATCATAAGAATCGTCAGCAAGATCTGATGTGAGATCTGTGAGCCAACCATTTGCTCCCCACTGTGGAACTTCATATGCACCAATAGTTACGATGTCATACTGTCCGGCTTTGTTAGCAACATCTGAAGTAACAGCAGAACGTAGATCGCCTTCTTCCATTACCTGGAAGTTGACTTTAATTCCTGGGTTTGCCGCTTCGAATTCGCCCTTGAGCGACTCCATATCCTTCATCTGACCGTTGTTCACGGTAGCAAGTGTGAGAGTTACATCTCCACCTGACTGCTGCTGAACAACTACAACGCCAGCGATTGCAACCACAACGATTGCAATCAGCGCCTTTATTTTGTTATTCATTTAATCTCCTATAGGTAGGTGAACGGCTTGCTTCAAAGGCTTACTACGAGGGAGACCTTTGAGTTGAGCCGAATTTTGGTAGAGATTATTGATTTTCTTGCGAAAATAGGTACTTTTTTATTTCGAAGAATGGTACTTTTTTGCATGGTTTCTTGTGTGAACTAGGTCTCAAAATGTTATCGATTTACAGGAGGTTGCAATGCCGAAGCGGAGTTCCAGCCTAGAACGTGCTCGCGCCCAAGAAGTTACCCTTGAAATTCTGCCTCTCAATGCATTCCAATCTTTCAGATGCTTTATGCACGATTATCCGACGCCCGGCGCGCGTTATTGCGTACACATTGAATACGAAATTCATCTCATCCGGAAGGGCTCAGGACATTACAAAATCGGAGACAAGATTGGGAAATTTAAGGCTGGCCAAGTTTCAATTGTTGGCTCGCGCGTTCCGCACGACTGGGTGAGCGATCTTCGCAAGAATCAGATAATCCGAGACCGAGATGTGGTTATTCAATTCTCTCGTGAATGGCTAGAGAAGGTACGCAAAACAATTCCAGAAATTACTGACTTCGAACTGCTTTTAGATCAGGCTCAAAGAGCAATAATTTTTCATGGTCCCAGCTCAAATGCAGCTCAAGAAATACTTGAAACCATTACGAAGTATTCAGGGATAGAACAGGTAATCAAACTCATGGATGTTCTGCTCATAATGAGCCGGGCTCCTGAAAGCGAACGAGAGTACATTCTTGAAGATCCTTATCAAAATGACAGCGGACCAATGGCGCGCTTAGCAGCAGAGAAGGGCGTGGCCTACATATTTAATAATATAGATAAAAAAATTCGGTTACAGGATGCTGCAAAACTTTCATTTATGTCAGATTCCCAATTTTCACGAGTATTCAAGGAAGCATCGGGGCTCACTTTTAGTGAAATGATTAGAAAGTTAAGAATTGAACATGGGTGTAAATTACTGAGCTCAACAGATCTATCTATCGCCGCCATTTCAAAGGATTGTGGTTTTACTAATCTTTCAAACTTTAACCGCCAATTTCTCCGTGAAATGGGTATCACTCCCCGTGCGTTCCGGTCTTTGAATCCAAAAATGCGGGTCGGGTTGCTAGAGCGTGTGTTCGGCCATAAAAATCAACTTCTTCAACAGGCCAAAATCAACGTTTATATTGATAGAAACAGCTCGCAGGTTTCAGAGTTCATGACGCAAATTCGCTCGAAGAGCAGTGAGCGCCCATAGAATCGCAATCACATCGATGATTTCTTGTGCGATAGCGCCTTGGCTCGCGTTGGTGATTCCAAGTGCGCCGGTGCCCATCACAATAAATGACAGGCTCATTCCAATACCGGCTGCTTGAAGCGCCTTGGTGCGCGCTGATTTTGCAATTCGAATTGCTCGAGTCAGACGATCGATTGAATCTTCGACAATCACGACATCTGCTGCCTCTGATGCAGCTGATGCTCCTCGTGCTCCCATTGCAACACCTACATCCGCAGCTGCAAGAGCAGGTGCGTCATTAATACCATCACCAACAACAATGACTGAACCAGAGGACTTTAACTTCGCTGCTTCTGTAATTTCTAATTTCCCTGCGGCAGTTACTTTTGAATAGATTTCGGTGATTCCAACTGAGTTCGCAACTTCTCTAGCCGTATCATCACGATCGCCCGTAACAAGAGCAATATGTTCAACTCCGGCCGCACGCAAATCTGAGACCATCTGTTTTGATTCAGCTCTAATTGGGTCATCAAGACCGATTGCACCAATTAGTTCTCCATCACTGGAAACTGCAACCATAAGTGGTTGTGAAAAATGTAGCCAGCTTGGCGGTTCGGTTTTAAATTGACCTACAACAATACGTTTTCCTTCGAGAGTTGCAGAAATTTGATGCCCCGGAATCTCTTCAATATCAGTACAGACGTTGAGAGCTAGGCCACGAGCTTTTGCTTCTTGCACCAGCGCCTTAGCAACGATGTGGGGGCTGTACTGATCTACAGATGCTGCTATCTGCAAAACTTCATCATCACTCAAACCAGAACGTGAATTGATCTCAGAAATAGCTGGCCCGCCATGTGTCAACGTGCCCGTTTTATCTAACAAAACCGTGTCGGTACGCGCCAAGAGTTCTAGTACTCCTCCGCCTTTGATAATCGCGCCATTTTTTGCAGCTTGCGAAAGTCCAGCAACAATTGCAATTGGTACTGCAAGAATTAATGGGCATGGTGTGGCAGCAACGAGAACGGCAACTGCACGATCGACATCTCCGCTCAGCCACCAGGCAAGCCCAGCGATCAGAAGAGCGGCAGGGACAAAGCGTAGCGCCCACTGATTTGCAAGACGTACTCCCGGAGCTGATTTTTCTTGTGCCGCTTCAACCAATTTAATGATTGCTGCATAAGTACTGTTTGCAGAAGTCGTCATTGCAATGTATTCAAAGGGAGCACCCGCATTAAGGACCCCGCTCGATACTTCTTCGTCGGCTTTGCGTGAAACCGGAAGTGGCTCACCAGTAAGCGCCGATTCATCAAGGGTTGCGCGAACAAGCAACCGTCCATCGGTCGGGGTGATTTCTCCGCTTCTAATAAGAATCTTGTCACCAATCACAATTGCAGAGATATCTATTTCCTCAATTGAGCCATCATCTAATACTCGATGAACATTGCGCGGCATGCGCGATAAGAGAGCCTTGAGTTGGCGCTCGGCTTGTCCCTCTGCCCAACTTTCCAAAACTCTACCTGTAGCGAGCATTACTGAAATTACTGCGGCTGCAAAGAGTTCTTCTGTGAAAAGAGCACCAAGAAGTGCAAGTACGGCAAGTACATCAGAGCCCATAGTTTTATGTCGCAGATCATTGATGAGCCAAGTAACCGCAGGCACTAGTCCAATGAGGCCGGCAATAATCCAGAAATACTCAGCGAAGAAACCCAAAGAAAGTGTGGCAGTAGAGGAGAGCAACAGAAATTTGTTGAATTGCGCGCCCGTCATAGGGACAAGGCTACTTCTCTTTAACCGATAGCCTTGCCCAATGAGTGAAGTAACAATCTCCTTTCTGGGTGCCACCGATACGGTCACAGGAAGCCGTGCGCTAATTTCTAGTAAGCGCAGCAAAATTCTGGTGGATTGTGGACTTTTCCAAGGTATCAAATCAATTCAAAGAAAGAACTGGGATCCATTTCCGATCGAAGCTAATCAGATTGATGCCGTGGTTCTGACTCATGCTCACCTTGATCACTGTGGTTACTTGCCGTTACTTGTTAAGCAAGGGTTTAATAAAGAAATTTATGGAACTCGTTATACCAACGATATTGCTAAGGTAATTTTGCGCGATTCGGCGCACCTGCAAATGGAAGATGCCAAATACGCTGCCAAAAAGGGATACTCAAGTCATAAAGATCCTAAGGCTCTATATAACTTGGCTGATGCGGAAAAGGCGATTGACCATCTACGAGAACGTCCTTTCCGGGAAAAAGTTCAGATTGCAGAAGATGCATATGTCACTTTCTATCCATCTGGACATATTTTGGGATCGAGCTTTGTCGAAGTTGAAGTAGATGGAAAGTCATTCCTCTTTACCAGTGATTTAGGAAGAAATAATCACCCGCTGCTCTCAAATCCTGACGCTCCCCCAGCCAAGACTTTTGATGTGGTTGTAACCGAATCAACATATGGCGACCGAACCCATGACACATCACCTGAAGCCTTTGCTGAAGAAATCAATGCAGCAATCGCACGGGGTGGGTCAATTCTTATTCCCGCTTTTGCTGTTGATCGTACCGAAGTAATTTTGATGGCTCTTAAAGAATTGATTCTTGAAAAGAAGATTCCTGCTCTGCCGATTTATGTCGATTCACCGATGGCACTTGCTGCACTTAATTTCTATCGTGAAGCTGTTGCTGCAAACTCTCCTGAAATCCGCGCTGGAGTTTCAGATCGTTTTGCCAATCAAGACCCATTCGATGCTGGCCTTCTGCATCAGATGGCTACAACCGAAGAATCTAAGGCGATTAATGATGTAAATGGACCCGCCATCATTATTTCTGCAAGCGGTATGGCAACAGGAGGACGAGTAGTCCATCACCTAGCAAATAAGTTGCCTAACCCCAAGAACACAGTCATCTTGGTGGGTTATCAAGCAGTAGGCAGTCGAGGTCGTTTACTCGAAGAAGGCGTCACTGAAATCAAAATTCATGGTGATCTCATTCCTGTAAATGCCCATATTTCAAAGGTAGAAAGTTTCTCAGTTCATGCTGACTCTGATGAACTGATAGCTTGGCTCAAACAAACCAAGCAGCCTGGTGAAGCCTTTGTTGTTCATGGTGAATTAGAAGGACAACAACATATGCAACAGCGTCTTGCTAATGAATTAGGTTGGAAAGCGACAATTCCTAAATCAGGACAGGTATTTCAGGTTTAACGTAAATGTCCGCGCTCATTAAATGAGCGCAGCGCACGCAAGCCATCTGATGGCCAAATTGAAATCGAAGAGATGGAACATGGTGTGGCATCCATATGGAAGACAGCATCTGCTGGGGCTCCAACTGCTAACTTCACGGCAGTCTTAATCACTCCGTTATGAGTCACCACAATTATTTTCTTGCCAGGATATTCCGCAACCAATTTCTCAAGTGCTTCTTCGATGCGAATTGATGCCTCATCGTAAGACTCACCACCACCTGGGGCATAAGCCGTGGAGTTGAGCCAAGCTTGATATTGATCCGGTTCTTCAGCGCGTACTTCATCAGTTGAGCGTCCATCCCACGTACCGAAGGAGAGTTCATACCAAGCTTCATCAAAGATGATTTCAAGTCCGGTTGTGCGCGAGATTGCTTCGGCTGTCTGAGTTGTTCGCTTAAGCGGTGAAGCAATGAGAATGTCTGCATTTAGCTTCGCTGCCTCGGCTGCCACCAAATCTGCTTGCGCAAGACCTTCTTGCATTAATTCCGGATCAATTGAACCAGTACCTGAGAATCTGCGCTCTGGTGTCAACACAGTTTCCCCGTGACGTATAAAGTAAATAAAAGTAGGAACTTCTGCGCTGCGAAGACGATCCGTTAAAAAGTTCTGCTGCACCACCGATATGGGCTTATGTGCGCTTCCACCATCTAGAGCTTTATTGGCTAGGCGGTCAGCATGGGAATTTTCATCACGTGGGATCCATGTGTATGTCACTAAAGATGGATCATGGACAGTGCGACATTGTTTGGCGAGTTCTCGCATATCAGCATGTTTAATCTGCCAACGGCCAGACATCTGTTCAACAACCAACTTTGAATCCATGGCAACTTCTACCGTTGCCTGCGCATCTAGCTGATGAACATGAGAAAGCCCAGCAAGTAATCCGTTGTACTCAGCGACGTTATTGGTCGCAATCCCAATCACATCAAAGAGCTCTGCAACGATCTTTCCATTTTCAGTGACTACCGCTCCATAGCCCGCTGGCCCTGGATTTCCACGCGAGCCACCATCGGCGGTTATTCGAAAGTGTCTTGCCATTAGCGCTCACGAACCAAGATGCAGCGGCATTCTTCACAGCGCACAACTTCATCTTCAGCAAGTCCTGAAATGCGCTGAACTTCGATTGTATTGAGCGTCAAATTACATCCCTTGCATTGATTACCAGCAAGTGCGGCCGCACCAATTCCATTATTTGCTTCTCTGATTTTTTCGTACAGCGCTAATAATTCAGCGGCTACAGATTGAGTAGTCGCTTTGCGATCAGCTTCAATACCCTCTAACTCTGAATGAATTGCTGCTAGAGCATTTTCCTTGCGAATATTGAGATCTGCAATTTCAGTGGCAAGATGTTTCTCTTGTCCTGATAAATCAGCAATTCTCTCTTTGATGGAATCCACACGCATCATGATTTCGAGTTCGATTTCTTCAAGCTCAGCCCGTCGTGCACCAAGCGTTACAAGCTCATGTTGAGTTTGCTCTAACTCTTTTGGTGCCCCGGTACCTGATGCCAGACGTTTTTCGTCTCGCTCGATTCGGGTAACAATCTGTTCTACGTCGCCTTCTGCCCGAGCTAATTCGCGTTTCACATCACTGAGTTCAGTTTCAGCGGCAATTCGCAAATCACGTGCATTATTCTGTTTGATTGAAAGGGAATTTATTTCAGCGATTTCAGGCAGATTTGCTGCCTTGTTACGCAACGTTGCCGACTGTAAATCAAACTTTTGAATATCCAGAACAGAACGCTGGTCGCTAGCACTAGCTTTCACGGCGTTCTCCCTTTAAAAATCTGGC
>JACCED010954097.1_pt1 | contig 12043 bp, 3 predicted proteins | sample 7455021 | NCBI WGS metagenome assembly JACCED01 (sample SAMN15323456, study PRJNA562643) | freshwater metagenome | isolation source: river surface water | place: USA:Blue River Watershed | collected 2017-08-19
ACCTAGGCAGGATGGCGATGAGCTCGGAAGAAGCCGACGCTGCGGGCTCTAGGGCGTCTAGGGCACTAGGAGCTGTCGGAAACGAAGCTGATATAGGCGTCAGGACATACGGACTCGGACACAAGGAGTATTCCATCGTCGGCAAGACCATGCAAAGGACGATGGGCGGAGCCGCGTCCAGCCGCATGTCCGGTGTCGTTCCGTTCTTCGGAATATTCGGAGGCGCGGCGCACCTGATGCAGGAGACCGCGCGCATCGACAGCACATACCTAGGAATGGCCGGCATAGGACTTCAGGGTGACGCACAGTTCTTGCCCGATTCCGGACGCCTTGTTAACGTGCTCAGCAATCAGACCGAAGGAGAGACCCTATTCAGGAGGGTTGTCGATAGCAGGACTGACGGGCTGGCCATAGAAGCTGAGAGCGCAGACTTGGCAGACTATGGAGACATAGCCGCGGCCCACATGCTTAATCAGGCCTTCGGAGAAGTCGGAAACTTGGACAAGTCTGGCAATAGGACTAAGGCAGACGCCGAGATGATGACCAGCTCGCTCAGGGCTCACCGAAGGCTTAAGGAACTATCGACCGGAATACTTAATGCCATAAACACCCAAGCGAACTACATGGGCCTAGGGTCTACCCTAAACCCGGACAGGTTGTTTGCTAGGTTTGGCGACGTCGAGCTGACGGATTCTACGAGGAGCCTGATCAGGAGGGCTGTCGCTGATGACCATGTCGGCCTCGAGCTGACTCAAGCTCACATCGAGGACCAGAGGTCCAAGGCAAAAGCCCTCATGGAGCTAATGTCCGAAATCGAGGAAGGTGAAGGCGTCATACAGAGCTTCGGGACCTTGCTTACGGAATCCGTCATTCCTGAATACGACAATCCCAGCGACCTAATTAACTTCAGGCTGATGCCGCACGTCACCACCCTGAGGTCTTACATACCTAAGGCTGGCGACAGGAGGCTTGTCATAACCTCCGCGCATGAGGCGCTCATAAGCACGGCTACGGACAGGGACGTGAGCATACTCACGGGTCTCGACACCACGTCGTCCGCGTCTCCCGCTTTCGCATCCGGAAAATACGCGGCCATGGACTACAACGTGTCCGCAAACCTGTTCGGAGACAGGCCCGGAGAACCCATCGGAACCCAGCTTGGTGCGCTCTCCCCCATCCTTATCAGGATAGGCCAGAGGTTCCCGCAGCTTGGGTTCGAGGATATCATAGAAAGGGTTTTTCGCAGGATCGGAGGAGAACAGTTCGGATCCTATAAGCACAGCAAGAGCACCAGATCTACCGTTCACCTTGCCGGCGGAGGATATGGTCTATTCTACGCGGCGGAGAACATGGCCGCGAACAGCGACCCTAAGATAAGGGCGCTGGGAGAGGCGCTGAGGGGCTTTGACCCTGAAGGCTCTGAAACCTACAGGCATGACCTTACTAGGGCAATCCTTGTAGGAACCATGATACCCATGCTCAGCAGGCTTGCTGATGCTGAGTCCCTGTATGAGGCAAAAAGCCCCATATTGGATCTGGTAAGGCAATACGCTAAGGATGGAGCCGATGGATCCAGACGCGACATGAAGGAATACATCGCGGAGGCTTCTAGCCTGCTAAGCGGTTCTTCCGGCATAGGCATACGCAGGCTGGCTCAATACTTGGCCGTAAAGTTCAGCGATAACGATTGGCAGAGCATGGGAAGGGCCGCAGGAGCATACATGTTCGACAAGAACATAGCCCCCGAGCTGGCCAGAAGGTTCACCAGAGATGAGATCGACCTCATACGAAAGAACTACATGTCCGCGCTTGCCTCGTCGAAGGGAGACACGGAGGCCTACAGGAGCCATCACTTTAACAAGGCCCACAACGAAGGACCTACGCACAAGGTCTCTAGGTTGTTCTACAGCGGATCATATCCCACCACCCTGCCGGCGGCTAAGGAGGCTTATGCAAGCCTGAACCTGATACAGGGCCTGATAAACGACATACTTGGTGTGTCTGACTACGGAACGGGAACGGAGATGTTCATGACCACCCTGTTCGAGCTGGCCGACTATGAAGGCGTGTTGCACAAGCCGTCGGTCATGAGCACCGATGACGGATTCAAAATCACTCACAGCGCCTATTCGCAGACCCCCGACATATCCAGCAGGTCCCTGCCCTACCCCGGGCTGGTCGCAGACGAGATATACGCCGACACCTCGTCCGGATTCCAGCCGGCCACGGGAGCAACCATATACGGACCCGGATCCATGTTCACCACGGGCGAGGTCATTTCTCCGACGATGGGTGGCATCGCCGCGGCATTGATGATGTTCCCTGAATCCAAGGAATACATGTCTGGTGTCAGGTCCCGAGGAGCGGAATCCAAGACTACGTTTAATCCGGGCAAGAATAACAGGCTCACGAAAGACTTGGTCAGGACTCACATAAGGAAGAGCATATCCAAGCGTCTTGCGGCGGCCGGAACTCAGACCATAGAGATACAGCCCGCGAGCATGTCCCTGACGTATCGCGCGCCTTCTGCGGCGCTGCTGATCGGAATGCGCGGAGCTACCAGCGTAAGGGAAGCCGTGTCCGATTGGCACGGGGCAGGAATCAGGTCTATCGATAGGGTCATTCAATACAAGACGGGGCCGAACTTCAGCGGCGCTTACATAGCCGGCGGCGGCGGGCTTAGCCTCGTCAATAAATACACGGGGGATATTACGGGCTTCGCCGAGTCCAAGCCGAGCAGGGGCTTCTCTTGGAGTCGCGCCGCCAATGGAGATATCTTGGTCAACATATCCGGAGACCACCTTGGATACAAGATGGACGGAAGGGCCTTCGATAGAAACGTCGGCTTTGGTTTCTCGCTCGTCGAGGGCGTGGGTTATGATCCTAACAAGCGAATCTTGATACCCGGAAAGGCTCAGGCCCAAGCTGGCATACATCAGATAATGTCCTCCTACGGACATTTCATGGTCGACGCCTTTGATCCCAACGCACCGGGAATGGCCTCGGCCTACGAAAAGGCTGACGCCGCCATGCAGGGCCTAGTCCACAGGTCTAGGCTGGACGCCGTTACGCCAAAAGACCTCAAGGAAACGACCGACGCTGTTGCTACTTCTTTGCGCGGCTTGAGCCAATTCGGCGAGCCTGCCCATATATCTGCCGCCCAAAGGTTGTCTTTCGGTCAGCCCGCCAGCTATGTGACCATAAGGATACCGGCCAACGCCAACATGGAGACCATCAAGCAGATGCTGCTGACGGCCCACATGGATCCCACCATCACCCCTAACTATGGAATAGTCGGAAGGGCCGGAAGGTTCGAGGGAGCCATGGTCAGGACGATGGAGGGCAAGATATTCGGCAATTACGGAGATCAGCAAGGAAGCTACCACAGGTCCATCAAGCACAAGATAAGGACCGCGGGAAATAACGTCCTCGACTCGGCCACCCCCGCCGACGTCCTGATGCAGGAACTCTCCAAGTCTAGGCAGGCGGTAGATCCGCACGTCATAGACGATATCGAGCTACTTGTGGCTAGGATAATAGGCGGAGAAAGCGGGTATTTCCTGCCTGACGCCGAGCGTAAGCTGGCCCTCGATGGAGATACGGGCATGGCTATTGCCACCCTGTTCCCCGGACGCGAGGACTTGTTGAAGTATTCTTGGGACGCGAAGGCTCTTCATGGAATAAAGATATGGAAGAGGACCGCTCCTAGGGGAGACGCAAACTTCAAGGCCCACGTCGTTCAGTTCGACGCCCCCATATCCGTCACCCCGGAAGGAGGCCTTCAGATATCCAAGACGGCCGTGGCATTCAAGACCGCCGCCGAAGCCGAGCAATACGCCAATCGAGTATCGCGGATGATGAGCGGCGCCGAAATGGTAAAAGCCCTCGCCGACGGAGAGCTCGAGGTCGTAGACAGGCCTGATTTGTCCAAGGCAGATGATCCCTTCATTGGGGAGCTCAAGCCGCAAAGGGCTAGGGTTATCGGAGAAAGCGGATTGGTCGAATCCGCCAATGGATACACCGTTGGCGATCTGGACATGATGTTTGACAGGGCTACGGCCACCAAGGTGTCCCGCGCGCTCGACACTAGGAAGCATATCAGGTTCAAGGCTGGAGATACGCTGCTCATGGCATCTGGCCGAAAGATGGATGAGCTTGAAGCTCTGGTTAAGTCCAAGCTCAACTTCGGCCTTCCTAGGGGCCCGATCGCGTTCGCCTCAAAGGCCATGAACGCCATCGCAAAAGGCGTAGACCAGCACAAGCGATACAAGGAAACCATGACGGGCGCTGATTGGTTCGCCTTCATGAAGACCAATGGCGTATCCGGAGAAGAACTTAGGCAGTCTGGATTGGGACAGCTGTTCCATGGATCCATGGACACTCCGCTGACTAGGATGGACGTAGCCGAGTTCTTCGCCGCCATGATGCCCAATCTGGTAAAGAACGACTTCAGGTTCTCTCCTCATCAAAGGGGCGTAGAAGCCATGACGCTTGGAATCCCGCAGAACGCAGGAGCCAACCTTCCTGCATTCGTATCTTCTTCCGGATGGCATCTTCCGTATGTCACGAACGCGGCAATCCAGACCGTGGCGAACATGAAGATGAGCATCGACGCCGTCAGGGGCCCGCTTGCAGAGCTTGAGATGAGAATGTCCGAGGCCAACGCCCGCGGCGACGTAGATGCTACGGTCAAGCTAACCGCCGCGATAGACTCAATCAGGCAGTCCGCCACCGCGGCAGCCGAGCGAATGGGAATGGACGTCGGAACGCTTGAGGGCGCAAGCGTCTCTCAGATACTTCAGGTTCTTGATGAAAAGCTAAAGTCTAGGGTCGGCGAGCTCGGCGGAAACACCAGCACCAGCAACGAGCTTGCGAGGCTCGCTCAGAGCTTGGACTTCAGCGATATCGAAAAGGTAAGGCAGAAGTATAACGACGAGGTTGGCAAGATGCTCAAGGATCAGGCCATGGCCGCCTCTCTGGCAGGATTGGCCCCTGAGATATACGCTCCCCTTAGGCTGATGAGGCATGGATGGATAGGCGCGACCAAGCCCGAGCTTGGACTTATCGCCGCCCAGACGGCTAGCTCCAGCTCCGGAAGGTCTAGCACGTTCTCGTTCGGCTCCGACTACACCCTTAGGACCGGTCAGGCTCTCGGGTTTAGAAATGAAGGATGGGACGGTTACTCCACCGGAAGGCAGCAGATCGGAACGCAGACGGCTGTTCAATTCTATGACGCCGCGAAGCAGGACGAAATAAACCAATACATCGAAAGCCTTGAATCCGATGCAGCTGCCGCCCTTAACGCCGGAGATAATGAAAGGCATAAGGCCGTAACCAGCCTGATAGCCGCCGCAAAGCGAGTTTCCACGGTCCGAAAGGCCATGGCTTCGCTCAGCGCCAGCATCGGAAGCCACTTCGGCGACTACCTTCCCACTAGGAGCATCGATCCGAGGGGCGGAGAGTATGAGATAGGTCACTACAGGTATTCTCTCAATCTGGCTCTTGCTGGTCTTTCGCTTCCCATATTCGACAGGCCAGACGCCCTGCTCATCGGAACGGAGGCCGCCGGATTGCCGGCGCAAGTCAGGCTGGAGAAGCTAGGCTTCCCGGTCATGATGATGGAAGAGTTCCAATCCGACTTGTTCCAGAAGTTCGCCGGAACGGGCCTCATCGAAGAAGTCGACGCATTCCTTCCTTCGTCCGCCGAAGAAGCGGCGAAGATGGCGATGGCCCCGGAGGTGAAAAAGCTCGAGGAAAGGGTAGCTCAACTGACTGCCATCAAGGATAATGCCACCAAGCATCTCCTCGAGAACCTGATCAGGGTCGTCTCTGACAAGTCGTTCTCCGACATGACGCTGAGGCTCCAGCTCAACAATCTGGACATGATGAACAAGATGTTCGTCGCCGCCAGCTCTCCGGGCTTCTTCAGGGGAACGGGAAGGTTCGTCAATACCCCAGAAAGCCTCAGGCAGTCCATAAATAGGCAGGCCGGCTTCATGCTGCCCGAGAGGATGCCTGTCATAGAGCCGGACATAGAGCTCATCAAGCTGGTCATGATGAGCAACAATGGGGGAACCATTCCCAAGGCTGTCTTGAACATGGTGTCCCAGAGGATGCTCCAGAACGTAAACAGCGCCATGGATGTTCACGCCTTGTTCTCAGGTCACGGAATGAACGTCGCGCAGATCCTAGAAGGAATAAGGCAGCAGCCTCTTCGATCCCTCCAGAACTCTTGGAGCAGCATACAGCAGCTGTTGCACAAAGCCAATACGGACATGATGAGCGAGAATTATCTGTCTAGGATAATACCCTCGCTCGAGAACGTTCCGGATGGAGACATGAAGGAGATGCTCAAGAGCCTGCACTCCTACATCGAAACCATTGGACAAAGGGGGGCCGACAGCCAAGGACTTCTTGCGGCTCAGCTTGCCGCGGTTCTTCTCTTGGACGAAAGGTTCGTCCTTGAAATGACTCAGTCCGCCCAGAACGGAACTAGGGTGGACTTCGAAGGCGCCGCCAGAAGGGCGCTCGAAAACGTCAGGACTAGGTTTGCAGATACGAAGAGCTTCAATGGAAAGACCATCATGACCTCGCTTGAGGTTATGCTTCAGTCCGCATCCGAGCCGAAGCCGCACATGAACGTCGCGAATAATTTCGCCAATGGGATAGACCTTGGCGCCGATACGTTGATTCAGCGCATCCTATACAAGAGGGAGCTTCCGGCCGAACAGCTGGCTAATCTTGAAAACATCCCTACGGATGAGCTTTTCCGATTGCTCGATCTTACTAGGGGCGAGGTCGAGTCCGGCCTTGCGGATATAGCTTGGCAGATAGATTCCGCCGGCGATCTGACGAACAAGGCCATCTACATCGAGCGCGGGCCTGCCTTGTCTGATAATGGACCTCAGAGGTCCTACATCGCGCTCAGGGCGGAAGGCGCGACGGGCTCACAGATGGCCAACAGGATAATGCTCGAAGCCCTTAGGGCCAAGCGCGAGGGAAGGAATCTCGGCAACGTGATATTGGCTGATTATGACAGGTATTCGGGAACTCAGGCCGGCGGATTCGCAAGGGCTGTCGGCGAGCTTGTCAGGGGTATGGTCAGCAAGGAAGAGCTTGGGCCTGAGATTGAAAGGCTTAAGGCCGAGATAGCCGTGAAGTCCAAGGGCATGCCTGAAATGGGTGAGTTCTCCGGAAGCAGGAAGGGAAGCGACGCTATAATGCCCAACGCCCTGCCGCTGGTTGATATCAACGGATACAAGTCGGCGCACCTTTCCATGGCGGTCATCGATTCGATGAACCATGGCATGAGGGCCGTAGGAATGTATGACTCTACGTTCCAGCTGGAGCGAGGTCATGGCCTCACCGAAAACCCGAGCCTCTTCATAGGCATGGGTAAGAACAATAGGTTCGTGTTCAAGGCCCTCGACGGGGAGCTAGAGTGGCGCGGCGTCCAGTCCGTGATGTATGCCTACTCTAAGCTAGTGTCCGATGACATGTCAGCGCCCGACGGACCGCATAACGGATTCCTCCACAGGCTTCATAACATGGAAGACGTGGACGTTCAGCGCATATTGGCGGGACAGCCCATCGATCACCAAGGAGACGTCGGAACGCTTGGATGGCATATGGCCGCCGTGTTCCATGAGATGCACCGCAGGCTTCCTGAAGGCGTCAGGCAGGCCATAACGAAGGCCTCTTATGGAATAGGCGGAAACGCTGACATGTTCGTGGTAGGGTCCAGCTACCTGACCAATCTCACCAGAAAGATCGATGCGATGGTAAAGCATCAGAGGAGCAACGCCCTGAAGGAGCCGGCATATGTCGGAGGCAAGAAGGCTCCGATAAGGATGTGGGAAGACACCTCGTTCAAGTTCAACGCCAACTCGGTGAAGGACTCCCCGATAACCTCTATGCCCCAGCAGGCCCATGGAAGCGCGGGATGGGGCTATGTGACCAACTACGGCATGCCGGGTTGGAAGCTGGACATGATGGCCGTCGGAGCCACCAAGACGTTCAAGAACCTGTATTCCCTTGATGCGTTCGAGCGACCGAAGTTCGAGGTCAGGGGAAGCAATATGGTCCTCCTTGATCCCAAGACCGGAAGGGAGCTCGTTACGGTGGACGTCACCACCGAAAAGGGCATGAGGATTTTCCGTGAGAGGTATCTTCAGGCCAGCAAATACAAGGGTGGAAATTGGGCCATCAACGCCTTCATGAAGGAATGGGGCGCGGCCGGTGGCTACATCGACATGACCACGCTGGCTGATCTGCCGGGATACCATGATGCCTCGTCTGGATACGCTTTCAACATAGAGACGGGCGTCACGCGTGAAATGATAGATTTCGGCCAGCTGTCACAGACCGGAGATCCGATGGGAGACGCCATACTTGCCGCGACCAAGCAGGGCAAATTGAGCCCGCAAGGATTCGACAAGACCGTTGCGTTCGCAGGAAGGATAGAGGCCGACGAGCAGGCTAGGATTCTCTCTCCCATGGGAGCCGACTACGGCGACAATCCTGCAATAGCCGCGGATCCGAACGGAAGGGGCTCGATAATAAGTGCGTTCGGCCAGCTTGCCGGCGGACTTGCGGGAGCTGAGCTCAAGGCCGACAGGCCTAGGGCCATGCCAACCGCAAGCTCGTTCACTCGATTTGGAATGGTCCATCCTACCGTTTACGCGGCCGTCATTGGTGGATCAGGACAGACGCCCGAATCCATAGCTCACACCATGCTCAGGATACGAAACCCCATCGTCGCTACGATGGTGCATACTCCTGAGATGCGGACCAAGGAGCATGAAATGGCGTTCAGGACCAAGATATCGTCTGGTGTCAACCTGCTCATGGCCTCTGGCCGCAGGGTGGATCAGGGCAAGCCTGTCAGCCCGGAGGTCATCTCTGCGCTGGCCCAGCTCGCCGACAAGGTTCAGGCTGCTGGAGAGCATGCCTCCCGCAGGAGGACCGATCGCGTGGGAGACGGCCGATACAGGGACCTGAGGGACAATGTTCCGATTACCTACGCCGACAACCTAATGGTGGATAGGTCTAAGCTGCCTAAGCTTCCGATGGCAGAGAAGCCCGCCGCCATAGACCCGAGCGATCGTCGCGCCCGCATCTACGACAGGGAGCTGGCAATCGACCTTATGAAGGCTGGCCATTCCGACCTAGAGATATCGAGGCACCTCGGCCTCTCTAGGACGACAATGATACTCCTGAGGGCCAAGGAAGGAATCGCGCCGCTTCCAGAGGGGGCCATGTCGAAGCGTGATAATTCACCCGTCAATAAGCTCAGCGAAGCGGAGATAAGCAGAAGGGCCGAGTCCGTGATTGATGGCATCGCCGCCGGAGAAAACTACACCGACCTTGTCAGGAAGACCAATCTTACGGACTCCAAGAGGCAGCATGGAGGGTGGAAAAAGATCAGGGAATACGCCGAGAAGAAGGGCGTAACCATACCCGACAAGCGAGGACGCTCGGCTAAGCCAAGAAAAGTAGAGCCCTCTCCCTCTGACAGCCTAAGCGATAAGACGCACGAAGCTCAGGTGCGTGAGACTCCTTCCAACCAATCAGAACTCATGAAGCGCGAACAAATAGAAGGGGACATGAATGGATAATCCCCCAGACAAGGCAGATGCCGTGTTCATCAAGGACGCGGTGATCTCCGGCATCCTAGGAGGAGCGGCCATGGGGGCTCGCATCTTGCTTAGCCCTGAACCGTTGTCGCTTGCATGGATACTGAGGAGGGCCGCCGCGGCCATGATAACCGCGGCCATGGTCGGCCTGATAGCTCAGGACTACATACACAGCAAAGGGGCGCTGTATGCCTCCATAGGAGCCGCCGGTGCGGTAGCTCCTGAGCTGATGGAATACCTCATACGCTACGTCCGCGCCCGCGGCGAAAAGGAACTCCAACATGCGACACGATCCAAGCAAAAGAAACGACGAAAGTAATCTTCTATGGGCTACGACGATAATCCTATCTATGGCGGCATCCTGCGCGGCCTACACAAGCTATGTCGTGCAGTCGGTATTGGACTCCCTAAGGTCGACCGATGCGATGGTTGTCCTGCTGACGACGGACGGAGTGGCAAGCGACGACAAGAAGCTCGAGCAAAACCTGAACGCCGCGCAAAGAGCTCTCGAAACAAGCGCGGATCTGGCCCTCGCCCTGACAATAGCATGCGTCATCGTGGCGTCAGGCCTGATAACCCGCGTCGTTAGATCTATGCGCTCCCTTCCCGTAATCCTTGTGGCGCTAGTCCTGATCGGATGCTCAAGCCGTCAGGAGAAACTTCCCGAAGCCCAGCCGGCACCGAAAGGCATAGAGCTCGATAGGGTCGGCAAAGATTTGGACACCATCGACTCTCGGGTTGCCGCGGCCGTAAGTGTGGCTCGGGAGGCTAACACGGCGGGCAAACCGGCCGTCGTCGAGTCCGAGCTGTCGGTGGCGTCCTCCTATCTGCCCAAGGCTTCGGAGGGCGATCTAGCGTTCGCAAGGCAACGCTCGGAGAAGGCCACGCCGGCCGAGTATGAGGCCCAGCGCAAGAAGGCGGCCGAGAAGCAGAAGGCCCTCGAAGCCGAATGGGCGAACCTTGAGAAACAGGTTGCGGCCAACAAGGCTGCCCTTGCAGCGCGTGATGCTCGCATCGTCGAGCTGTCGGCAGAGCTGGATAGGGTCAAGAAGGACGCGGCCTCCCAGCTTTGGACCATGGCAGGCATCGCCATGGCCGCGCTCGGCGGAGTATGCGTGGCCTTCGTCGGCCCTAAGAAGGGCATACCCCTTATCGTATGCGGAGCCATGATGGGTGCCGTGCCGTTCGTCATAGACTCGATCTATTTCACCTATGTCATGGCCGGGACGCTTGGTTGCCTGTCCCTCCTGCTGATCTGGTATGCTTGGGATTGGGTTAGGGACAGGGTCAAAGCCAAGGGCTCTTGACTTACGGGCAAGCCGTTAGATCATCCTATCCGAAGCTTCGTTGTTGTGGCTTCATTAGTGTGCGTGGGGTAGCTACGGCTTTAAAGGAGGGGATGACCCTCCGCCTTCCGTAAACGAAGAAACCCGGATTTCTCCGGGCTTCTGTTTTCCACCTGATTGGTTCTGGGTCTTAGTTAGCGAGGGCTTTGAGCGCCTTACGCAGGTCACGGATGGCCTTGCGGGCCTGAACCTTGGTGAGGCGGTCGATAGCGGGCTTCGGCTTGGCTTCCTCCTTCTTGGGCGACTCGACGTGCGACGCGACGCCATAGACGGCGGGATCGAGGCCGAGAGCGCGCGAGAAACGGATCGCGCCGATTTCGCGCATGATACCGCGACGGATGAGGTCGGAGACGTTGATCTTCTCCTCACGGGCCGTGGCGATGATCTGCTTGTAGAGCTCGGCCGGGACCGCGGCGCTGAGGATGCCGTGGACGGACTTGCCGTAGCCCATGCCGAGGTTGACCTTGCGGCTGTTGAGCTTCTTCTGCTTCACGGCACAGATGCGCTTGGTGCGCTTGCTCTGGCCGGTCTGCTTGATGGAGAAGCCGTTGTCGTTGTTGATGCTGATGTTGTGCATGTGTGTGGTGGTGGAAAGGTGTGACGTAGACAGGGATCGAACCTGCAACATTCTGCTTGGAAGGCAGATACTCTGCCAATTGAGCTACTACGTCGTTATGGCCCTACTAGGAATCGAACCTAGATTAAGCGTTTAGGAAACGCCTGTCCTATCCGTTGAACGATAAGGCCGAATTGATTAGAACGGGACTTCGTCGTTGGTGGAGTCGGGACGGCTGATGCCCGGCGAGTTCTTGGCCTTGAGGTAGTCGTCCAGCGCGGAGCGCAGGATCACGTCGGCCTCAGAGATGCCCTTGTCGCCGTAAGGCTTGGGCTGCCATTCCTTGGCATACCAATCGAGGCTGTTGGCCGGCAGGGAGCCGAGTGTCTGGCCCTTGTTCTTGCCGAAGTGCAGGGCGACGTTGCGCCATTCACCAGCGACGGCAGAGGGAGCCTGCTTGGGCTTGGCCGGAGCCTCATAGGCGGGCTTGGCAGGAGCGACGTAGG